>Ga0116163_1000780_pt1 | contig 21100 bp, 13 predicted proteins | sample AD_UKC107_MetaG_FD_89889 | JGI IMG/M metagenome (GOLD analysis project Ga0116163, IMG submission 89889) | Active sludge microbial communities of municipal wastewater-treating anaerobic digesters from Hong Kong - AD_UKC107_MetaG | ecosystem: Engineered > Bioreactor > Anaerobic > Digestate...
ATTCACTGCTTTACAGTTACAGCAGTGACTCAAGTGAAACTTACTCAATTAATACGGAGGAGACAGACCTTATTATAAATGAAGTTTTCCCTATGAGATAGTGCTCTCCAGCTTTGTATATGAATCGGACGGCTCGATTGCCTTTATTCCGCTTATATCCATATATTTTCTCAAGGAAAATTCCTCTCTTTTGCCTTTATTCCACTGGCTCACAGGCCTGAAATAACCTGATACCCTTGAAAAAACTTCAGCTGGAATAACTAACTTTTTCCCCATATTTTCCCCCTCTATTATTGAAATTTATTTTTATCTAATGAGACATAATCTGTCAACAATTAATAACATTAATAGAGTGTAAAATTATCAATATTAATTAAGTGATAGTTATGGCGTGTTTATTAAAGCTCCCTACAAAATGATTAGTTCAGGATAAACCATATGTCATATCCGAGCAGTCGGGGAGTGAAAAAACAAAAACAGTTAAAATAATATACTACCTTACATCATATTACCCGGGGGTTGAAAACCGGTACTTATTATGAGCATGAAATATCAGGATAAAGCTACATCATGAAAAAAATGCGGATAAAATCCTTCTAACGCACTTTTACAGGTCGAAGATTACTCTATGGCCGGGAAGTAAATATTAAAAACAGTACCTCTCCCCTTTTCCGAGTCAACCTCTATAAGCCCCTCATGCCTTGTCACAATAGTATTCACTATCGCAAGACCGAGACCGTTACCGTCTTTCTTTGTGGTAAAGAAAGGATCAAAAATCCTTTCCAGCTCTTCCCTGCCGATACCCGGGCCGTTGTCTGCTACTGTTACATGCCATAGATAGCCGCCTGGAGAGAGAAGAGGCTTATCACCCGTTAAAACTCTGGCAAGAGTCAGTGAAACTGAACCTGAGCCGTTTACAATGTCCGGGCTCTGTTTTATTGCTTCAGCCGCATTAACTACAAGATTCAGTATAACCTGCTCAAGCTGTGTACGGTCCCCTGAAATAAAAGATTCTTCATCCCCGGCCCTGACTATAAAATCGATGTCCCTGGCTGCCGACGCGGAGGCGATTTCTGATACTTCCATGATAATCTTCCGCAAATCAACCCTGCTGAATTCATAAGGCTTCCTTCGCGAAAACGACATGAGGCTTTTTACAAGAGAGGCCGCCTTTTCACCTGAATTCCGCATAATATCAAGCTGTGATCTCACCTCTTTAAGATTAATCTCGCCGGGAGTATCAAGGATAACATTCAAATATGAGGCAGTACTTATAATTCCTGAAATAATATTATTAAAATCATGCGCAAGCCCACCTGCCATTGTGCCCAGAGCTTCAGCCCTCATCGCCCTTTCGAGCTGCTCCTCTTTTTTGGCCAGTTCAGTAACGTCATCAACCCGAACAATAACACCGGTTATACGCTCCTTACTGAAGGGGAAAATGTAAATATTTTTTGTGTAAACCGTCTCCCTTCCTGCTGCCTCAACAATAAAGTCCTCTCCGTAAAGTTCAACTTTAATCCTTTTCTGTCTTACCTCGTCACATTTTGCCCTGTATTTATAAAGCTGGGGCACAACATCCCACAGGACTTTTCCCTCCGCATCAGCTGCCGCTACCCCTGACAGGATTTCAGCCTCACTGTTCCACTGTGTTATCCGGTCCTTTTCATTAATTGACATCAGGGCGGAAGGCATCGAATCAATAATATCATTAATAAAATTCGTCATCTGCATCAGCTGCTCATTGGTTCTGCTGATCTCACCTGTGCGCTGCTGGATTGTCTTTGTCATTAAATTAATATTGGCGGATATATCCGATATTTCATCACCGGAGTGATCATCAATAGACACGCTGTAATCACCGTTTTTAATTCTCTTAAGGTTCTCTATTATCTTCTGCATTCTCTTAATAAAGATCTCATTCATCCGCATGGTTGCCAGAAAAAACATAATTGCAGTGATCACAATACATGAAAAAAGTGAATATAAAATTATCCTCCTTGTATACCGGGAGAGTATAGAAACATCATATACGAGTTCAACATACACGGCCGTTGTCCTGTTGAAGATATACCTGTTCATTTTTATCTTTCGATAAACAAAAATTCTATCTCCCTTCTCCAGAACAGTTTCTCCCTTCGAAAGAATAGATTTAAACACGCCGTTAGCAAGGGCCAGTTTATTTCCGGGATTAATCAGAGACCATCCCGAACCGCCGGCAATTGAATATATATCAATTGACACCAGATAATCGGTATAGAAATTTTTGAACATGTCCCCGAACAGAAATTCATAAAGGGCAAAATTATATTTATCTTTAACAAAGGACTGGACATCCATTGATATTTCATAGATAATTCTGCTCCCCTTTGGAGAATAATACATGTAGTGGTTTATCTTCCCTTCGTTAATCGAAACGCTAATTCCCTGTGAAATAACCTCTCCCCGACCGTAGATTGAGTTTATGTACCGTGTAAAGGCCGGGCTTATGGCAAGAAGGTTAAGATTTATATCAGATTTGAGTGAAGAGTTAAAGACACGGCCGTCGGAACCGATAAAATATATATCATCAACACCGAGCTTTTCAGCAAAATTTCTCAGAGAATCAGGCTTCACCTTCCCCGCTTTAAACGCATCAGGGTAACGGCTGTTAATTTTCAAAAGAGCTCTCTCGCCCTTTTTATCCATCTTTTTTTCTATTGAGTGGAGTATGCTCTGATAATGTTCAAGCTGATTTTCAATGCGGTGTATCTTCTCCTCCCTGTTTTCCCGGAGGACAGTTTTCACAAAATCATAGGAAAATCTGCCGATAATAACCGATATAACAGCCGCGGTTACCAGTATAACAGCAAGGAGTAACTGGAAAAGCCTCTTACGCATTTATCGTATCACCATTTAATTATTCATACTCATTTTCACGGCCGGTTCCAATATAAAGTATATCAGAAATAAAAAACAAGCCTTCTTTTTTTATAACGTATAAAAATTCAAGGTCAAGAAAAAATGATTTTTAAAATTCGCTTTCAGCTATAACAACAGAGGCATTAATAAGGGTAACCTTATATTTAATTCCGCAGTAGTCCCGGTGTTCCTTGAGCAGAGATTCCATCTCTGTTCTCGCCTTCAGTATCCTGTTTCTGATTCTCGTGATAACGCCTTTCATATCTTTTCCGTACCACTTCATCTGGCTTTCATGGAGATCCAGTTTTTCCTCAAGCTCCTTTATCTGCCTCGAATAGGATTCCCTTATCTTTTCAATTTCCGGATCTATCTGGATATCAAGATTTTCATTCATATCAAAAAGCCTGTCATTTATCCTGTCAATTATCTTCTCCCGGGCGGCATTGAAATAAGACCCGGCGTTTTCTTTTATTCTGCATACTGTTTCTGAATAATCTGATGGTGATATACTATGAATAAAATCCTGATCCTGAAACTGCTCCTCGATACTATCTTTTTCATACCCGGAAAGAGCTGATCCCGCCTCAATTAAAACCGGGAAAAACTGGTGGGTAACCGAAACAGAGGAGAACTCCACAAGGTAATTAAAAATCATCCCTTCAAAAGGGACATCACTTTTCATAAAGACAACCCCGGTCTCCCCTCCGAATTCGTCGCTGTTACAGTAATTGATTATTCTGTCAATGCTTGTGTGCCCGAAAGCGAGAAATTCCAGGCTTTCATCCTCAAGAGCCCTTTCGCTGTCAAAAGTCCCGTATTTAACATGGCTGTCACCCTCCTCCCCGGTTGACACCCTGTAGAGGCCTGTTCGCCTGTTTTTCCTGGAAATAAGCCCGTCAGCGAATGAATCCTCATCAATAAAATCATCTATAAATTTTTCGATTCTCCGGTTGGTAAAAGTCCTGTCTTTAAGGGTGACCTTATAGTACTCGTCATAATTAAAATCCATTCTACCGGCAACTGTAAGTTCAGTAAGCTTTTCAAAACTCTGCCTGGCGTTCTCCATTCGCGCGGAGATTTCAGATTCAACGTCTTTTTTCTTTTTCCTGCCTGAGGCAAGTTCCATGAAAAGCGTATTGAGGTTTATCTCATCCTCAATCTGCCCGAGCATAATATCCGGCGTGCCGATTGATTCCTCGAATATTTTCAGCTTTTCAGAAAGCACCTGAAGCACCCTTTCTGCAACAGTTCCCCGCGTTGAAAAATTATATATATGCACATCATTCGGCTGACCGAACCTGTGAATCCTCCCGATCCTCTGTTCGATCTTCAGCGGAGACCATGGAAGATCATAATTGATAAGAACATCACAGAACTGCATATTCCGCCCCTCACCGCCGGCTTCAGTCGCTATTATTATCTCCACGTCGTTTTTAAAACTGAGTATTGCCTCCTCTTTCTCATCCCTGTTCATTGAGCCGTTAAAAGCCACCCTGCTGTATCCCTCAAGAATTTCCATCAGGTAATCCTGTGTGGTCCTGAACTGGGTAAAAATCAGGAATTTGGCATGTCCCTTTTTTTTGAGGTCCTTTATAAGTTTTATAACTTTTTCACCCTTCTTATTGACCTCAATTGCAGCGGCGATTCCTACAAGCCTGTCAATAGTTGCGATCTCTATTTTCAGTTCATCTATTGTTTTCTGTACAGTGAGTTCATCTGTCTCTGTGAGTTCGTCATTATCCGCGGCAGTTTCATTATCAAAAATCCCGTTATTGAAAATAACATAAGCATCGTTGCACGATTCTGCCCTGGCAAGCAGATCCTTAAGTCGTGCTGACCTGTTGCGCAAAGCGACCAGCAGGGCATGTGATGACGAATCAAGAAGTTTCTGAAAGACCGTCATCACAAATCCCACGGCCCGGTTTTCACTCTGAAGCGCCCTGTTAAACTCCTCCGCAACATACTTCGTTGTCTCTTCATAGAGGAACCATTCGTCATCATACAGGTCAAATCTGATTGTGCGGGCGTGCCTCTTTGTAAATCCCCCCACCTCGTTTTTTGTTCTTCTTATAACGACCTGGTCCAGCTTTCTTTTCAATTCCGAAAGGTCAGCGCCTTCAATGCAGAACTGGTTATAAAAAGACTGATATGGCCCCAGTATGTTTTTATCAATCAGGCCAATGAGATAATAAAGTTCTTCAAGTTTCCCCCTGAACGGAGTTGCTGAAAGAAGGAGAAGTGATTTTGTCTTTGTCGCAATCTGTTCAGCCATATTGAAAGCCATTGTGGAGCTGTTTGTGTCTCTCCTCAACCTGTGCGCCTCGTCAAATATTACAAAGTCCCATGAACAGTTTTTCAGGTCCTCCTGAAAGTCCCTCCCCTTGATAAAATCGAGTGAACATATAATTCTGTCATAAACCTTCCAGGGGTTCCCCCCCTCCCCGGCAATGCGGGACGCCTTCTTCAGCAGTTTCCTGTCCATGATTGCAAACTTCTCATTGAACTTGCTCTCCATTTCGTTCTGCCACTGAAAAAGGAGGGATGCAGGACAGATGATAATTATCCGTTTGTAATTCTGCCGGTAGATCATCTCCTTGATCACAAGACCCGCCTCAACTGTTTTGCCAAGGCCCACCTCGTCAGCAATAAGGAACCTCTGCCTGAAGGAATTAACAATTCTATGTGTACTCTCAACCTGATGCGCCAGAATCCGCGTCCTTGAATTGGAGAGAGAGAGTATCTTGTTATAGGCATAGGCAAGTTTCAGTATGAACGATTCCGTTCGAAGAATGAACCTCCTGCCATGGGGGAGAGGTTCACTGCTTATGAGCTCCATGATGCGCGCCTCATTTAATATGCGCAACTCACCATCCAGGACTTCTTCATCCGGACAGCAGGCAAAAAGATCAGGCAGCATTAAATCCGTGTCTGTATTCATAGATCAGATAGTCTCATGCCATGCATCAGCTTTAACTCTCAGCAGGTTGCCGTTATTAAAGGTCAATATAGATTTGTCCCCGGGGAAATTATAGATGCGACATAATATTACAGCAGTCTCTTATGAGCAAGTATTTTTTTATGCAGGAGCTAAAGAGGCTCTGACCCTCAATTCAGGCTCTGACCCCAAATTTTTTTACAAACCTTATCATCTCCTTCGTATTAATAACAGAACCATTTAAGGAGAAAAGAATGGCAAGACCTTTAAGAAAGACCGTTCAGGGAGTCACTTACCACTGTTATACAAGATGCCACGGAAAAAGGAACCTTCTGAAAAGCAGGTATGGCAAAAAATATTTCATTGAAGCAGTTAAAATGTGCCAGGAAAAATACGATTTCAGGCTTATAGCAGCCGAAACCGTTTCAAATCATATACATCTTGTCATACAAACCCTTGAGGATAAAGAAACGATATCCCGCATAATGCAGTATATCAAGGCACGAATTGCGGAAAAGTACAACAGGGCGACAGGGGAGACAGGCCCTTTCTGGAACGAAAGATTCGGTTCAGCAATAATTGAGGAATCTGAAAACCCGGAACAATACCTGTTGTGGCTTCTATGGTATATCGGATATAATCCTGTTAGAAAAGGGATATCCAGGGATCCCAGGGAAAACGAAATAGGTTTTATTAACTGCTACCTTAACGAAAATTTCATTTCACCCCTTAAGTTTACTTTACATGAATATTTTTACAGGCTGGGGACAACTTTTAAAGATTGTGCGGATAAATTCCTCGGATATGAAGATGCCTACAGGAAAAGATTATTTGTATGGATATAGCGATGATGCGGGGTCAGAGCATATACCAAAAAAAGCTCCCGGTTACAGGAGCTTCTGTATAAATTCGGTATAAATTGAGTCCGTAATAAAAGACTACTCTTTAACCTGTGTTGTTAAAAAAATCTGAATACCCATCTGATCAATCTGATCCATTATCTCTTCAAGCTTATCGATATGAGCATCCTCATCGAGAAGAATTTTATCGAGCATCTCCTTTGTCGCGTTGTCACCCACTTCTGTAGCGAGTTTAATAGCGTCATTGTAAGCCTTAATAGCCCCCTCTTCCGCAACTATATCATTGGCAATCTGTTTAGGGACATCCGCACCTATGCTGATTTTATTCAGGCTCGTTACAACCGGGGTACCTTCAAGAAAAAGGATTCTCCCGATAAGCTGTTCAGCATGTTTCATCTCGTCAATAGCCCTTTTTTCAAACCCTTCATGCAGTTTCTCATAACCCCAATCCGCACACATCTCCGAGTGTACCATATACTGGTTTATGGCAGTAAGTTCATCCGCAAGCAGGTAGTTGAGCATATCTATAAGTTTCTTGTCGCCCTTCATTTTAATCTCCTTCGATCAATTATTATACATGTTAATTTACATATGCTTCCAATAAGCGACAAATTATTTTTCAAAAAACATAGTGACAAAAATATAATACCTGCGGAATTAATACATATTTACAACTCTGGAGTCAGCCATGATAGATCTGAGAAGCGATACAGTTACAAAGCCGGGTAAAGAGATGCTCGAACAAATGATAAATGCGGAAGTCGGCGACGATGTTTACGGAGAAGACCGGACAGTAAACAGGCTTGAAAGTATGGCAGCTGAAATGTTCGGAATGGATGCCGCCCTCTTCTGCTCATCAGGAACCATGACCAATCAGATCGCGATAAATGCGCATACAAAACCTGGCGATGAAGTCATCTGTGACCGCCTCGCACATATATATTTTTATGAAGGAGGGGGGATCGCAAAAAATTCAGGCGCGTCAGTGGCCCTCCTCTCAGGAAACAGGGGAAGATTCACCTCAACAGATGTTGAAGCCGCTATATGCCCGGATGATATACACAGACCGATCACATCACTTGTTGCTGTTGAAAACACCGTCAATAAGGGTGGAGGAGCCTGCTGGGATTTCAATGAATTGAAAAAAATCTCATATTTATGCAGCGAAAAAGGGATCTCTTTTCACATGGATGGAGCCCGTATCTTCAATGCTATAACAGAAACCGGAGAAACAGCAAAACAGTACGGGGAAATCTTCGATTCAATATCAATCTGCCTGTCAAAAGGCCTGGGAGCTCCGGTAGGTTCCCTTCTGCTTGGAAATTCAGATTTCATCAGGCGCTCCCGCCGTATCCGTAAAGTTTATGGAGGAGGGATGAGGCAGGCCGGGTTTCTTGCCGCTGCAGGGATCTACGCCCTTGAAAATAATATTAAAAGACTGGGAGAAGACCATAAACGGGCCAGGGGGATCGGCAAAGTACTGGAGACATTGCCGTATGTAGAGGAAGTTGTACCTGTTGAGACCAATATCCTGATATTCAGACTGAAAGATTCGATTACTGAAAAAGAATTTCTTGTTAAACTTAAAGGGAAAGGGATTCTGGCAACAGCTTTCGGGCCCCAGACGATAAGGTTCGTAACCCACCTTGACTTCACAGAGGAGATGCTTCACAGGACTGTAGAAATACTTAAATCAATATAAAATACATACGAGGGTCAGAGCCTCTATTTGTTTACGACAGCAGAATTATATCCGAAACTGCCATTATTTAAGAATTATTCAGTTGTGTGCTCTGACCCTGCGGTAAAATTCAGCTCAGCAAACGGGGGCTCTGACCCCTTACTCCACATGTAGGAGCAATCCCTTCAGGTACTCCCCCTCGGGATGAAATATATTTACAGGATGATCCTCCCCCTGGGAGAGGTGACGCAGAATTCTCACGTTTCTCTTCGCATCGGAAGCAGCACTGAATACGATTTTTCTGAACAGATCGCGCGGTACATGTTGTGAGCATGAAAATGTAAAAAGAAGAGAATCTTTTTTAATTTTTCTGAGAGCATTAAAATTAATATCCTTATAACCCCTTGCCCCTTTTTCAATGCCGGAAGAGTGTTTTACGAATGCCGGCGGATCAAGTATTATCATGTCAAAGAAATCATCTTCCATCTCCCGAAGATAATCGAAACAGTCAGCCTTTAACTGGGCCGCTTTTTCATTTTCACCAAAATTCAACTTTATATTTTTATCTGTCATAGATACAGCGGCTGAAGATATATCTATACTGTGAACAGATTCAGCCCCTCCGGCAAGTGCGTATACTGAAAAACCTCCCGTATAGCAGAAGGCATTCAGTACATTTCTCCTTTTTGAAAGAGACTTTACCAGTTCCCGGTTTCCCCTCTGATCGAGGAAGAAACCTGTTTTCTGCCCCTCCCTTACATCAACAGTGAACCTGAGAAAATTTTCAATGATTTCTATCCGCGAATCCCCTGTGCCGCGAAGCTGATAGTCATCTGCTCTGACCCCCTCCACGGCATTGACTCCGCTGTTTTTAACAAAGATGTTTTTATATCCCATAAGCTCCAGAGAATCAGCAACATCCTCAAGCATAAGTTCCACACCCATAATGAGGACCTGTACAACCGCTGTATCGCCATAGACATCAATAATCAGGCCTGGGAAAAAATCCCCCTCCGCATGAACCATCCTCCAGCAGTCTGTTTTACCACGGTCTATAAACCGGTCTCTCAGAAGATTGGCCGAAATGATCTTTTTCCTGAAAAAATCGCTGCCGAACCTGTCAATCCTTCTGTCCGTAAATTCAAAAATTCTGCATATAATCTGGCTGCGGGATGAAAAAAAACCGTATCCGATTGTTACACCCTCGGAGGAAACCACCTCCACTATTTCACCATTACTATAATCCGGAATTTCTGCAAGAGCCCCGGAGAAAACCCAGGGATGACGGTTCAGAAAGGACTTCTCTCTTCCCCTTTTAATTACAATCTGTCTGATCATAAATGAATATACATACTTACGTTTTTCATTAAAAATTATTTGTCAGTTTCATCAGGAACAGAATCTTCAATGAAATTTTCTTCGGAGGTTTCTTCTGTCTGTTCCTTTTTCATCGCCTTTTTTAAGAGTTTTTCCTCTTTTTTCTTCTTTTTCTCAAGCTCTTTTCTTCGTTTTTCACTGCTATACGGATTTGGTCTCAAATTATCTCCTTTTTAAAGCGGAATATTCCCGTACAATAATACAGGCACACTTTATTATTTATTTATACACATTTATTACGGATGAATCAATTAATAGATCAGTTCAATACGGAAACAGTTGAACAGGAGATTTATTAATGGTCACTTAATACTGCGAGCATAATATACTTTGCCCGATAATTAGCAAGCCATTTTATTTAGCAGAATTCCCCGAATACCGCTCTGATATCGAGCAACAAACAATTTTTACGGCATCTTGTCGTTTCCCTCTTTTTCTCTTCGTATAACAACAGTTCTTGACAAATGAATTTATTTATATGAAAAAAGTTTCAGATATAATCCTGTCTTCGTGGCTTAAACAGAAAAAGGCCGGATCACCGGTTCAGGCACAATATAAAACATATAATTCAGGCTATATTCCTGAACCGCAGAATGGCGGGAACTGGCTTATCTACAACTCTTACTATATAATTAACAGGAGATTTTATGTCAGCACAAATTGGTATCATAGTGGCGTTCGGGCTGTATCTGCTGGTGATGCTTTTCATCGGATTTTACTTCTCGAACAAATCAAATGACCTCTCCGACTATGTCCTCGGAGGGCGCGGCCTGGGCAAATGGGTAACCTCATTGAGCGCGCAGGCATCGGATATGAGCGGCTGGCTCCTTATGGGGCTGCCGGGGCTTGCATATGCGTCAGGTTTTGGTGAAGCTTTCTGGCTCGGCGCCGGTCTTGCTCTCGGCACATACCTTAACTGGAAATTTATTGCCCAGAAACTGCGGGTCTATACCCAGATGGCAAACGATTCCCTCACAATTTCAGACTTTTTTGAAAACAGATTCGGTGATGAAACCCACCTGTTGAGAATAATCTCGTCCATTTTTGTTGTTATATTTTTTACTCTTTATGTTTCATCAGGTTTTATTGCCGGCGGAAAACTTTTCAACACGGTTTTCGGGATTCAATATGAATACGCCATTTTAATCGGTGGAGGGGTTCTGGTCCTCTATACATTCCTTGGCGGTTTCTTTGCGGTTTCATGGTCTGATATGATCCAGGGCATTGTAATGCTTTTTGCAGCAATAGCAGTTCCAACATATGCTCTTTTCTATATGGGCGGCATATCAGCCGCATCAGAAAGAATTACATCAATAAGCCCTACTCTTCTATCAATAACAAAAAATATTTCAGGAGATAACCTGAGCGCAATCGCCATTATATCATCCGCTGCATGGGGGCTCGGTTACTTCGGAATGCCGCACATTCTTGTCAGGTTTATGGGTATAGACAGTGCTGAGAACATAAAAGACGCGAGAAAAATAGCTATGGTATGGGTAATTATATCCCTCGCTTCAGCAATGTTTATCGGGGTCATCGGGCGCGCTTATACAGCAGGGACACCTCTTGCAGGAGGAGATTCTGAAAGAATATTCATGATAATGGTCCAGTCACTCTTCGTAACCTTCCTGGCCGGTATAATGCTCTCAGCCATACTTGCGGCGATTATGAGTACAGCTGACTCACAGCTCCTTGTAGCAGCATCAACTATCTCAGAAGATTTCTACAAGGCAATTTTCAAAAAAGATGCAGGTCAAAAAGAGCTTGTATGGTCAGGACGGGTTGCTGTTATAATTATTGCAATAGTGGCCTACTCAATTTCCCTGAATCCGGACAGTTCTGTTTTTAAAGTAGTCTCTTTCGCATGGGCAGGCCTTGGCGCCACTTTCGGCCCCATTGTGATCATGGCCCTCTTCTGGAGAAGAACAACAGCAAAAGGAGCTATGGCAGGAGTGCTTGCGGGAGGAATAACAGTACTTGTATGGAAAAACCTCTCATCTCTTGGAGGGATATTCACACTTTACGAAATAGTCCCTGCTTTTATTCTTTCTATGGCTGCAATCATCATAGTAAGCCTCATAGACAGCGAACCTCCTCAGGAGATCACCGACCTCTTTGACAAGGTGCAGCAGGAAGTTTAATAAATAAGAGCGCAAAAAGCGGAGCCCGGTAAACCATACCTGAGGCTCCGCTACGTTTCAGACTGAAAAGAATCAGAAAAGTTTTGCAACAACGCGATTATATTTCACAGGCATAAGCCTCTGAAGCCTGTCCAGAAACCTCGCGTCCCCCCCGATCCTTACGCGGAGTTTCTTTTTCTTCATCCCTTCAATAATATCAGCAGCAGCTTTTTCCGCAGTAGTCCTGGCGATTTTTTCAAGCCTTCGCTCAAGTTTTTCCGTATCCTTCATGACGGATCCGTTTTTTATAAAACGGGCGTTTTTCGCTATATTGGTTTTTATCCCTCCCGGAAGCACGCTGACAACATTGACCGGAAAGGCATGCATTTCATCCTGCAAAGCCTCCGTGAATCCCCTTAAACCGAACTTGGTAGCGCAATACGCACTCTGGTTCCCTGTGCCGATTACCCCGAAAATACTCGCTACATTAACAAGGTATGAATCCTTTTTTTCTTTTATCTCAGGGAGAAATGCCTTTGACATATATATGGCACCCCAGAGATTTATATTCATAATCCATTCAAAATCTTTAAACTTAAGTTCCTCAAATTTCCCGAACAGAGTCACTCCCGCGTTATTAATAAGGATATCAACACCGCCATGTTTCTTTTTAACGTCACCGGCAAATTTTACCACCTGCTCGTTATTAGAGATGTCAACCTTATATGCAAAGGCCGTTCCCCCCTCCCCCTTTACCATCTTTACAGTATCATCAAGATTTTTTTTATTATAGTCAGCAGCAATGATTACTGCCCCTTCCCGTGACATCTGTAAAGCAAGCTCGCGCCCTATACCTGAAGCAGCACCTGTAATCACAGCAGTCTTACCATTAAATGAACTCATATTACCCCCACCTGATATTATTTTCATTTCTGCTCATGATCCGGATAATACAGAAGTATACTGACCCGCACCCCGGATAATACTTAAAACATCCATACTGCATATTATATTAATATTTATTCTGTTATGTTACTGAATATAAAGCAAGACCTTTTGCGCATAACAGCGGTAAAAATATAATATATATTAAATTTCTTATAAAATAAATGTTCAATTAAATATATAGTCCTCTACAACCCGAATAAAATCGAACTGGCTCTTAAACACGAAATTTTTGAAAAAAATTGAATATTACAATTACAAACATTACTCCTTGACAAAGTACTCCTTTTATGTTATTTATTTGAAAATAGAATACAATGGAATCTCATCCGGAGGAGATAGATGAAAAACTGGAAATTGGCTGTTATAGTCATCATGCTTTTTTTCCTGTCCTGCGCAACTTCAGAAATCAAACACCTGAGAAATATACCGAGGGATAGCCGGAAAGGTCTTGTTGTTCTCAATTTCAAGAACAATACACCCAGAAGCCGGGCAGCTGAATATGAGCCCTGGGAATTCGGTATTGCCTCAATGGTAATGACAGATATTGAATCAATTGGAATGTTCAATATAATAAGCAAGGAACGCCTTGCGGATATTATGAAAGAGCAGGAGTTTCAACTCACCGGTGCTGTTGACGCCAAAGACATAGTCGAGATAGGAAAACTTACAGGAGCCAAATATATTCTTACAGGATCATTCATGGAGATGCACGGCTCTCTGAGAATCGAATCCCAGGTCTTTTCAGTTGAAAAGGGGGCCCAGCTGGGCACAGCATCAGCAAAAGGAAAAACGAATGAGTTCTTTGAAATAGAAAAAGACCTGGTAAGCAGAATAACCGTTTTTCTCGATGCGATGCTTACTGAAAGTGAACAGAAGATAATAGACTCAAATGTTGAGACCAAGTCTGTAAAAGCTTCACTCAACAACTACGATGGAGAGATGGCCTTCATGGAGGCCACTGCCCTGAAGAAAGCGGGTAAGAAGGAGGAGGCTAAAAAGGTAATACAGGAAGCCAAAGCGAACTTCAAGAAAGCCATTGAATTCGACCCTGCATACGAAAAGGCCAAAAAGAATCTTTCAAAGGTATCACTTGCAATACCTGTACAACTTTAATTTAATTATAAAATAATTTTAAAAAAACCCTCATTCATAATGAGGGTTTTTTTATCATCTGCATTTTTTCAGCTGACTATAATCCAGGGAACATTCCCCTGTACAGCCGATTATTGAGTACATCATTTTATATGTGGTACAGCACTCCGACAAAAAGCCCGTAAATCTGGTCTGTCATCCAGTCTTCAGACATCCCTGAATCATCAGGGATTGAACCGTCAAATTTAAGCCTGTTATACTGATACCTGACGCCAATGGTAACGATAGGGAGACCTTCGCCCGGGTTAAGGCCTACGGTTGGTTAAACATTGATGCCGTACATAACCATGCTGATATTTTCTTCCATAGGATCACTAGTGTCGTATGTCCAGCCGCCGCCGGAATAATATTGTTCTCGAGGTTCGGAATCCATATCCATCTTTCCCCACATATAGAGGCATGACAGGTTTGCCGCGAAAAAGTATCCGCTGCTTCCAATTGGCATAGACATACCGATACCTGCAGCAGGGCCGTGGAACGGCTGTGTAATATCTACATCTTCCTGATAAACAGCAGTAATCGCACCTCCGGCTCCCGGTGCGTCGGTCCTGTAATCCATAGCCGAGTATTCGATTTTGTTGTACCAGTACTTATAGCCCGCGAATATCTTGAAATTTTCCATTACCCTGTAGCTCAGAGCTGCATCAATATCCATTCTGAAAGTATTAAAGCTGTACTTTAAAGTCTGGTATTCACCGCCACCGGGGATGTCCTCAGCTATCCCCTCTCCTGTCTGGGTTCCGAAAAGACCTGAAAGCGAGAAAGAGAGATCTTCAGTGAGTAAAACGCTTGCCACAGGCCCGTAGAGAGCACCGCTCCCTGTCTCCATCTCTTCGAACATAGAGGTAAGATCTTTCAGCCAGGGGTCCCAGATAAAATATCCGCCTCTTACACCGATGAGGTATTCGGCAGCGGAAACTGTTGAAGTGTTTACTGCAGAGAATGCAAATGCGATGAGGAAAATGGCCATAAACCGTTTAATAAAACTTTTCATAAACTTCTCCTTATCAATCAACTTATGGAAATGATCAGAGCAGGGATGAAGTTTAAAAAATATCTCTTATTATTAAACCTGAAAATAGTAAAAAACCTCATTACTGCACAAATCGACTTCCTGTTCAATTATATCTGTTTTATCCTATTTAACAGCAACGAAGAGCATAATGTCAAGAAGTTAACACGGAAAATAATTGTATTAGAGTAACAATAAACAACAATTAAAAAGATATTTGTAACAGGCCGTTAACCGGCGGGGAACATTAATAAACCTAAAACGGTTTAAACCTTTACGATAAAAAAGGGATGCCCTGGGCATCCCTTTTTTGTATCTGCAAAAAATTTTCTACTCAAGCGGTGCACCTGTAAATGTAGGATCACTTGCCTTGACAGGTGCGCCTTCATTAAACTTAATCGCCCTTGCTCTACCGAAAAATTTCGGGAACTCGGAACCGATATAGAACTGTGAAGATAACACCTTACCTGTGTAGAATGCTGCTTCATCATTATCAGCAAGGAGTGCTTCCCTGTCAGCGCCCTTGGCATCACCCACAAGCTCTTTCATCTTCGGAGTGGTTTTTATAAGTGACCAGAGGTGACACCATGCTATAGCTACCATGTACATCGCCTCCTGGAGAGGAGTAGCGTGCATAAAGAGGTTGAGAAACTTGCCTTCAGCCATCTGTTTTTTCAGCATCTCGATGATCTCATCAAGCTCTTTGAGCCCTTCAGCGAACAGGTCGATATACTTGTCGTCAACGATGCCCTTGGCTTCAGCAATGGTTTCTTCCATTCTCTTCTGCATTACCTTGTAGTTGAACTGGTCCTTATTCATGAGGATCTTCCTCATCGTAAGGTCCATGGACTGGATACCGTTTGTTCCTTCCCAGATAGCAAGAATTTTGGAATCGCTCATATATCTTACGATAGGATAGTCTCTACAGTAACCGTATCCGCCGTATGTCTGCATCGCCATTGATGTAATCTCAACACCCTTATCTGTACAGCCTGCTTTACATATAGGAGTAAGAATCTCAACAAGACCCTGGGCTTCCTTCTTCTCTGTTTCATCTGCTGACACATGCGTAATATCGATATTTTTGAAGAGGAAGTAGCAGAGAACCCTCTGTCCTTCAAGGTGAGACTTCATCCACAGCAGCATTCTTTTTACATCAGGGTGTTTGCTTATTGTTACAAGAGGCGCATCGGGATTGAGCATCTGTGTTACATCAGCGCCCTGAAACCTGTTCTTGGCGTAAGTTATAGTGTGCATGTAAGCAGCTGAAGCGTTACCATGACCCTGAACAGCAACACCGTTACGTGCAAAGTTCATCATCTTAAACATAATCTTCATACCCTGACGCTCTTCGCCGAGGAGATAGCCTACACAGTCCCCGCTGTCACCAAAAGCAAGCTGGGATGTACCCTGGCCGTGAATACCCATCTTGTGCTCAATTCCTGTACATATAACATCATTGAACTCGCCGACAGATCCGTCAGGATTTACCCTGTATTTAGGAACGATAAATATGGATATACCCTTTGTACCTTTAGGGTCACCTTCAATCCGGGCCAGAACCGGGTGTATCATGTTTTTGTAATAATCATTTTCACCTGAGGAGATAAATATTTTCTGCCCTGTGATTTTATATGTTCCGTCAGCCTGTTTTACAGCTTTAGTCTTCAGGTTACCAACGTCAGAACCTGCTTCAGGCTCAGTAAGACACATTGTACCGCCCCACTCACCTGTCATAATCTTGTCGCCGTACATCCTCTTCTGTTCTTCTGTACCGAAAGAAAAGAAAAGTTCCATAGCTCCGTGGGAAAGTCCGGGGTACATACCAAGGCAGTAGTTTGCAGCACATACATATTCACTGGCCGCCGCACCTATAAGATTCGGCATCCCCATACCGCCGTCTTCCGGATGGTCAGTAAGTCCCATAAAACCTGCCGCATAATACTGGTCAAGAGCCGGTTTAAAAATTTCCGGGATTTTAACTTCTTTTGTTGCGGGATCCCATTTCGCTCCCACATTGTCACCCTCTTCAGCAGTGGGATACAACACTTCAACAGCCACCTGCTCTGCAAGATCAATTGTCGCATCAAATGTGTCATGATCAAAATCTGCGAATGCAGGGTACTGTGTCATTTTGTCTACTTCGAGAAGTTCAAAAATAACAAACTTAACATCTCTGGTATCAACTAATGGATTCAGCATACAAGCCTCCTTAAAAGTGTAATCATTTATCTATCTTTACCAGAAAATAAGATTATTCCCCCTGTTTTTATGCATAACTGCCTTTTAAGCAGGCTATGCCAGCAATCTTATTTACTGTTTTTTTGTTCCAGTGTTAAGTTTTAAAATCTGTTTAAGGATGTATAAAAACCGGCAAAACTTTATAATAACACAAAAAAAAGCGCTACTACCCCCAAATTATGAAACGATTCATATTAATAAAATTATTATCTGTCAATAAAAATTGCCTTTTTTTGATTAAATAGTATTTTTTTTTAACCTTTTTTTTACTCTCTTTCAAGTTTATACCTGAAAACCATTACACCGTCTTCAACGGATATTTCCGGTTTTCGATCTCCCCTTTTGAAAACCTTTATCATTTTACTGTTCCCGTACAATACATTTGCCGTAACAGTTTCTATCCCCCTCGATTCAGCTATCTGCAACAGGTATTCAAGGAGAAAGGAGGCAATTCCGCGCCCCTGAAATTCCTCGTTCACAATAAACGCCATTTCATATGAGCCGTCATATTCGTAATAAGCATACCTGGCCTCAGCTATTATCTTTTCAGTCAGGCCGGATTCAACAACTCCTACGATGGAGAGCACTTTATCATAATCCACATTGACATATTTCTGCATATTCCGATGCGGCATTGTATTAATGCGGGCAAAATACCTGAGATATTTCGCCTCATCAGAAAACTGGTAAAACAGTTCACGCATCATGTCCTCGTCAGAGGATTTTACCGGTCTGAATTTTATATCAAGGTCAGGCCCGAAACTTTTAACAAGTTCAAGGTCTTCCGGATAATTAACAGAAAAGTCCTTAATATAAATCTGGTCCCTGTAAGCATACCCGAGACTTTTCGCCTTTTCAAGCAGGGCCTCCCTGTGCTCCGGATGAGCTATGTCGATCATCGCGATGACCCTCTCCCTTATCGATTTCCCGAAAAGGTTTGCCACACCGTATTCTGTCACCACATGACGTGTAACACCCAGCGTACCCCTGATCATGTCTGCACTGTCATCATGAGTAATTACTATATTACTGTTGCCATCCCTGTCTGTTGACCTGAGAGCCACGACAGATCTTCCGTTTCTCGCGAAGGCGGCACCGACAGAAAAATTCAGCTTGCTTTCATATCCTGAAAGGAGATTGTCTCCTGAATGAAAGACCACCTGTTCACCCGTGACATCAATCTTTTTGACATTCATGATACTCACAAGGTTATTGACTCTTCTTATGTTCATGGGATTGGCAAGTATGGCTATGGGATAAAACTCGAAAACAGGGTTCCCGGATATATACCTGTAAAGTTCACGCGTGCCGTAGCAGTAACTTGTCGTGACCAGCCCCCCCTTGTACCTGTTCCTGTCAACCGATACAGCGCCCGATTCTATAAGGTCGATAACCCAGTCTGATATTACATTGGTGAATATGCCGAGTTCTTTCTTAGACTTCAGGTGATGCGCGATGGCATCAAAAATTCTGCCTACATGAAGGACAACCGTTGATTCATCATCAACAATATTCGATATATGAAAGCCGATTCTGCCGAGGACATCGTCAAAGGGTTTTCTCTCCCTCTCGGGAAGGGGAAGATCGCTCTTTATCATGCAGTCCACCTGGTCAGCATGTATAAAAGTGTCCCCGAAAGTAACAGGCATGGCGGGATTAACCTCTGCAATTACGAGTTTCGCGTGGTTTATAACAATCTTCGCCACATCAGAAGCTATGCCGAGGCTCATGAACCCTCTGTCATCGGGAGGTGATGTTGTGACAACAGCGACATCTATTTTCAATGCTTTTCTGGAAAAGATATACGGGATCTCCACCAGGTTCGCCGGGATAAAATCAATCTCCCCGGACTGAATCCTCTTTATAATACTCTGCCCGGTGCTGAAAGTTTTCAGCCTGTATTTATTTCCATGCTCCTGGTCGAATTTGATATATTCATTCAGTGTAATCAACTGGACCAGTTCAAGATCCTGCAGGTTTGTTTCATCCGAAGCCGTAAGGGCCGAAGCGAAGAGATCCGGCACCGCCGGACCGCTGCTGAAAAAAATCTTGCTCCCGGGTTTAATCATCCCGAGAGCTCTGCTTACACTGATAAACTTATCTTCAAAATCCGCCATAAGCCTTTATCCTTTATTTCTTTTTTCCTCCTCCTCTTTGCGCAACTCCTTCTTCAGGATTTTTCCAACGTTGCTCTCGGGGAGAGAGTCTCTGACCTCGATCAGGGCCGGCCACTTATATTTCGCCAGCTTCTCCTGACAGTATGTCATAATTTCATCCGGATCAATTTCCGCCCCTTCATTAGGTACGGCAAATACCTTGATCTTTTCACCCCTCTTCTCATCGGGGACTCCGATTACGGCCGCCTTCTGGATAAGAGGATGTTCATAAAGAAGCTCCTCTATCTCGCGCGGATAAACATTATAACCGCTTGATATAATAAGATCCTTCATCCTGTCAACTACAAAGAAGTAACCGTCTTCATCCATGTAGGCGATGTCCCCGGAATAAAGCCAGCCGTTTTTTATCGCCTTTGCGGTCTCTTCAGGTTTGTTAAGATAACCCTGCGTTACCTGTGGTCCCCGGAAAACCATCTCCCCCTCCTGACCCGCAGGCATTGACTCCTCGCCTGTTGCAAGATCAACTATCTTCACGTCAGTATCAGGATAAGGAAGACCTATACTTCCCGGTTTATTGAGCCCGCCGAAAGGGTTGAGATGGGTCTGCGGTGATGTTTCAGTCATACCGAATCCCTCGTTTATGTCAGCACCCGTAAGATCTTTGAACTGCTTGAGAACTTCAACCGGCAGGGATGAACCTCCCGATGTGAGCACCTTGTAACAACTCATATCTGTCTTCTTTAAATCCGGATGCTGAAGCATGCCGACATACATTGTGGGCACCATTGAACATACCGTGGGCCTGTATTTCCTTGTTGCAGCGAGCAGGTCAACCGGCTGCGGTTTCGGGACCATTACAGCAGTCCACCCCATGAACATCGGGAGGTTCATTGCAGCACTCATCCCGAGCACGTGAAAAACCGGGGCAGCGGATATAAGGACCTCATCCCCCCTGTTGAGAGTGGGGAACCAGGCCCCGTACATCTGCACCATCGAGCAGAGATTTCGGTGTGTAAGGATTGCCCCCTTGGACTGGCCTGTGGTTCCGCCTGTATACTGGTAGACCGCAGTATCATCAAACTTAACATCTACTGCCGGAACATCGCCAGGAGAGGCAACCGCCTCGTTCCATGTGTAGACTTTCTCGGCAGGCGCAACATCTGCCCTGAGCCCCTTCTTTTTCCCCACAAGTTTTATAAGAAGCTTTTTAACAGGAGGGAGATAATCCCCCATTGACGTATAGATTATATGTTCAATTTTCGTGTTCTCTCTCAATGCAATCATTCTGTTGGCAAGGAGATCAAGGGTAATCAGTATCTTTGCACCGGCATCATTAAACTGGTACTCCAGTTCCCTGTCTGTATAGAGAGGATTGTTCATCTGAATAATCCCGCCAATTTTCAAAACAGCATAATATGCCGCAACAGTCTGGATCATGTTGGGAAGAAGCACAGCCACAACATCACCTTTTTTTATACCCTTCGCAGCGAGAAACGATGCCAGGGAATCAACGACTTTCAGGAGTTCCGAAAAAGTAATCCTGTACCCCTGAAATATTAAGGCATCCCTGTCAGGATAACCTGACACTGACCTTTCGAACATTTCATGCAGGCATTTTTCCTCGTAATTGATGTTTGCAGGAATGCCCTCAGGATAAAATCTGAGCCACGGTTTTGAGTCATAAATATCATTCTCCTTCATAAAGCCCCCCCATTTTTTATTTTTTATAAACACAGGGCATTTTACACCATATTCC
>Ga0116163_1000797_pt1 | contig 20826 bp, 18 predicted proteins | sample AD_UKC107_MetaG_FD_89889 | JGI IMG/M metagenome (GOLD analysis project Ga0116163, IMG submission 89889) | Active sludge microbial communities of municipal wastewater-treating anaerobic digesters from Hong Kong - AD_UKC107_MetaG | ecosystem: Engineered > Bioreactor > Anaerobic > Digestate...
ATACTTAAAACAGGAGAAATAAGCACTCATACAAACAAAGGAAGACACATCACTGAGCACCGTGAATTATTTGTTCTTGAAAACGGAGGTATTATTATTGACAATCCCGGGATGAAAGAAGTAGGTATGACTGACAATTCTGAGGGTATCACTACTACTTTTCAGGAAATTCTTAAAATAGGCAGGGAGTGTAAATTCCATAATTGCAATCACATAAACGATGATGGTTGCGCTGTTCTTGAAGCTCTTAATAAAGGTGATATAGACCGTGATTCATATAACAATTTTATAAAGACACAGAAAGAGCAATCCAGATTCAGTGCTACTATTGCCGAAAAGAGGAAAAAAGAAAAAGGATTCGGCAAGATGTTAAAAAATTATCACAAGGATATAAACCGGTTGAACAAAGGCATGCATGAATAAAGAATAGATTTGATAAATGTCATATATTTCCTGTATGACAATTATTTATCTTTGTTATAAACGGGCATATTTTTGTTAAAAATGGCCTTGAACAGACAGAAACCTGACACAGAAAATACAGTAAGACTTACCTAATTCCCGATGTTATGAACAATGCCATTTTCAATTTCCGGAAACCAAAAAATGAGGCTGTCCTGTCATATCTTCCCGGTAGTGAAGAGAGAAAACAACTAGAAGAAGAGTTAAGGATACAAAGCAGAGAGTTTAAAGAGATACCTCTTATTATAGGGGGCAGGGAAATATTCACAGGCAAGAAAGGGAAAATAGTAAAGCCCACTGATCATGGCCATGTGTTGGCAGAATATCACATGGCTACTGAAAAAGAGGTAAAACTAGCCATAGATGCGGCACTGGAAGCTAAAGAAGAATGGCTGACTCTGGCATGGATGGAGAGGGCCGGCATAATGGCAAAGGCCGGAGAGCTGATTTCAAAAAAATACAGAGCCAGGCTAAATGCGGCAGCGATGCTCGGACAAGGGAAAAATGTCCTTCAGGCAGAAATTGATTCAGCTTGTGAAACAATTGATTATCTAAGATTTAATAACTATTTTGCTTCTCTTGTTTACAGGGAACAACCTATATCCGGACTGGATACTATCAACAGAATAGAATACCGCCCTCTTGAAGGTTTCATTTATACTATCACTCCTTTCAATTTCATTTCAATAGCATTAAATCTGAACGCCAGTGTTGTTTTAATGGGCAACACCACTGTATGGAAGCCTGCATCGACAGCAGTATTATCCAATTATTACCTTTTGAAAATACTTGAAGAAGCGGGACTCCCTCCCGGTGTAATAAATTTCATTCCTGGTTCCGGTCCTCTGATAAGCGAAATAGTTTTAAAACATAAAGAACTCGCCGGGATACATTTCACCGGCTCCAATCCTACTCTTAATTCCCTTTGGAAACAGGTTTCCGACAACCTGTCAGTATACAGATCATACCCGAAAATAGTTGGAGAAACAGGAGGGAAAAATTTTATCTTCGCTCATAGTTCCGCTGATCCTCCTGCCCTTGCAACAGCTATTATACGTGGAGCATTTGAATATCAGGGTCAGAAATGTTCTGCTGCCTCGCGAGCCTATATACCAGAATCTATCTGGAAAGAAACATCAGATTATATGTTACAGATGTGCTCGGAAATAAAAACAGGTGATGTGACAGATTTTGAAAACTTTTTGAATGCCGTAATAGATGAAAAAGCTTTTGATAAAATAATGTCATATATAATCAAAGCAAAGAATTCAAAAGATGTAAAAATAATATTTGGTGGAAATGGTGATAAAACAAAAGGATACTTCATTGAGCCCACAGTAATTGTAACTAAGGATCCCCATTTTATTACTATGGAAGAAGAGATTTTCGGACCAGTGATGACAATATTTGTTTATGAAGATAAACGGTATGAAGAGACACTTAAGCTGTGCGATGAAACATCCCCCTACGGTCTTACGGGTTCAATATTCAGCAGGGACAAATATGCGATGATAACAGCCTGCAGAATGCTGCGCTTTGCTGCAGGCAATTTCTATATAAACGACAAGCCCACAGGAGCACTGGTAGGACAACAACCTTTTGGCGGATCAAGGTCATCAGGCACCAATGACAAAGCCGGAAGCTATCTTAACCTTATCCGCTGGGTCAGTCCAAGAACCATCAAAGAGACACTCATCCCTGATACTTATTTCAAATATCCGTATATGAAAAACAAATGATCATAAACAAAAAAATAACAATACCTGCTTATTAACTGTTGATGCTCGCGATATACGGGAACAAGATATGTGACCTTCATTTGGCAATTATTTGCATCTGGAAGATACTCAAAGGTGCATGACATAATCTTTTAAACTTTCTCTTAACCATAATGGAACAGCTGCACTTGCAACTCGTCCTGTTACTGTCATGTTTCAAATATTTGAAAGAAAATACTTATTATCATATTTTCCTGTCAGGACACAATAATATGGAACAATTTTTGTATATAAATGGATCTACTCAATACAAACTATGACAGATCCCACATAATTATATTCATGAACAGAAAAACACACGTTAAATGTGGGTTTCTCCTGTAAATCAGAAAAAAAATCGTAACCTTGACAATCAAAACTACTAACAAATGAAAAAAATCCATATTCTTTTTGCAGCATTATTACTAATGCTTCCCTCCTGTTTACCTGACACCAGTTATCCATTTACTTATGAAACAATAATTACAGATATACCTGTAAATCTTTCGAAAATAAACACTGAATTTGATGATTACAATTCAGACATTGGCTTTGTAAGCTCCAGGAATTACTTATACTTTTCCACAAACAGAAACAGTTCAGGAGACAATTTCGATTTTATTTGCGAGGCCATCGATATCTCTTATCATTTTGAGGACGATTTATTTAATTTTTCCTTCCCTGCAGATATAGAATATTCCATATTGCAGACACGGCTGTTTGAAGCTATAAACACATCCTCTGATGAACTTGGACCTTTAACCTATTCGGGAGTTTCGGAATATGATTATTTTATATATGCAAATGATGAGGAAGAGGATTTCGACCTTAAATTCATATATACTCTCAAAGCAGAATGGATGATGCCATCATCAGAGGGAGAGATAAATGGTCCTTTCAGCATCTCTTTTGCAAATTCTGATTACGACGATCTTTATCCTGCAATTCATGGTGGAAATTCAAGGCTCTTCTTTTGCAGCGATCGTGACAATGGCCAGTTTGACATTTACAGTACAGAGATCCCGACTGATGTATATCTGCATGATTTCTTCATCAATACAACAGATGCTGAAATAACAAAAGAGATTAATCTGTCAAGTGATTTTAATGAAAAATGCCCTTCAATCTCGGGTAATCTGCTCGTATTTGCATCTGACCGGCCCGGTGGTTTTGGGGGCTATGATCTCTACTACTCCATCTTCGACGGCACCAACTGGAGTAACCCAGTAAATCTTGGTAACACGATCAATTCACCTCAGGATGAATACAGACCAATCACTGCTTCTTTCTACGATACCGGCTTTATGATATTCTCTTCAAACAGGACCGGAGGGAAAGGTGGTTTTGATCTATATGCTGTAAGAACAGAAGATGTTTTTTTTGAACAATAATAGCTACCAGAGATATGAAGCCAACAAATAATATTAACAGAATTAATAATCTCGCCCTGGGAACTGCAATTGGCATGGCTATCGGAACAGTTGCCGGCATAGCAATAGGTGCTGCTGCTGACAATCTGCCTATATGGCTTGCCGTTGGCATTGGATGTGGCATGCCTATAGGTGCAAGTATTGGATTATTGTTAGATAACAGCAAGAAGAAGAACAATTAGCCCCGGTTTACATATCACAAACCTACTCTATCAACCATAGTCCATTTTAATCTGTATTAATCTCTGATTATAGTAGTGCTTTTTTTCTCAATTATTATTAAATTAGCATCATTGAACCTGATATAAATAATATTGACATTCCAATAATTCCAGATTATCACAATACACACTGAGAAAAAAAATTGCCATATTATAGTATAGTATTACCGTATAATAAATAGAAAAATGGGAACAGGGAAAACATCAAAAAAGATAACCAGGGTTGAAGATAATGGAACACTTTCTGAATCTTCAGGTGGAAAATCGACGGAATTTATTGCAAGTGACGAAAGCAAGGCAAAAGCCCGTAATTTCAGGATTATAGCCATCCTTTCATGGCTTGTGGCAATTGCTCTTGAAATATTTGCTATTGTTAAGTTGCGTAATGCCCCCGTAAACACAACCCTTCTGATAGTCCTTATAATAGCCGCTCTTATTTTTGCCGTCATTGGCTCATTGGTATGGAAAAAAGCAAACCGATTCGATCCTGCTTCTGAAAAAGATAAAGTCAGATTCTTCATTCAGAACCAACTGGGTGTTATCATAAGTATCATTGCTTTTCTGCCTCTGGTAATCCTTATTTTCACCAACAAAGATCTCAGTGGGAAACAGAAAGGACTTGTAGGTACAATAGCTGTGATAGCTTTACTCATCGCAGGTGTGGCAGGAGTCGATTTCAATCCTCCTTCACAGGAACAATACCTGGAACAGACCCAACAGGTGGAAGAGCTTATGGATGGTGTTAACCATGTTTACTGGACTAAATCGGGGACAGTCTATCATCTCTATCCCGACTGTTCATATATAAATACTGACAGAACAGATGAAATATTTGAGGGAACAGTAGCTCAGGCAAGAGAGCTTAAAAATATAACTGAACTGTGCAGCCGTTGTGAACAAAGAGCAAGAGAGGAAAAAGGAATGCTGGAATAAGCGCTGAACCAGTAATCCAGATTATCAGGATTAGGATCCAACAAAAGCTGGTTCATACTGAAACGGCTTCAGTAATAATGTGTATTGTTTTCCACATTCCTCTAAACAAAACAAGGGATATTGCTCCCAATATCCCTATTATCAATCAGATATCAGCTTATCAGAAAAATGCAAAAACAAATCAACACTCTTCTGTTTGATCTTGATGATACAATAATCCTGGAATCAAAGACAGCCAGAAAATCAATAATCAAAAATATCACTTTGGCAGGTCTGGGAATAGATACTACTGATTTCTTCAGGACAATTCATCAGCAGGCACGAGAATTATGGTATAAAATGCCAACAATAGACTACTGTCTGAAAATAGGGATCAGTTCTCTGGAAGCATTATGGGCCGATTTTACAGGTGATGATCCTGAACTGGCACAATTGAGGGATCTTTCTCCTGATTATCGTTATCAGACATGGTACAGAACACTTCTGAGATATAATATTGATGATCAGGCTATTGCCCTAAAACTAAGCACGGAATACAAGGAAATAAGAAACTCCGAACATGTTCTTTATCCGGATACCATAAGTGTCCTGACAAAATTAAAAGCCGCTTACAAACTTGGCCTGATAACGAACGGGACTCCTGATCTGCAATGGAAAAAGATACATGGAAGTAATCTGGAACTTTTCTTTGATTACATAGCTATTTCAGGAGAACATGGATTCGCAAAACCTGACACAAGACTGTTTGAAATTATTCTTAATAAAATATCATCCGATCCTTCAGAATCTTTAATGATTGGCAATAACATGCGTACTGATATAAAAGGAGCGCAGCAGGCAGGTTTAAAAACGATCTGGATACACCGCGACGGAGAAGGAGTTATAGACATTGACACCACGCCGGAGTTCACTATAACAAGCCTGACAGAGATAAATAAAATTCTGAAAAAAGTAAATTAATACCTTTATTTGCCTTTACTGTTCATTCTGCAATATATGGATCAACTGAAATGCATATGCTATAAGTAAATGAATCCTGGAAAAGAATATCTGAAACAGACTTATTCATATCTGGCCTTGAGGAAAGCTGTTGGCTGGATTGGCATTACACTTCCCTTCGTTTTAAGATCAGGAGTTGCATTATTTTGCAGCGAAGAAGATGTTCCAACAACTATTAGTCTTTATTACCACAGTTGCATGAGAGACGTTTTTGTAGGTGCTATGTGTGCCATAGCCCTGTTTCTATTTTTCTACAAGGGTTACGAGAGAAAGGACAATATTGCTGCTAATCTGGCTGCTATCTGTGCATTGGGCATAGCTTTTTTCCCCACTTGTGAATCAAAACCCTATGATCAGTCTGCTATAATACACTTAATAAGTGCTGCTTTATTTTTCCTTGTATTATCTTTCTTTTCGATATTCCTCTTCACCCAAAGAGGTCCGGATCCGACAAACAGGAAACTGATCAGAAACAGGATTTATAAAATTTGTGGAATTATCATGATTGCCTGTATGCTAATAATAATGATCTTCCTTCTCTATGGGGAAGAAAGGTTTCCTGATTCAATGTTCATTTATTACGCAGAAACAATAGCTCTGACAGCATTTGGTATCTCCTGGTTAACAAAGGGAGGCCAGATATGTTCCGACCTGAAGCCTGTATCAGACTCATTTGATAAAACTTAAATCATTCTGAAAAAATCCATTTTAATTTCTCTCGGAATGTAACACCCCAAAAGTGGCTTTATTCAATATCCCTTCTCTATCATGCAAAACAAGCTGTTTCTAAAAAGCAGTGATTTTTTTTTAATAAAATCAAAGCAGATAAAAGAATTTGTAAAATAAATACTCTAATGTATATTTACTTTTTATTAATTTTTTAAAAAACTATTGATGGAAGACAAAAACCTGGTTTACCGCGGAAAATCGAAAGATGTTTTTAATATACCGGATGGACCCTATGCAGGCAAATACCGGTTTGTATTTACAGATAAAGCTACTGGTTATATTGAAAACGGAAAACCCGTTTTTGATCCCGGCTACGACACTGTAGTGGGAGAAATACCGGGTAAAGGAGCTATTGCCTGCAGGTTTGCCACTTACTTCTTCCAGCTCCTGAAGAAAAAAGGGATCCCTTCCCATTATATCGATACTGTCAGTGACAACGAGATGATAGTAGAACCGGCACTTCCTCTGAGCATGCCTGTGGAAACGCCTGGGATAAACGGATCGGCTCCTCTTCAGAACCTTGAATTTACATGGCGAAACAATGCAACAGGAAGTTTCTGGAGAAGATACCCTTTCGTAAGACCATGCAGAAATCTTCATACTTTAGTCGAGGCATGGACAAAAGGCGACAGCGATATCCTGATTACTTTCGAAGCTCTGGAAGAAACAGGTGCTATGAGTAAGGAAGAGATAAAACAGAGTGTGGGACTGGTAAAGGATATTGCAGATATTGTATCAAAAGAGTTCGCAACAAAGAATCTCCATGTAATAGACGGCAAATTTGAACTGGGAAGACTCAAATATGGTGATGGCAAGATTGTAATTATCGATGAAATATCACCAGATGTACTTCGCGTTTGTAAGGGTTATACGCCTGACAAAAACGGGAATTGTGATGTTTACACTCAGTGTGCTATCACAAATATAGCAAACGGAAAGAGAACAATAAAAAATAAAAATCAGGTAAAAGCTGCCGGTTTTATTGATATCTTTCTTTAATCTTATAAAATGAAATGACCGGATCAGTACCGGGCTGATTTACCCGGAAATTTATATAATGATTAAACGATTATTAACACATTATCCGGTAGCAATATTGCTGGGATTAGTAGCTGTATTTCTGCTATTCAATAACTTGTTTATCTGGGGTCTTGCTGCAGTTGGAATAGCTTTTGCAATAGTAGGTATCCAGAAACTGATCGATCTGAACGTAAAAGTCCTTACATTTCAGGATAATGTTAAAAATCTGTCAGATCAGAACATTGCTTTGCAAAAACAAAACATTTCACTCTCCGATGAGATAAACTATTTGCGCGACCGGCATTTCCAGATAACCCAGATTAAAAGCATTCTCGACATGAATCTGTTCGAGATATTTACAAAATTCACCAGAACAATCAGCAAGGAAGAAGAAGTAAATGAAAGAAAAATTAAATACTTCGGAAGTCTTAATGTTTCTATTACAGCCAAGTACGGCATTGACTGCAAGGAACTAAGGTTCAAATATATAGAGAACGAGAACACCCTTTTGGTGGCTAATATTACACCAAAATTCCTGTCTTTTGGCACCCGCAACCTGGAATGGGATTTCTTTGAAATACTTGAATACCGCAGGCAGAATCGTCTGGCAGAGAAAAGATGGATGACAAGTGATGATCTTCACGAATATGCCAATAAAATTAAAGAAGATATAAGAGTCAATACTGAAAAATCACTTGAGAAGGGACCTGAAGAATTCTCCTGGATATACGCTCCCATCAGGCAAAATGCTGAAAACACAATAAGAATACTTTTCGGAGGCTTTTTCCAAAAAATAAAGATCGTCGAAAACTTTGACAAGAGCTTTTATTGTATAGATAATCTGTCATCAGAAAACTATATCACCAGAAATAGTCTGAAACAAAATTCTGACAAAAAAGCTGTCAGGTAACAAAATCATCCTTATTCCCATATTCTTTTCCCTGTTTTAAAATAATTCGAACATTCGGATAACTGTTATCTGGTTTATAGCTGATAAAATAATTATATTTGTTTATTAACCAATAAAATATTCAATATATGGCTTTTACATTAGATATTGGCTCAAAAGCTCCTTTTTTCAAATTACCTGCAACCGATAATAAAATCTATTCATTGGATGATTTCAGTAACGACAAGTTCCTTGTTGTTTTCTTTACATGTAATCATTGTCCTTATGTAACCGGTTCAGATGAAATTACAAGAGCCACTGCTGAAAAATTCCTCCCCAAAGGAGTAAGATTCGTTGCTATCAATTCAAACAGTGAGCAAACCTATGAAGAAGACAGCTTCCCCAATATGGTAAAAAGGATGGAGCGTTACAGGTTCCCATGGCTCTATCTGTACGATCGTGATCAGAGTATAGCAAAAAAATACGGGGCATTGCGCACACCTCATTTCTATGTTTTTGATCAGGAGAGACGGCTGGTATACACAGGAAGAGGAGTAGATAATCCCAGAAATGCTTCTCAGGCTTCTGTGAATGATCCTGACAGGGCACTTACGGAACTCACCTCAGGGATGCCTGTTTCAGTTGCAGTCACCAATCCCATCGGCTGCAATGTAAAATGGGAAGGGAAAGATGCTCACTGGATGCCCCCTGATGCCTGTGATCTTGTATAATATCAAAATCAACTTTCCAGTTCTTTTTCACAATATTCTTTTACTGGTAAGAATTAATTATAAACACGGCTTATGACAAGATACAGACCTCTTATTCTGATCAGTTGTATTACAATGTTTTGTTTTTTTCTGGCTGGCTGCAATAAAGAACAAAAAGCTAAACCCTTTAACGATAGTGCAAAGCCTTACACCCGATACTGGTGGTTTGCATCCATGATCAGTGAAGAGGATGTAAAATATAATCTCGACTGGTTAAAAGCCAATGGATTTGGTGGAGTTGAAATAGCCTGGGTCTATCCTCTTAACCGGTTCAATCCGGAAGATACAACATACACTCCCAGACAGGAATGGCTTAGTCGGGAATGGAGAAGTATAGTGGATTTCACTATCCGGTATGCCGACTCAATAGGTCTTGGATGTGATCTTACTTTTGGCACTTTGTGGCCTTTTGGCGACAGCAAGGTTCCCTTCAGTCAGGCAACCCAACGATTCGGAGACCCCCACTGGCGGCAGGAAATAACGCGCTCATGGGAACATCCGAAAAGTGGTTATGTTATCGATCATCTTACTCCCGCCAACTACTTACCTTATTTCACAAGACTTATCAATGCCTTCCCTCGTCCTGAAATAAATTCCCGGCAGGCCTATTTTATTGACAGCTGGGAAGTAGAGACAGAGAAACTATGGTGTGATAGATTAGAAGAGGATTTTTTCAGGCGTTTTGGCTACGATATCACTCCTTATATGGATTCTGTCTACAATCCGGGCTGTCAGGCGCAACTTTACGATTATATGAGCCTGATATCAGATAAAGTTCTGAAGTTTTATTCTCATTTTGATTCTGTACTTAACTCAGTAGGGGTATTATCCCGCGGACAAGTATCGGGTGCTCCCTGTGACCTTATTTCAGGTTATGCACTGCTGGATATTCCGGAGGGAGAATCAATGCTGTTTGAGCCCGAATTCTGCGCTATCCCTGCCTCCGCCGCTTTGCTATCAGGCAAAAAACATGTGTCTTCCGAAACATTTACCTGTTTATATGGCTGGCCTGATGATTATATGAGGAGAGAACAGACAGCCGATCTTAAGATGGTTGCAGATGCACTGTTCGCCAACGGGATAAATCATATTGTATGGCACGGTAAACCTCATAATCCTGTAGGATACGATACGGTAAGCTTTTATGCAACAACGCACACCGGCCCAGGTAGTCCTATGGCTGATGAGATCCCTGCATTTAACAGATATTTGGAGACCGTCTCTTCTTTTATGAAAAAAGGTGCTACATTTTCTGATATTGCTGTTTATATGCCAACAGAAGATGCATGGAGAGCCGGCAGGATGCCTTTGGACCTGCAGTTCATCTGGGCATGGGGGCATTACGAGATGCGCTACCTCTATTTCCCTTCCTGCCTGGATGGGTATAACCCCACATGGATAAATGCCGAATTTCTTCAAAAAGCTAATGTGAGTGATAATTTGTTGAAAGTTGGAAACGCCTCCTATAAAGCCATTTACTTTGATGCTTCCTATATCAGTTATCAGGTTCTCAAACGTCTTACAGCACTGGCACAGGAAGGTATACCAGTTATACTCCGGCAGGATCCGGCATATCCGGGTATGATATTACCACCTGATTACAATGATTTATTAAAAGAATTGAAAAAATCAGAAAATGTATTTGAAGAGATACCCGAAACAATAGCCCCTTTTATTGAAGCAGAACAAATTCCCCGTCACTGGTGCCGGAAAGATGGTGATACATTGTATGTTTTCTTTTCTCATCCAAAAACAGACAGACTTAAATTTCCTCTTCAGTACGGCCAGTCGTTGGAAAACGATACTGTCATAAGGGATATAAAAATAAAATATGAAGGCAGAGAATACCAACAAAAACTTGTTTTTGAACCATACCAATCAATTTTATTAAGAATTGACGACAATGGAATAGCCAGGGAAGATATCCGTTTTGTACCCAAAACGCCAACTGTCATTGAACGTCCTTCTGATTATTCAGCTCCATGGCTCGTCAGATAAAAATTCTGTCAAAAAGATGTATAATAAATTCTGATAAAAAACTCATTGCCTTATGAAAAAATGTAACCGGGAAAAAATCAGGACCGTTGAAAAAAAAGGACAAACAGACCGCAGGTCCTTTTTAAAGATTGCTTCATCAGCCGCTGCAGGTTTATTCATTGCTTCCCGTTCACCTGCTGCTTCATCGGTCACCGGATCATCAGGGATATTACAGACACGTTATCCTGATCCTTCTATCGTAGTTCTTGATAAACGCTTTGAGAAATATGTACTGTGGAATGCAGCTGTGGAACGCTTATGGACAGGAGCCCGATGGGCAGAAGGGCCCGTATGGTTCGCTGATGGCAAATACCTGCTTTTCAGCGATATACCCAATAATAGAATACTAAGATGGACAGAAGAAACGGGTGAAGTAAGTGTATTCCGTTATCCTTCCAACAACGCAAACGGCAATACAAGAGACCGTGAAGGAAGGTTAATAACATGCGAGCATGACTCACAAAGGATTACACGGACAGAATACGATGGTAACATAACTGTACTGATGAATGAATACAAGGGGAAAAGCCTTAATGCTCCCAACGACATAGTTGTACATTCCAACGGCAGTATATGGTTCACCGATCCGGGATACGGTATAATGTCGTATTATGAAGGACATGTGGATGATTTTGAGCTAGCTGCAAATGTCTACCGCTTCGATCCTGATACAGGAGATGCTACTATCGTAGCAGATGATTTTATGCGCCCAAACGGCCTGTGCTTTTCTCCCGACGAGAAGCTGCTTTATATCATTGACAGCGGACAACCGGCCGGTGAACCACAACCGATAAAAGTATACGATGTTATTGACGGCAAAAGACTGACCAATGGGAGAATATTCTGTACCACCGGAGAAAAGGCCTCAGATGGTATACGTTGTGATACAGACGGTAATGTATGGGCTTCAGCTGCAGGTCTGGGAGAAGGAAAAGACGGGGTACAGGTATTCGCTCCCGACGGAAAAATCATAGGAAGAATATGCCTTCCGGAAGGATGTGCAAACCTGTGTTTCGGAGGAGCAAAACGTAACCGTTTGTTTATGACAGCCAGCCAGTCACTCTACTCTCTGTATGTCAACGCAAAAGGTGCAATGATACCTTAAGAAAACAGGTCTGCTTGTAATATTTATCAGAAATCATTGAAGGAGATGAATACAAAAGACAATGAGAAAATTGAAAGAATAAAAAAAGCAAATTAAGCTGAGAGATTTATCCTTTATGCTAAGTATTAACGATACAGAATCATTGTTATCAAAAATCTCTTCTGAGATTACTGATTCCAATCTTGGATATTTCTCCAAACCTTTCAGATGTAAACACGAAGGCCGGGAACTAATGATAAAGAAATACCTGCCTGTGAAAGATCTTGCACTGATCAATGCCATAATAACAAATCACAACGAATATATTAGAGAGCTTAAAGCAACAGGGATAAAAGTCCCTGATACTTTAATAGAAGTCCAAAAAGATAAAAAAGGGTATCAGATAATAATTATTCAGGAAGCATTCAGAAAAGATGAACTATTCAGGGACAAAGTTGAAAAAGCCGGAGACACAGATATTATTTCTCTTTGCAGTCTTATCCTTGACGAGACTATCCGTTTCATATCAAACAGGAAAGATCCTGCCGGAATAGGTTTTCATCCCACTTTACGGAATTATGCTCTGCACGAAGGTGAACTATGGTACTTCGACACCTTCCCTCCTATGCTGATGAGACAGAATGAACTCAATAAGGTCATCATCAGGATGTCTCCATTTGGCAGAATAATAAAACCGCTGATTCCGGTAAAATTTATTAACCTTGTTTCAAACGAGTATTACAACTTCGAAAAAATGTTCACCGGTATAGTGGGCAGTTTATGCAGACTCAGACCAGAATTATCATCTGCTGTTTTGGCTTTCAGTAAAGAATACATAACAAATAGCAGATGCTCCTTTCAGGAAAAGAATAATATATTAAAAAAACTTGAGTCTCCACCCCATCTCCCGGGTATCTGGACATTTTTCCGGAGACTGTCCGGTAATGAAGGAAAACCGAATATTTGAAGTGGTTAGTGGTGAGTTGTGAGTTGTGAATGGTGAGTGATGAGTAGTGAGTAGTGAGTTGTGAGTGGTGAGTGGTGAGTGGTGAGTTGTGAGTGGTTAAATGCAGGTAGTTTACATACGAAAATATGGTATTTTTTATGAAGAATATATTGTTTTTTTTGCGATATTTGAGTACAAGGAGGCTGATCAGAACAGCATTTAGAATTCTTTTTACTATAAACCTGATCAAATGAAAAAGTTAAAATTTTATACAAAATCAGTCCTGATAATTGCAATTTTATTTGCATTTGTATCATGTGCGGTAAACCCTGTCACAGGAAAAAAACAACTCATGCTCATGTCTGAGAGTCAGGAAGTCCAACTGGGGATGTCGTATGATCCTCAGGTAGTGGCTACTTTCGGAGAATATAAAAATGACCAGTTATTAACTTTTCTTCAGACTAATCTTAATGCGATGGGATTGATTTCCCATCGTCCGAACCTTAAATACCATATTAAAATACTTGATTCTCCTGTTGTTAATGCATTTGCTGTACCTGGTGGTTACATATATCTCACAAGAGGTATTCTTGCACAATTGAATAATGAAGCAGAGCTTATGGGTGTCATAGGTCACGAGATGGGACATATTACAGCCCGCCATTCAGCCAGTCAACAAAGCAAACAACAACTTGGACAGCTCTTACTTATAGGAGGAATGATAGCATCAGAAAAATTCGCCCAGTATGCAGAGATGGCAATGCAGGGGATGCAATTACTTTTTCTGAAATTCAGTCGCGATAATGAACGTGAAGCTGATGCTCTTGGAGTGGAATATTCCTCAAAGATTAATTATGATGCAGGCAAGATGGCAGATTTTTTTCAGGTACTGGAAAAGATGAACATGGAAGAGAATGTTGGAGGAGTTCCCACCTTTCTCTCAACACATCCTGACCCTGGAGACCGTTATAATAGCGTAAAACAATCAGCTGCTGCATGGCAGACAGAATTAAGTGATATAAATTCTTTATGGAAAGTTAACGCTGATAATTATCTGAGGCTTATCGACGGAATAATATATGGAGAAGATCCTCGTCAGGGTTATACAGAAGGAACCACCTTCTATCATCCTGAACTGAGATTCCGGTTTACCTATCCCACAGGATGGAAATATGAAAATCTTCCTACCCAGGTCAATATGGGACCTCCCGACGGGAAAGCTATCCTTATATTCACTTTTGCCTCCCAAAACAATCTCCAGGCTGCTGTCGATAATACAATACAAGAGCTGGGGTTAACATTGCAGGAAAGGATGAACACAACCGTTAATGGCCTGCCAGCAATAGCAACAGTCTCTATGCAGGTTGTCCAGGACCAGTCGACAGGAGCTCAGGCAGCCAACATGGTCCTTTCGTATTTTATTCAACATAACAACTCTTGTTATGTCTTTCACGGAGTGAGCTCTGAAGCTGATTTCAAGACCTATTTCCCCTACCTCGAATCATCTATGAAAACATTCTCAAATCTTACCGATGCTTCAAAAATAAATGTGAGACCTGATAAGGTATTGATCAAAAAAGTTGTCAGGACTGGCACTCTTGCAGATGCATTTAATTATTACGGAGTAAGGGCAGACAAAAGAAATGAACTGGCGTTACTTAACAATATGGAACTGACAGACAGAGTAGCAGCCGGCAAATTAATAAAGATAATAGGTAAATGATTAGTATTCACAAAACTGACAACGACACTTTAATAGCTGAACTGACAGATAATAATTACCTTATAGGTGGACCTGATGATACTCTTGATCTGCTTGCAGATGCAGGAGTAAATGATTGCAGAGGAATCATAATTCATGAATCAAATCTTAACCCCGCTTTTTTTGATCTCCAAACAAAAATTGCAGGAGAGATACTTCAGAAATTTTCTAATTATAAGATGAAACTTGCAATTATAGGTGATTTTTCAAAATACACAAGTAACAGCCTCCGCGATTTTATCAGGGAAAGCAACAGAGGTAACTGTGTATACTTTACTGAAAACATTGTCTCTGCCCTGAAAAAACTGGCATGAGATAAGCTGTACAGGTTTTATTATGTATTACCGGTTCAGAAATTTTTTCATTGTCAGGATTAAAATAATACAGCTTAGTTTTTTCTCACAACCATATCATTGTCAACCAGTCTGGTATTATAAGTCTGAATAATCGCTTTGAGTTTCTCTTCCAGCTCTTTTGCCAGCTCCGTTTCATCACTCAGCAGATTATTCTGAAGAAGCAGGTCCTTTTTGTAATTATAAAGCCCTATTGCCTCATTATCAACCATTTCAAGTATATGATCCTTCATATAAATATGGTAAGTACTGCCATTGGTATTAAAGGCAAATGATTCTTCTGAATCATTCAGCAAGTCGTTACCAAAAGCAATATATTCTTCATCATAATTAAGATAATTAAGAACCGTAGGCATAATATCTATCTGTTGTGCTATCCTGTTTTTAACTCCTTTAAGATCACTTCCTGGTTTATAAAATATTACAGGTATACAAAAAGACCCGAAATTGTTCTGAAACTCTTTATGAAAGGATTCATTAGTATGATCAGCTGTTATAACAAAGAGGGTATTATTGAACCATGGTGCTTTCGATATATCATCAAAAAATTTTCTCAATGCATGATCGGAATAACCTACCACTTCAACAATGGGCACCGGACCTTTTTTAAAGGTATCTTTGTATTTGTCAGGCACAATGAACGGGTGATGAGATGATAATGAAAAAATGGCTGCCAGGAAAGGTTGGGGGACAGTATCAAGATAGTTTCCGAAATATTTAAAGAAAGGCTCATCCCATATTCCCCACATACCATCAACATCTTCTTTCGTACGCGGATAGTGCTCATATCCTATATAATCATCAAATCCCGACATTCTCGCAAAAGAGTCAAAGCCCATTGATCCTGACGGCCCCCCGTGAAAAAATATTGAATAATAACCTTTCTTCTTAAGGAGTGAAGCCAACCCGTTTATCTGATTATTGGCATAATGGGAAATGACATAAGGAGTTTCCAGAGAAGGTATTGAAGCAAGTACCGAAGGCATTGCGTCTATCGATTTTTTCCCGTTAGCTATTGACACATCAAAAGTAAGGCTTTCACTAATCAAAGAATCGAGGAAAGGAGTGTATCCTTCATAAGATCCTCCTTCCAGATCCCTGTTAAAAGCACCAATATATTCTCTTGAGAAACTCTCCATGATAATTACTACCACATTCAGAGGACAGAAATTTCCAACTGTATCAGGGACGTAGTGTGGGTTATAAAGTTTTTTTAACTGTGATTCATCATAAAACTGATATTTTTCCAGCACTTTTTTCCCGGATGTTCTCATCAGACTGAAAGGAGTATTAAGGACAATTGCGACATTGCGCGGCGATTCCACATACCGTGCAGCATTGCTTATTGTGATAGGACGAATTGATTCATTAAGGCCACCACGTGCACCTCCGATAACAAAAGCAGCAAATAAAGGGATTGCAAGTATATTCACAGAATGATAAACAAGTCTGTTTGAAGGTTCGGGTTTTTGTGGTTTCACCTTATTATAGAGAAAAACCATCAGAAACAGGACAAAAACACCAAAAAGGGTCACAGGCCAGTAATCAATAAGAAATTTAAAGAATAGTTTTACAAGATTGGATTCATTCTCAAATGTCTTAAAGACATCAAAAGCAGCTCTTTTCAGAACAAATCTGTAATACACAAAATCGCAACTGTTTATAGCAAATGCCAGTCCGTTTGTAATAAAAAACAAGTACTTTGACACCTTCTGATATGTATGATTATATCTGAAATCAAAAGGTATTATCTGCATCACAATGAATACCATATTGACATAAACTGTAGCAGATATATCGAATACCAGACCTCCCTTCATAATTGAAAGAAACTCCCCTGCAGAAATTCCGGGAAACATCATATGATTAAAGAGGTAAAAAGCCAGCCTGCTAAGGGAAAAGAGGAAAAGGATCAAAATAATCCTGTATACCAGAACGACAAGTATATTTCTGGAAAAAAACCAGTTCTTCATCATTAAACTAACTATAATTAACAGACAGTACAGTATCTGAGTCTGTGAACATCAATTATAAAAAACCCTGTAATTATCATTTTTATTATCCGAAATAAAGTATATACTCTCTATTACATCAATACTCTCCCCTATCTGCCAATGCCCTCTGAATAATCTTAATTAGTTCCTGTGTTTATATTAAGGCTAATACTTATCATCAGAGAAATCATGTATATAACAATAGAATTGAATGATTACAGATTTTTCTAACAGTGAGAACAAAATTAAGGAAAAGTTTCTTCTTTAGAAGTAATATTAATAATAAAAAATAAGAGGCTGACCTTATCATCTTTATTTGACATGGTCAACCTCTTTATATACATCCCAAACTATCTTCTCCCGGCTTACTCTAAATTCTCTTCCTGGACATTTTCAATCATTTCCTGTAAATCATCGCTATTGAATTCATTCATGAATTCAGTTGCTTTTTTCTTTGCACCCAGGCCCATAATAAAGAACAAGATCAATAACGCACCCAGTACAAACATCAGTATTTTTGTTGTTTCAGGTTTTGCCTTAAGAGCTTCAATCAGACCATGATAAAGAAGGTATAAGGCATAGAGATTCACCGCCAGACCGACTATTGATCCGGCTGTCAGGTTAAGACCTGAAATAAATCCCAGCAAAGCTGATATTGGCATTATTACCATTACAGCTGCTGTAACTCTTGCACATGCTTCAAAATCAGTATTTCCCTTGGTAATAGCAGAAATGACGAGCAGAATTACGGCCCCGATGAACAGTCCGATAATAGCTGCAATAATATACCATACAAACATCATTATCCCGGCTGCACCGCCGAAAAGACCTCCGGTCATTCCTCCTATTTTGAAAATACTCCAAATAAGGGCAATGATACCTGCAATAACGCCATAGATGACAGCTTTGATCAAAGGTTCGGCAATCCCCCCGGTTGTTTTCATGGTTGAGAAATAAGCCTTAGGATTAGTAAGGACATCTTTTGATTCCTTAATAAAAGCATTGATGTCGAATGTTGTGTTACTCATAATAGAAAAGGATTAAAGGTTTATAGTTAATCTCCGGTAAATTAATATGACAACTAATTTAGGAAAAAAAAACCTTACAGACAGACAAAATTTTCCGGTAAATTAAAACAATACTATTAATACTTAATCAATAAGGCCTGATAAGCCCCGGTTTTTACTCCAGATAAGTATATCCATACAGTCCCGAGCGGTAGTTTGACAGGAATTCTTTTCCCTCTTCAAGAGTTATTATGCCGGCTTTAACAGAAGAGGTGACCCATGTTTCAACTGTACGGACCATCTTCTTAGGGTTATACTGGGCATATTCCAGAACTTCTGCAACTGTCTCTCCATCAATTATCTGATCAATCCTGTAACCATCATCATCTACCGAAACATGAACCGCATTGGTATCACCAAAGAGATTATGAAGATCACCGAGTATTTCCTGGTAAGCACCTACAAGAAACACCCCGAGAAAATATTGTTCACGATTTTTTTTAGCATGCACAGGGATATGGTAGGAAGAGTTGGACGTAGATATGAAGTTATCTATCTTACCGTCTGAGTCACATGTCATATCCTGTATTGTAGCCCATACTGAAGGCTCTTCATTCAGACGGTGTACAGGCATGACCGGAAAAACCTGGTCAATGGCCCATGCATCGGGCAGCGACTGGAACAATGAGAAATTACAAAAATACTTGTCAGACAGGATTCGTGATATCTGGCGCAATTCATCAGGTACATGCTTAATGCTTCTGGCAATATTGTATATTTTCCGGGCAACAGACCAGAAAAGACACTCTGTCTGGGCTCTTGTTCTAAGATCGATAAGCCCGAGGCTGAACCTGTCAAGAGCCTCCTCTCTTATCTGCTGGGCATCGTGCCACGTTTCGAGCATCCTCTGCTGATTAAAATTATCCCATAAACTGAAAAGCTCTTTAACAAGTTCGTGATCCTGTTCCCCAACAACTTCTTCCACATCCCATGAAGGCAGAGTCGCTGTTTCAAGCACTTCGAAGATAAGGACTGAATGATGAGCAGTGAGAGAGCGGCCTGATTCTGTAATAATATTAGGGTGAGGTATATTATTCTTATTACTTGCATCCACAAATGTGCTTATTGAATCATTAACATATTCCTGAAGAGAATAATTCATACTGCTGGGACTGTAGGAAGATGCTGTCCCGTCATAATCTACACCCAGTCCCCCTCCTATATCTACAAACTCCACATTGAATCCAAGTTTTGCAAACTCAACATAGAACTGAGAAGCTTCCCTCAGGGCAGTCTTTATTCTCCGTATTTTGGTTACCTGGCTGCCAATATGAAAATGGATCAGTTTTACACAATCTCTTATTTTGTTCTTTTCAATAAAGTCGATTGCTTCCAGCAATTCGCTGGAAGTAAGTCCGAATTTACTTATATCTCCTCCTGAATCTTCCCATTTACCACTTCCGGTACTGGCAAGCTTGATCCGTATACCAAGATTCGGCTTTACTCTTAGTCTTTTAGAAATAGTTGTAATAAGCTTTAACTCATTGAGTTTTTCCACAACAAGGAAGATTCGTTTCCCCATTTTTTGAGCCAACAAAGCAAGCTCAATGTAATCTTCATCCTTATAACCATTACAAATAATAAGAGACTCCGGGTCTGTATTAATAGCTATCACAGCATGCAGTTCAGGTTTTGAACCTGCTTCCAGACCTATATTGAATTTTTTGCCATGACTCACAATTTCCTCAACAACAGGTCTCATCTGATTGACCTTGATAGGATAAATGATGAAATTCTGAGCCTTATAATCATATTCTTTTGATGCTTTTGCGAAGCAACTCGAAATACTCAGGATACGGTCATCCAGAATATCAGGAAATCTGATCAGAAGAGGTGTTGAAACATCTGACAGCATCAATTCATCAAGCAATTCTTTGAGGTCAACAGATATTCCATCTTTCTGTGGTGTTACAGTAACATTTCCTTTTTCGTTTATAGAGAAATAATCAGCCCCCCAACCTTTAATATTGTATAATTCAGAGGAATCTTCAATACGCCATTTTCTCATTTCTGTATCCTGTTGATTTTATGTTAAAATAATGAATCTGAAATTTTCTGCAATTTTACTAATTAACAGGGAACAAACAGTAACTTTTTTTATCAAAATTGTCAAAAGTAAAAGCCTTCCTCATCACCTGGCAACGATTCTGAAGAATTTTGGTAATTTATTTTGTTTATTACTCACTACTCATTACTCATTACTCATTACTCATTACTCACCACTCACCACTCCCCACTCACTACTCATTACTCACTACTCACTACTCATTACTCATTACTCATTACTCATTACTCATTACTCATTACTCATTACTCACCACTCACCACTCCCCACTCACTACTCATTACTCACTACTCACTACTCATTACTCA
>Ga0116163_1000802_pt1 | contig 20792 bp, 15 predicted proteins | sample AD_UKC107_MetaG_FD_89889 | JGI IMG/M metagenome (GOLD analysis project Ga0116163, IMG submission 89889) | Active sludge microbial communities of municipal wastewater-treating anaerobic digesters from Hong Kong - AD_UKC107_MetaG | ecosystem: Engineered > Bioreactor > Anaerobic > Digestate...
ATGGCATCCAATCCCACAGTATGGGCATCACTTTCGATGGTAGCCCCTACGACAACGAGTTTTCTGCCCAGTTGTTCTTCGATGTACCGGTCTACTTGTTCCCGATCCATGTGATCAAACTTGGCCTCCACCACTTGAATGTCATCCGTATTAATGCCGGTGGAAGTGTGGCCGTAAACAACGAAAAAGCTGAAATCTCCGCCCAAATCTTGCATGCTCACCACTTCCGCTTTTTCAAAACCCATTTTCTTTACCAAACGCTTTGCCGCTTCTTTTGCCAACGCACCGGATTTCAAAGGCAGAGTAAATGACAGCTGCATGGCTCCATCGTTGGTGGTATCGCCGTACGGATAAACCATCATCACAATACACCTCCCTCAAAACCGGTTGTGTCGATGTTCAGTAATTTTTTAAAGGCCCCTTCAAAGGGGTTGTGGTATTGGGACGATTTCCTGATAACACCGTCCAATCCTTTGCCGCCTGTGGGAGTTCGTTTAATATCGGCAAAGTTGGCCTCCTCAATGGACCGCATCAGTCCCACCTCTTTGGTGTGTTCCAGCAATTCGATGGCCTGTTCCAACACCTGATGGGCTCTTTTCGAAATAAACGAATCATCACTAATTTCAAATTCGTTTCCAAGAGAAAAGGCGTTGTTAAAGATATAGTCGGCATTTTTCACGGCAAGATAGCGATCCTGCATGAAAGGGGTGTGAATGGCTTCGGTCAGCATTCCCAACAGTTGAATATCCTGGCCGGTCAGCACCGAGACGAAGTTGAACATGGTGTTCATGGCGTATCCTTTAAAAACATCACCTGTCATGTGTTTGGTGGGAGGCATATATTTCAAGGTAGCCTGCGGGAAAAGTTCTCTCGTCAGCAGGGCATGGGCAATTTCATAGGAAAGTCCGTCTTGAATATCCGGGTTGATCTCAAATGCATGCCCCAGGCCCATGTATTTGGGTTCCATGCCAGCTTTCAGCGCAAACGCCTCATTAATCAGCTGAGAAGCGGTTACGGCATAGGCCTTTTCGATGGCATCGGAGGTCGTGAGGTAATTATCTTCTCCCGTGTTGATGGTAATATGAGAGGCAGCACAGATCAGCCTTGAAAAGTACTGGTCGATGAGGGTACGTTTCATGTTGATGTCCCGGAAGAGAATACCGTACATGGAATCATTCAGTAGAAAATCAAGCCCTTCCCAGGCCCCCATCATGGCAATTTCCGGCATGCAAAGACCTGATGCGTAGTTCACCAGACGGATATACCGGTTTTGCTGGCTTGCCACTTCATCCAGAGCGGCTCGCATGATTCTGAAATTTTCTTGAGTGGCGTATGTGCCACCGAATCCTTCGGTTGTGGCACCTTCGGGAACATAGTCCAGCAAACTTTGAGCGGTAGACCGGATTACGGCAATGATATCGGCTCCTTGTCTGGCTGCCGCTTGGGCTTGAATCACATCCTCGTGAATGTTACCGGTAGCCACAATCACATATTTATAGGGTCTGACCGGATCTGACCAGGTTTCATACAAGAGTTCATCCCTTTTATCTTTAACCGTACGGATATGGTCCATGGCCACCCGTGTTAATTGAAGGGACAATTCATTGATTCTGTCGAAATCGTTCATGGGGATGGCGGTAAGGTCCAGGTCTTCTTCGGCCACCCGCTTGGCGATTTGTTCGGGTTCCTGATGATAATGCACGCAGGCATTCAAAACATATAAAGCGGCACCGGTGTCCAATACGCCTTTTTTCTCCAATTGCTTGACAATGATGTTGACATATGGTGTCTCGTCCATATCCGCACCGGTTATGCCAAACAAACGCAGAACGGTTCTTTCGATGCTCGTGGTGGTGTGTTGGCCGATCAGCTCCATGAGATCGTTTACAATTTCCCTGCTGATCGCTTTTGCCCGGCTTACCGGTTCACTTTTCAGTCTCAATTTCAATTTTTCCAATTCTATTCCCCCGTTGAATTAAAATAATTTGTTTGCTTGATCAACGTCGTACTGAATATTCAACAACTGATAGGCTTGTTCAGTAACTTGTCGTCCCCTGGATCCCCTGGTTAAAAACCCTTTCTGTATCAGATAAGGCTCGTAGACTTCACTGATCGTGTCCGGTTCCACACCAACAGCTGCGGCAATGGCTTTCACACCCGCCGGTCCGCCTCTGTAATGGCGGATGATGGTTGTGAGAATCTTCCTGTCCATGAAATCCAGGCCATGGTCATCTATTTCAAGGGCCTTTAAGGCCTGTAACGCATCGGATTCTTCTATTTTTTCGTGTCGGTTTACCGTGGCAAAATCCCGAATTCTTTTCAGCAAACGGTTTGCCACACGAGGGGTTCCTCTGGAACGCATGGCAGCCATCTGTGAAGCCTTTTCATCAATCCCGATATCCAGAATGCCCGCAGACCGTTTGATGATCTGTTCCAGTTCCTCAGTTTCGTAATAATTCAATTCCAGTTGAATGCCAAAACGGTTTCTTAATGGAGAAGTCAGTAATCCACTCCTGGTGGTCGCACCGATGAGTGTGAAACGGTTCAAATCAATACGGATGGAGCGGGCGCTGGGTCCTTTTCCGATCATAATGTCCAGTGAGAAATCCTCCATGGCTGAATACAACACTTCCTCCACAACTCGGCTGAGCCGGTGTATTTCGTCAATGAACAGCACATCTCCCCGTTCCAGATTGGTCAATATGGCCGCCAAATCCCCTTGTTTTTCGATAACAGGACCGCTGGTAGTGTGAATCTGATACCCCATTTCGTTTGAAATCACATTGGCAAGGGTTGTTTTTCCCAAGCCGGGAGGACCTGCCAACAAAACATGATCCAAGGGCTCGTTTCGTATTTTTGCCGCTTCGATGGTAATGGCCAGTCTTTCTTTGATCTTTTTCTGGCCGATGTATTCCGTTAGGTTTTTTGGGCGCAGCGCATAAAAACCGCTGTCTTCTTCCTTTTCTTCACTTGTTAGAATTCTTGTTTCATCGAGATTTTCCAGTAATTCGTTTTCCATGTGTCTTTCATCACCTCAGGATAGGGCTGTGTCTGGTTTTGCTGGTTGGGCAATTCGTGAATTGCCCCTACATTTTTATCTTTTTTTGGGCAATTCGTGAATTGCCCCTACAGATGTTTGATTATCCTCTCTTGTCTGGGCGGTTTGTGAAATGCCCCTACAATTTCATTTTATTTGTCATGTCGTTTTTTGTTTGAAGCATTCATCACAGTTTGAGTTTGAGCATACGCCAGTTTCCGTTCATGTCTTTTCTGTAATCTTCTATCTTGTCACCAAAAAGGTCTTCAAGTGCTTTTTTCTGATTAAATCCCGTTTCCAGGTAAGCTGTTTTACCTCTCAATCGATGAATCTGTTGGGCGATTTTCTGATAAAATTGCAGCCCGTCCTGTCCGCCAAAAAGAGCCTGATGAGGCTCATGCTTCAGTACCGTTTGATCCATGTGATCCAGGTCGTCTTTCGAGATATAAGGGGGGTTGGAAACCAGCACATCAATCTGTTCAAGCATACCATCCAAAGGTTCCAAAAATTCTCCCAAATAAAACGTAATCGATGAGTCGACACCGTGTTTTATAGCATTTTTTCTCGCCATATCAATGCAGGCCTGTTGAATATCCGTGGCAATGATTTTAACCCCAGGAATAAGTTTTGCCAAGGTGATGGCGATTACACCGCTGCCCGTACCGATATCCGCAATGTGCAAACCAGGACTGTCTCGATAGTCTTTAACCACCCATTCCACCAGTTCTTCCGTTTCCTGTCGGGGAATCAGTACGTCTTTGCTAACGTTGAAATCATAGGAATAAAACCGTTCCACTCCAGTAACATAAGCCACCGGTTCTCCTTCAACCACCCGATTCAATAGCTGTTTGAAAGCAGACAGCTGCGAGGGATCAAGTTCGTTTTGCCAATTGATGTACAGATGTGTTTTGTCCATGTTCAAGACCATTTCCATAAGTTTTTCAGTGGTATTTCGGGGGTTATCCAGCCCCTTTCTTTCCAAATAGCCTTGAGTCCAGTTTATCACTTTTCCAACTGTCCATTCGTTCTCTATTTTACTCACTCCAAATCGTTGCTTTCAGCTACTTGTACCAATGACTATTTTACCATAAAATACTTAATTCTGTAGGGTTTATTGAGTCAAAGGCGGCATATTTTCAGTTTTTTTATCTTTCGCTAGCCCGGTGACAATTCGTTCATCCGTTTATCTATAATCTCTCGGGTAAATCAAAAAGTATGCCTATTCTTTGAGAATGTTAACTTCCGTCTCGTATCCGGCGAAAAAACTTTCTTAAATTTCTGATCTTTAACATCACATTCATCTCTCATCATATAGGAAAAGACCCCAGTATCACGCTGAGGCCTTTATATCTTTGTTATTAATTCTTTTTTTTATTTGGCTAAAAAATGCTGTTTTTACTGTCTATTCACTTGTCTTAGAATGAAAATTCTGGTACATCTTTTTGCCACCAATTCGAATTCAAAGCATTATTACATATTTCTATGGGTTTGCAGGAAGGATTCGGTGAATTTTTCAAATTCCGCTTTCAAATGATAGAACAATTCTCTGTAAGAGGCATCATTCTCTTTGATTAGTGCCTGTTCGAATTGAGCTGCCTTTTCTTCCAAGATAAAGACAGCAAGATTTCCAGCTGTTCCTTTTATCTTGTGGGCAACTGATTTCATAACTTCTTTGTGATTCATCTGTACAGCCTTTTCAAAGTCTTTGATATCCTCTTGTGTATCCGCAATAAAACTTTCGAGTATCCTCAGATATGCTTGTTTGTCTCCCATAAGGCGTTCGATCCCTTCTTTGAAGTTTACGCCATACAGATTTAATGCGAGATACTCTTTCTGATCGGTATCCTTTTTTTCGACTTCCATTTTGCTTTGCTTGAGATATTTCAACATCATTTCATTTAAGTCTTTGTATTTTATGGGCTTGGATAAAAAATCATCCATCCCGGCGGCTTTGACTTTTTCGACAGTTTCATTCATGACTTCAGCTGTTAAGGCTATGATCGGGACATTTATTTGTTTATGCCTTTCATTTTTACGAATTGTTTGAGTCGCTTCCAAACCACTCATTTTTGGCATTTGAATATCCATGAGAATGAGGTTGTAATGCTCATTTATTGCCTTTTCAGCCGCTTCTTCCCCGTCTTTTGCAAAGGATAGTTGCACTTTGGGAATCATTTTTTCCAACAGGTTTTTAATCAATTCCCTATTGATACTCACATCCTCTGCTATTAATATTTTTGGCGTTCCTGAGATTATTTGCATACTTTTCTTTTCAGGCTCAACCTCTTGGACAATCTCTTTCACGGTCGAATATTCGGTAATAATAGTAAATGAAAAGCTAGATCCGCTTCCCGGTTCGCTTTCGACTGTTAAGGCACTTCCCATCTTGTTTAAGAGCATATTCGAGATCACCAATCCTAAACCCGTGCCTCCGTATTTTCTGGTAATAGAGGTGTCTGCCTGAGAAAAGGCTTTGAACAGACGATTTTTCTGTTCCTTGGAGATACCGATGCCGGTGTCTTTAACTTTAAAACCAAATGAGCCTGTTTTCTCGTTTACAGCCTTAAAATTGACGATCATTTCTACTAAGCCTCGTTCGGTAAATTTTACGGCATTGCCTATCAGATTCACCAACACCTGTTTCAGTCTGACGGGATCAAATAGCCCAAACTGAGGCATTTCATTTTCAATAATCATATTTAACTTTAACCCTTTTTTTTGAGCCTGATAATCCAATATATCAACAGTTTCTCTAATCAATTTTTTAACATCCGTTTCAATATACTCTAATTCCAGCTTTCCGGCCTCAATTTTAGACAGATCCAAAATATCACTAATCAGTCCCAATAGTACATCGGCAGACTTTTCGATGTTGTCCACATACTTATATTGCATTTCGTTCAAACTGGTACCGGCTAATAACTCCGAAAAACCAATGACACCGTTAAGCGGTGTTCTGATTTCATGGCTCATGTTCGCTAAAAATTCAGATTTTGCTTTATTCGCCTGTTTAGCCTCCAATGCCAATTTCTCGGCTTCAGCCTTTGCTTTCTCCAAGGAGAGGTTTTTCTGATTCAATTCTTCTGTCCTTTGAGCCACTTTATTTTCCAACGTTCTGTTCATATGGTTGATGCGCTCATACAATTCTTTGTTTTCATAAGACATTTTATTAAACATTTGGGTAATCACATCAATTTCGTTCCCGGTTTTCACGCTAATTTGAAATCCCAGATTCCCTTTTTCAATTTCCTGCATACCTCTCCCTAACATTACCAAGGGATTAGTTACAACACGTTTTAACAATCTGTCAATCAACAGCATATAGATAAAAAAGATGATGAGAATTAAAGCCAAGATTAAGATTGCAAAAATTACGGTTTGTCGAATAATCTTTTCTATGGAATAATATAGCTTCATGTATCCGGTTGTCTCACCGGCTACTGACAACTTTGATGTATATTCCAAATAGGCTCCCTTAAACAGATTGTACTGAACACTCGATTTGTTTTCTATTGAATCGGCAAGGCGTGTATCCAGGCTGTATGATTCCTTCGTTTGCGTTGATTTCAAAAATGATCCTTTTGAGTCGAACAAATCAACTCCCAGAACATCATGAAAATTCAGAAAATCTTTTAACTGTTGGGTTAATGCCACGTCATTTTCCATATAAATATCAAAGGCTATTCTGCCTTTTTTTGATTCGATCAATGTAATAATTAGCTCATCTATGCGGTCAATAAAGGCTTTGAATTTGCTGATTTCTGAGGGGATAAACAGAATGAGAGAAAAAAGGCAACCAAAAATAAAGATAAGCAGAAATACCTTGTGTATCTGTGAACTGAGAAGCTTATTATCTTTTTTCTTTTCTCCCATGAATTCATTCCTTTTATGGTGATACAGTTGAGTGATAAACAATCTCCCCGTTATGGTATTTGAGAATGACAGCTTCTTTATCGAAAGGGTCACGCCCTTTTGTGAAATCGAATGTACCGGTTACACCTTTAAAATCTTTGATTTGGTTCAAGCTATCCCGAACCGCTTTTGGGTCAAATGAGCCGGCTTTCTTCACTGCTTGCTCAAGCAACATCATGGCATCGTAAGCAAGTGCCGCACTGGAAGCAATCAATCCTTCTCCGTATTTTTGATAATATTTTGCAACGAAGTGTGCGCTTGTTTCATTTTCCGAATCCTTGTGCCAATGATTTGAAAAGTAATGACCTTCGGCAGCTTCTACTGTACTAAACCCAAGAAGGCCTTTCCCCCAGCCGTCTCCGCCTAAAAAGGTGGTTTCTATTCCCATATTATACGCCTGCTTGATGATCAGCCCACTGTCAGAACCGTGTCCGGGTACAAAAACGACATCTGGATGGTGTTCTTTTACTTCCAAAAGGATTTCTGAAAAATCATAGGCTTCGCCTAAATACGTTTCCTGTGCCAGAATCGTGCCATCTTTTTCAAACTCCTGGGCAAAAAATTGAGACAATCCAATGCTGAAATCGCTGGTGATTTTCGTGAGGATAATCGCTGTTTGAGCATTCAACTCATCCAAAGCAAACCTTGCCATGACTTTTCCCTGAAAGGGGTCTGTAAAACAAGCCCTGAATATGAAATCTCCCGCTTTTGTCACATCAGGATTGGTGGAAATGGGAGAGATCATCAATACACCTTTCTCTTGGAATTTTGGGGCAAAGTATAGGGATAACCCACTGGTGTTGGCACCAATAACGGCAAATAATTCTTCAACACGTTCAATCCGCTCCATCAACTGTTTGATTTCCTCCAAATCAATGGAACCCACTCGACAGTCCAAAATTTCTATCTGTTTTCCGAGCAAGCCACCTCGACTGTTGATTTCCTCCATTGCCAAAGTGGCTCCTTTTATATCTTCCGATGTGATTTTACTTTCTACAGCGGTAGTTGATTGACCGTAAAGAACCGGTATCGTGATGGTTTGATTGGCAAAAAGGCTTATTGAGAGAACAAAAAATACCACAAGGCTAATGACTATGGGCTTCATCGCAAAACCTCCTATTCAGTTTTTTTATCGATGAATCTGATAACTTATCTTTAATCAGTATCTAAAAAAAACGAGGCGTATTGGCTAAGACTCGATTTGTATCGGTATACAATTGGTTTCGACCATTGCGCTTGTGTGGGCAATTCGTGAATTGCCCCTACGTGTGTCTGAAATTTCTTTTTATTGTTTGGGTATTTCGTTAATGGTGCATACTGATTTACAAAGATCATGTACAAATGTTGATGAACGATAATTATTTGCCCTTTAAAATGGCAGCTACTTTTTTGGCTTCTTCCAAATTAAACAGTTCGATGCAGACTGGAAAATCATCGGATAGTTTTTTATTTTTGGTGAAATTCACAAAATCCTCAATGGTTTTTTGATCCGGAAATACATGGGCTTTTTTCTCATTAGCCCCGTGAAAATGGATTTCTGAGATTTGACCTGAAAATCTTTCATAAAAAGCTTCAATAGATCTTTTATCAAAAAGCAAATGACCGTAATCCATGGTAACTTTAATATTTGAAGTTTCTTTTTTCAGATAATCACAGAATTCAAAGAAAAGGTCATTTTCAAGGTTTTCGATGGAAATTTTCTTCCCTTCTTCAGCAATAGAAAAATAGAAATCAGCAAACTCTTTGAAGTTCATAAAGGGGTGAATGGTTATGTTGAGATAGTCCTGGTCTTTAAAAAAGGCATAGGCATTCTTCACATGATCCAGTTTATCGGTTGGTAAATGAACACTGATTTTTGTTTGCCTGCGTATGTCCTCGATTTCTCTCATGAATGTTTTCTCTGTATTCTTATTCCATGTATATACCAGAAGTTCACAAAATTGAATGTTTTCTCCCCTATGCTCTACATTCTCAAGAAAAGACCCGTTAATCTGCCAAGAGGTTGCCCCTATCATCATCTTTATCACATCTCCAGTCCAATAAATTTAGATTCTTGATCTAAAGCAGAAGCTCTTTTTGTTATCAAGATATTTCCTTTATCGCTTTCGACTTTTCCCCCGATGGAACGCACTCTTGCTATCATTTTTGTTGAATACACAGGAAATTTCCCATATTCTCTTCTATTATAACACTTCAAAAAAACTTCCATCCATACGATAGCTCCATAAGCAAAATAAATTTCTTTTTCGCTTGATAACAAGGCCATAAAAATGTGATATACTACTCTCATCTTCTCATATACAATTGGATTGAAATAGAATAACGACTTTCAAGTGAACTTGAGGGTTTTTGTGAATAAAATCTTAAAATGGAGGTTTCGTATGAAAAAAAAGATTTTTGCCGTTTTACTAGTCATTTTGATGGTTTTGTTTGTTGTCAGTTGTGATAAGGAAAAGGAAGAAAGTGCTGAAACAAACCAAACTAAAGAAAAGGAACAGGTATCGACTTTTAAGAGTGAAACTTACGAGGCAACTGATTTTGTGATGACCATTGCCAATGGTTATTCGAAACTGGACATCGATGGTGGCGTGCAAGCCTATAAGGGCAATGATATGATCGAGGTCTGGGCAAGGGGTTTTAATAATACTGAAACCGATGCCAAAAACGGTGCCGAAAATCTTTCAAAGACCTATAAGGGTACTGAACCTCAAAAGATCAACAAATTCGGTCTCGATTTTTATTACACAGATATCGAGGCATCGGGAAGACCGCAAACCATTTATGTTGGCATTTATAACGGCAAAAAGGTTCAAATCGCCATTTCAGGTACAAACTACAAGAGTAACGAATTACTGCAAGGCATGTTCAACAGCATTTCATTTAAATAATCCTATCGTGTTGAGTCTCTGATTTGTAAAACAGGTTTAATAAGAACCCCTTTAGGGGTTCTTTTTTCTGAATGCATGGTTTCTATCAGTGAATTCACAACCGTTTGGGCAAAACGCTCAACATTCTGGTCGATAGAACTCAAGGATGGATCCAGATATTGGCTTTGAGGCAAGTTATCAATACCGAGAACACCCACGTCTACGGGTATCGTTTTCCCCATTTCTTTGATGGCCTTATAAACCGCCGTTATTTTTTCATCACCGGATACAAAAAAGGCATCCGAATGGTTTTTTTGAAGGTGTTTTCTGGTCGCTTCATAAGCGTCTTGTAAACTGTTGACAGCGTATTCGATGTGATAATCAACACCCTTTGACTGACAAACCTTTTTAAATCCCTCCACCCTGCTCTTATTCACATAAAATTCTTTGTTTCCAAGAAAAAACGAGATTTGACCATATCCTTTTTGGATGAGATGTTGTGCACCAATTTCCCCTACATGAAAATTATCCAAGTCCACATAACACGTGTCTTTATAGTCAAAGTCTTTTCCGAGTATGACAAAAGGAATGTTGTTTTCTCTCAAATACCGAATGCGAATATCCCCTTTTAAATTGTCAAATAAAACGGCCCCATCCGCTATGCCACTTTTCAGGAGGATAAATCCGTCTGTATCATCATCTATCACACCTTGAGCCGAAGAGGGAGATAAAATCACTTTATACCCGCGTGCTTTAAAATCCGTGATGATGTTCATGATAATGAGACTATGCCAGGCATTCCAATAGCTGCCACCATGTTTGTCAATAAACAAGATGACAGTCTTTGTTTGTTGCGATTTCAAGGCCTTTGCCATTAAATTCACACTGAAATTGGTTTCCTCGATGGCATCTAATATTTTTCTCCTGGTAGCCGGTTTGACCTCCGGAGAATTGTTGATCACCCTTGAAACCGTTTTGATTGAAAATCCTGTTTTTTTTGCCAGATCAGACATCGTCACTTTTTTCACATCGAGCACCTCTTTTGTCAACGTTGACATGTTATCATAGCATATTTTGATCAAAATCAAAATGGTTTAATTTCTTCTACTTTTTAAAGATACAGACTAATAATCGATATTATTTAACTCTAATCACCTCTTATCGGATTTGAAAAAAGCAAGTTAAAAGAATAGAATCGTTTTTGAAGGTTATTTTTTTAACCCATTATGACAACGTTGTCATAATTATGAGATAGATTCAAATTGAAGCTACTAGAAACCAACCACATTAATGGAGGGATTTTTTATGAAGAAAACCTTGTTTTTTGTCGTTTTGGTATTGGTCGCAGCCTGTTTGTTTGGAGAAACACTTGTTGTCACGTCGAGATTATGGTCAGCACCTTCGGAGAAGGAATTTATCATCAACGAGATCATCAAACCCTTTGAAGAAGCCAACAATTGTACGGTAAAATTTAGCACTTTGGATGACGAAAAATTGCTGGATCAGGCTGAACTTCAGCAAAAAACCGGTAATATCACCACAGACGTTATCGTTTCTTATTGTTCGAACATGCCAGAATGGGTAGAAAACGATTATGTCATGGATTTAACAGACATTGCTGCAAAATGGAACGATCGTACCTTTTCCAAGGGTTATGATCAAATGACTGTTTTCGATGGCAAACGTTATTTCCTGCCTGTTGGCGCAGATGTTTATTTGTTCATCGCCAATAAAAAGGCACTACAATATTTACCCGAAGGGGTTGATGTTCAGAACCTGACTTGGGAACAGGTTGTAGATTGGGCAACCGCTATTGCTCTCATGGAAGGCGAAGGCAAATATGCCGTAACCGGTGTTCCGATGAAATCTTTGATTTACCAATATGGCGGTGTATGTCTATCCTACGGAGCGGATTGGCCAAATCTGGATAATCCTGGAGCAATGGCGGCCTTCTATCTGATGAGCAAGATGGCAGATGCTTACACGCCAACCGTTTTAACATACGATGATGTGAGACCTCCTATGAAAACAGGAGAAGCCTGGATGGCAACTGCACACTGTGCAAGAGTTGGAGAAATTTACAAGAACGATCCCACCAACTACGTCGTCGCTCCGTCACCAAAGGGTCCGGCGGGTATCGGCTCCATTGCCGGAACCAGCGGGTATGCCATCGTTAAAGGAACGGAACATGAAGAATTAGCCATAAAATTTGTAGAGTATATGACCAGACCGGAGATCATGCTGAAGTCCTCAAAGGGAACCGGCGGCTTCATTCCACCGGTAGACGAAGCGATCAACCTTTTGGAGACCGACAAAGACGAACAAGATATGATCATTGAAATGGCCATAAAAGTGATGCAGGAAGGTGTGCTTTCCTATATTGCTTCAACCTGGACAGATTGGGGCCAAGTCAAGTTGGTTTACGATGACATTTTCAAAGAGATGATCCTTAACCTAAAAACATTTGATCCCGGATATATCGAAATCATGCAAATGAGGGTCGATGCGCTCAAGAAATAATGGACCCACCAGGGCACATCATCTTTGATGTGCCCTTCTTATTTATAATCTCTAAGAAGGAGCTGCAAAATGATGACTTTCAATCATTGCGCCACTTTAGAGCCCCATAAAAGCGGTTTCCCGTGGAAGAAAACGATACCTTATGTCTTGATTGCACCTACTGTCATTTATTACATCATTTTTTGGATCCGGCCTGTTTTGACATCCATTTTTCAAAGCTTTACTCCAGAAATTGGGACGGGTTTTACGATTGATCATTACGCTAGTATTTTTAACGATCCGGTTTTCTGGAAAGCCGTCGTGAATACGGGAATATTTGTTATCATTTCAGTTACACTGGAATTTGTCGTTTCTTTGGGTTTGGCTTTAACAATCAACAAAAAGTTTAAAGGCTCGAGTTTATTACTTGCAATCGCCCTGATCCCAATGGCATTGCCTCCGGTAGCTGTAGGTGCTATGTGGTCCAGCGGATTTGCCACTTACGGCTGGTTCAACAGTTTATTGATGTCATTGGGAGTCATCACAGAGGGAGAAAAGATCCTTTTTCTTGCGGGTAATGATTTCCAGTCTTTAATGCTTATCATTCTCATTGATGCCTGGCAAGTGATTCCTTTCATGATGACTATCCTACTGGCCGGCCTTCAAGGGATTCCCAATGAATCCATTGAAGCAGGCTATGTCTTCGGCGGGACACGTTTGAAAGTGTTACGAAAGATCACCATGCCGATGCTCAAACCCAGTATTCAAACCGCTTTAATCCTAAGAATCATTTCAGCCATTCAAGTCTGGCTAATTATAGTACTCATTTTCGGGTTTCGGAGAATCCCAGTTTTGTTAGAAGAAGTTGTTTTTTTCAAAGAACAGGTACAGAATGAATATAAACTCGCCGTTGCCTACTCCGTCATTGTTGCATTGGTGGTGTCCGTTGTCGCCGTTATCTACCTTAAAGTCTCGGGCGCTTTCAAGGGAGATGATCAGTCATGAGCGAAAAGGATCTCAGGGCCAAGAAAACTAAAAAGATTATCGGCAGGACCATCTTCTATTTGTTCATAGTCTTTATCGCCTTGGTCATTCTGCTCCCCATTTATTTTCTTTTGTCTATTTCGTTCATGTCCGATCAGGAAGCCTACGATTGGCCCATTCCATTGGGGTTGTCATTTTTCGCAGAATTCAAGATTGAACCCGTGTCGCAACAAGATGACTATCTGATCAGTGTTTACTCCAGATCACAGGAAAAATATGTTTCGTTGATACAAGGAGCTAAAATAGATGAAATGACTGAGTTTCTCAATAAAAAGACAAATTGCAAAGTAACTGAGGAAAAGTTGAAGCAGGCCATTCAAGAGGTCCATTCCCTTTATCAGCAAAATGCGTCAGAAATTGACAATCTCAGTGGTGAAATCAGCAGTCTGGAGAAGCAAATCCTCGCTATCAATCAAAACATCATTAAAACAAAACGCAGCTTGTCCATCGTCAAAGACCGAGAAGCCATGGCGGATATGGAGAAAAAACTGCAGGATGATTTGGCAAAGTATGAAGATGAAAAAAAGCACGTCGAACTTCAAATCGATGAAATGAAAGCGAAACTGACCCCGTTAAATTCAACGACTTTTAGCGTCTTCAAGAATCTTTTCGCCAATTACATCACCTTTTTCAAGGTGACCAGAGATTCTGTTCCGGCACTAATGAGAAGCATTCAAGTGGCTTTATTAACCGTTCTCATTGCCTTAACTATCGGCGGCATGTCGGGTTATGCCTTTGCCAGGTACGCATTTAAAGGCAAAAACGTTCTTAAATTAAGCACTTTATTTGTGAGAATGTTCCCTGGAATCGCCATTGCCATGCCTATGGTGATCATTTTGGCTGAAATGGGTTTTTACGATAAACCGATCGGTTTATCACTGGTTTACTCCGTGGGTCAAATTGCGTTAACGATTTGGATCACCGCAAGTATCTTTATGGGTATCCCTGTGGAATTGGAGGAGGCAGCCCAGGTTTTTGGACGTACACGCATTGGGGCATTCTTACATATTACCTTGCCCCTGGCATTACCGGGATTGGCAGCCAGTGCCATGTATGCCTTCATAGGAAGTTGGGCGGAAACCGCTCAGGCGATTGTACTTACACAGTTTAACCCTACCTTCCCGGTGGTTGTTTATCAGACAATGGTAGGGGCGAAAGGCATGGTCAATCTGATTGCAGCAGGCGGAGTGACCATGGCACTACCGGCTGTACTTTTTACCATTCTCATTCGAAAATATATCCTGCAGATGTGGGGCGGGGTAAAAGTTTAAAGAAAAGGAGCTGTGTTTATGGCGACACTTCAACTTAATAATCTCTCAAAGCGTTATGGAAAAACCGTTTGGGGTGCAAAAGATATCAATCTTTCGGTTGATGATAAAGAGTTTATTGTTCTTCTGGGTCCTTCAGGATGCGGCAAAACGACCACGATGCGAATGATAGCCGGATTAGAAGAAGTCACTCAAGGAATTATTTACATAGATGAAAAGGATGTCACTTTTCTACCACCACGAAAAAGGGATATTTCAATGGTCTTTCAAAGCTATGCGGTTTGGCCTCATTTAACGGTTTTTGATAATATCGCTTTCCCTTTGAGACTTAAAAAACTGAGATCATCGGAAATCGACAAAAGGGTCAAGGAAGTCTCCAATATGACTAAGATTGAGGAGTACCTGGAACGCTATCCCAGACAGCTTTCGGGGGGTCAGCGCCAACGAGTGGCCCTTGCCCGTGCCTTGGTTGTGAACCCCAAGGTATTTCTGATGGACGAACCCCTTTCGAACCTGGATGCCAAATTGAGGGTTAAGATGAGAACAGAGATGAAAGCCATTCATAAAAAAACACTCGCCACAACGGTTTTTGTAACCCATGACCAAGCTGAGGCCATGAGTATGGCAGATAGAATCGTGATCATGAAAGATGGTTCTATCGTTCAGATGGGAACAACCGATGATGTTTATTTTGATTGTGAAGATATGTTCGTGGCTGGTTTTATCGGAACACCGCCCACCAATTTTCTGTCAATGGAAATCACGCAAAAACAAGGAAAATTAATGCTGGTCAACAGCGCCTTTTCATTTGAACCGATTGTTGAAAACCAAGAAATTCTAAAAGGATTTTCAGCTCAGAAAGTCATCATGGGTGTCAGACCGGAAAGTATGCAGGTGTTCACAGAGAAAACCTCCAATAGTGTTTTTTCACGTGAGGTGTTGGTCACCGAACCGCAGGGTTCACATCAAATCGTTGCTATCGAACTTGATGAGAGCATTGTTAAAATCGTCGCCCCACCTTTTCCAAAAGTGGAAGCCGGAGATATCGTTCATATTGGTTTTGAGCATGACAGACTCATGTTCTTTGATCCTGAAACGCAAAAAAGAATTCGAAAGAGATAATGGGAGTGGGATGATTATGAAGATAGCCCTTGCGCATTTTAGAGTTGGGGAAACAGACGGCGTTTCTTTAGAAATGGAGAAATGGAGGCATGTCTTCGAAAAAATGGGGCATGAAGTCTTTTTCATTTCTGGAACATCCGATTATGGCGAATACTATATCAAAGAAATGGATTTGCACCGAAAGGAATTTAAGCAATGGGAGAAATACAGTTACAAATCTTTAGAAGATTACCCGATGCAAGGCTCAACGGAAACAATCCGGGAAAAAGCTTTTACGAAAGAATTGCAATCGGTTGCCAAAGAGATTGAATCGGCTTTAGATGCGATCATGGAAAAAGAGCATTTTGATGTGATCATTCCCAATAATATTTTTTCTCTGGGTACCGGTATCCCTGTGGCGATTGGGTTTCACACATTCATTCAAAAAAACCATCTGATCAGTATCAATCACAATCATGATTTTTATTGGGAAAGACCCCATATGAGCCAGCCTACTTGTGATTTTGTGAGAAAGGCTTTAGATAACTATTACCCGCCTGCTGGAGAAAATTTCCATCAGGTGGTGATCAACCGAATTGCCCAGTCCGAATTAGAGTCGAGAAAGGGATTGAATTCTGTCGTTGTACCCAATGTTTTTGATTTTCACGCCTCTGAATGGGTATTAGACGACTACAACAGCGACCTCCGTGAAACACTTGGAATAGGGGAAAGAGACATTGTCTTTTTGCAGGCGACGCGTGTTGCTACACGAAAGGCCATTGAACTGGGGATTGAAACCATCGGAGAGATCAAGAAGAGAAAAGAGTTGCTTTACGGTACTCTTTACGACGGCAGGGAATTCACCAAAACGGACCAGATTCTGCTTTTCATGCCCGGCTTGATCGAAACGGACAACGAATACATCGCCTTTCTGAAAAGACTGGCTGATCAGGAAAACGTTCGAATTATTTGGGCAGAACAGCTTTTCGGGGCAACAAGAAGCCATCGAGAGCAAAAAAGGTATTCACTCTGGGATGCTTATGTGATTGCAGATTTCATTACTTACCCATCTATTCTTGAGGGTTGGGGGAATCAATATCTGGAAGGGCTCTTTGCAAAAAAACCCATGATTATATTTGAATACCCGGTTTTTAAAACCGACATCATGCCGTTTGGTTTTAAAAACGTTTCATTGGGGCATACTTTCAGTCAAAGGGAGAATCAGGAAGGCGGTTACGTTTCCATTGAAAGAAAGCGATTGGAAGATGCCGCTCAACAGGCCATTATGATTTTAAAAAGCGAATCTCTTTATTACGACATGGTCAATCGAAATTTTGAAATAGCACGAGAAAAACTGTCCTTCAACGCCCTGGGAAGAACGCTGTCAAAGATCATCAGAAGTGCATCCAAATAACTTTTGTTAGGGTTAACCTGAGAAAGGTTTTCTTAAAAAAGCACCAGTTCTTCTGATGCTTTTTATCAACAGGTATTCGGTCGTTTTTTCTTCAAATTCTATTAAATAAAAGGCGGACAAGATTGCCCACCTTTAGTCTTGATTTGATTGCTTTATCATTACTGACAGGCTGTGTGCTTGGCATCTTTTCGGAACATCGGCCACGGAGAAATCGTGGAAAGACCATGGCTGTTCGTGGCAATTGAGAGCAACCTGGCACCGTATGTTCCGATGTAAAGAGAGCCATTTTGATCAATTACCGGGCTGGATTTGATGTAATCATCAACCTCCAACTGCCACCTAAGACTCCCATTAGGATCAATGGCAAGGATTCGTTTTTCCCAGGTTCCCACGTAAACCGTTCCATCATCACCTATCGCTGGGCTTGAAGACCAGAAAGGGCCTTCTTCAACAGCATATGCCCATTTCTTCTGACCTTCTGGGTCAATAGCGTATAGCTTGCCGTCAAAAGCACCAATGTAAACGGTTCCGTCATGATAGATCGACGGACTGGAGCGAATCTGGGAATCGGTTTGATATTTCCAGATCAATGCACCGTTCGGGTTCAAACAGTAAAGGTTCCCATCGAAAGAACCGAAATATATCCTTTCTTGACCGTCCAAAGCAGGACTGGAACGGATAAATCCTGCTGTTTGATAGGACCATTTTAAAGTTCCGTCTTTGTTGAGTGCGTATACATTTTGATCGTCCGAACCGAAATAAATGGTTCCGGACAAACCGATAGAAGGGCTTGAACGAATCTCGTCGTTTACCTGATAAGTCCACAGTGTTTCACCATCGCTTGAAATGGCATGTAATACTCCGGAGGAATCACCAATGTAGACCACACCGTCCCTATCAACAGCGGGGCTGGAATAACAACCTGCTGAGATCTCTTTATGCCATAATTGATTACCCTTAGGATCAACGGCATAAACGGATTGATGACCTGCTGCAATATAAACCGTACCATCAGAACCGATCGTGGGGCTTGGATAAACAACATTTGAACAGTTGAATTTCCACTTCAATTCACCTTCCCGGTTGATGGCATATAGATAATTGTCATCCGCTCCAAAAACAATCATCCCGTCATTTGAGATAACAGGACTGGAACGAATATCGTACTTGACCGGATAAGACCAAAGGATTGCTCCAGGACCCTGTTGGGTTTCAAACGCCATAATGGGACTCGATGAAGACTGACCATATTCATCCTTGGCGATAACCTGCCAATAGTAATGTGCATTCCCAACCAAAGCAGTAGGAGAAAAACGGGTATCCGTCATATCCTTTTCTACCAAACGCAGCTGATCTTTTGAAGAACCCATATAAATATCAAATGTTACAAGCTCATTTTCGGTACCTTGTGGCATTGTCCATTGAAGGACAACATCCGTAGCTGCAAACACCGGTTGATCTTGACCATCATATAAAAACTCCGGGGACTGGGGGGGTTGTTTGACTTTGAGTGTGAATAACGCCGATTCATTTACTCCCCCATGGGGATCCTCCACCTTAATTTTGAAATAATAGGTTTTGCCTTGTTTAAGAGCGTTGAAGGTGTATTCCTGTTCTGTTAATCCGCTTTCAACGACTGTCATGGCATCCGGGGATTCACCTGAATAAACAGTGTATAGATGCCCCAGGGCATCGTCATCATCAGCGCATACCCATTCGATGGTGTATGGCATTCCGACGGCCTTTTTCTCATGTGTTTTTGTTGTCAGAAGTGGTTTTTTTGGCGGATCGTTTTCCAAAATGACGGAGCGCAAAGGCGAAACCGTTTTAGAACCTGATTCATCAACCGCCTCTATCTTCCAGTAGTATTCCTTTCCGGGCTCCAGTTTTATTCCCCATTCATAAGGAGAAAAGGATTGGGTTTGTATATTCGTAGCACAAAGAGAAGGATTTTGATGATCCGAGAAATAGACATTGAACGTAACCTGTTCCTCATCCGGATCAGATGATTCCCAGTTGATCTGAAAATCATCTCGCTTTGTCGTAGACCGCTGTAATGACATTTCATCAACGACTAATTCAGGAACCCTGTTGTTATTTTCTATATTCAGAACATGACGGCTGAGAAGTGTTTCCTGACCATCATCAATTTCAATCACTATTTCTTGTTCCCCTTGAGCATTAAAATCCGGTTGATAATGATAAACATCATCCAGAATTTTCCCGGGGCCTATAACCAGTTTGTATGTGAGTTTATCCTGATCAGGATCGGTGTAAAGTTGTGAAAGGTTCATACTGAAGGACTCTGCTTCCTTTAGTTCGTGCGCAATTGTTCTGGACGCATCTATCGCAATGGGTTTTCTGTTGACGTTGAGTACCGTTAGCAGAAAACCATCATCAATCATGTTCATACCGTCAGAAACTTTGAAATCAACGGTATAATCTCCGGACGCTTCATAATCGGGTTGATAGGTAAACAAGCCTTCGGCCGAGAGTTGTCCGGGTCCGCCAGTTTTCAAAAATGTCAAAGCGTCTCCTTCGGGATCAACGACATACTCCTTTAAATCAATCATCGCAGGATGAGCTTCGTTTACTGTTTGAATGGGAATCAATCCAAAAGTCGGACTTCGGTTGATAGCATGAATCACCACATGAAAATCAATTTCCAACTGTGTTGCCGGGTCTTCAATAATGATTTTAACCTGCTGTCTTCCTTTCTTTGAAAAATCAGGTTGAAGGTAGTAAACACCATCCTTGATTTCTCCTGGACCTTGAGCCAAAATAAAGCGCAAAGGGTTTGATTCAGGATTTTGGACTTTACCCTTCAAATCCACCACCATTTGTTCCCCTTGATTGACCTCATAGGTCTCTTGAAGATTTTGCACTGTAGGGGGTCGATAACTGTCTTTAACCGTCAATTCAAAATCAGTTTTTACCTGACGATATAAATCCGACGCAAGAATTTCAACCCCATAAGCCCCGGCGTCTTCAAATCCCGGGTTGAATGAATAAAAGCCATCCTCAATCTTTCCAGGACCTGACAATAATTCAAAGGCCATTTCGAGTCCTTCCGGATCCACCAAAAAACGCTGTAAATCGATGTTGATCACGCTATTTTCTTCCACTGAAGCATCAGGCAGCGAAAAACCCACCTGCGCAAGGGCTCTGGTGGTGAATAAACCAACCCCTGAAGTGCCTGTTTTATTCAATTTGGTTTTATAGGTAATTTCCCAGGAATAAGACTGAAAAGGCTTCAACTTTTCGGCAAGCTGATAATGGTCCCCTTTAATATCTCCCTTTTGTAAAACTAATTCAGTCCCCCCGTCAGTCATCCTGTATAAGTTGAATGTATAGATCACATCCTCAACATCGGCATCTTTTTCCCATTCAAATAACGGTTTCAAAGATACACCCGTCGCCTTGTCCCCAGGCGTCTTCAATACAGGTAAATCGGGAGTGTTTATGGCAAACTGGCAGGAAATGAGTGCAATAACAATAGCTGCCATAACGGGAAATAAGATATATAATATCTTTTTCACCAAACATCACTCCAATTGAAAGAAAAAAACTTGCTATGATACCCCACACCATTATACACTGATAACGGCCATTATAGATTGTGTTAACAGAAATATATTCTTATTTTAATA
>Ga0116163_1000807_pt1 | contig 20691 bp, 21 predicted proteins | sample AD_UKC107_MetaG_FD_89889 | JGI IMG/M metagenome (GOLD analysis project Ga0116163, IMG submission 89889) | Active sludge microbial communities of municipal wastewater-treating anaerobic digesters from Hong Kong - AD_UKC107_MetaG | ecosystem: Engineered > Bioreactor > Anaerobic > Digestate...
CTATATGGCGACCTTTTTCAGGGTAATATTTAACGGCCTTGGAAACGATATCCTCTTATTATTAAATGCGGTTTAACAGTGAAAGTGTAAGGACAGTTTTCAATGTTTGGAGGCGATAATCAGGAAAGAACTGAGGCGGCGACTCCCAGACGTCGTCAGAAAGCAAGGCAAGAAGGCCAGGTAGCAAAAAGCAGGGAAGTTCCTTCTGTTTTGATACTGCTGTGCGCTCTGGGAGTTTTTTCCTTTCTTGGCCCGTGGATGTTCTGGGAAATATCCGGCTCAATGAAGAAGATATTTGAAGGTATTGGTTCATTCGACATTAAGACCGGCTCACTACATATGATTTTCAACGATATTTTTCAGCAGATTGCCATTATTTTGACACCTTTATTGTTGACTATCCTGGTCGCAGGGATTGCGGGCAATATTCTCCAGTTTGGATTTCTTCTTGCTTCAAAACCTCTTACACCGAATCTTTCGAGGCTTGATCCGATAAAAGGGATTAGAAAACTTTTATCACTAAGGTCACTGGTTGAGCTTATCAAGTCATTGTTTAAGGTAGTTTTTATCGGGATCGTTGCATTCCTGATAATAAGAGGAGAGCTCGCAGGCATACCTTCCATTATTCAATTGGGTGTGGGAGGCATACTGACTTTTATAGCAAAGGTTTCATTCAAGATATGCTTTTATACATGCCTTGCATTAATTGTACTGGCTATTCTGGATTATGCCTACCAGCACTGGCAGCATGAAAAGGAGCTCAGGATGACAAAACAAGAGGTCAAAGATGATTATAAGCAGACCGAAGGGGATCCAAATGTTAAGGCAAGGAATAGAAGTATCCAGCGGGAAATGGCAAGGATCAGGATGATGGAACAGGTGCCCGATGCAGATGTTATTATAACTAACCCGACCTCGCTTGCCATTGCCTTGAAGTTTGATGCAGAGACTATGACGGCTCCTAAAGTTACAGCAAAGGGGGCAGGGTATATTGCTGAAAAGATTAAGGAGATAGCAAAAGAAAATGGGATCCCCATTGTTGAAAATAAGCCACTTGCTCAGACTCTTTACAAGACAGTCGATTTGGGTGAGTTTATCCCTGTCGATCTCTACAGGGCTGTTGCAGGTGTTCTGGCATATGTTTACAAATTGAGGGGAATAAAAAACAGGCGTAAGGCATAAAACATGCATATTATTTATTTAAAATATCTGCGAAGGCATCTATTGCATACAATGAAAGGCAGAAAATCGAATATAAGCTAAAAACTGTATTTTTTCTAAGAAGCAATTCAAAGAATAGATAAGGTGAAATTATTATGGGAATTGTGACGCAACCGGAAAGTTCTATACGGATACCATTTGTTACAAAGAACAGTGAAATGCTTATTGCATTCGGGGTGGTGTGTGTTCTGATTCTGATGGTAATTCCTTTACCCACGCTGCTTCTGGATCTTCTTTTATCTATGAATATTACACTGGCCCTGATAATACTGCTGGCATCCATGTATATATTAAAGCCTCTGGATTTGTCATCATTTCCTTCGATTCTTTTGCTTGCTACCTTATTCCGTCTTTCTCTAAATATTGCTTCAACCCGAATAATTCTTCTTCACGGTAATGAAGGGACACTGGCTGCCGGAAAAGTAATTAAGGCTTTTGGCAGTTTCGTTGTGGGCGGTAATTATGTAGTGGGCGGTATAGTTTTCCTTATACTTGTCATTATTAATATAATAGTAATTACAAAAGGATCCGGAAGGATAGGCGAGGTGGCTGCCAGATTTACTTTAGATGCCATGCCCGGCAAACAGATGAGCATTGATGCTGACCTTAATGCAGGGTTGATTGATGATGCTGAGGCCAAGAAGAGAAGAATGACCATTTCGCGCGAAGCGGATTTTTATGGTGCTATGGACGGCGCCAGTAAATTCGTCAGGGGTGATGCCATAGCCGGAGCAATAATTACACTAATAAATATTGTTGGAGGTCTTGCAATAGGGATTCTCCAAAAAGGAATGACCCTTTCGGATGCAGCTCAGAATTATTCTCTTCTAACTGTTGGAGATGGATTGGTTACCCAGATTCCAGCACTTATCATTTCAACTTCAGCTGGTATTGTGGTCAGCCGGGCCGGCTCTGAGTCGAGTCTGGGAAAAGATATAGCCTCTCAGCTGCTGGTTCAGCCCCGTGCTATAGCAACAGCTGCCGCAGTGCTTTTTGCATTAGGGCTGGTTCCCGGGCTTCCAACTATTCCCTTTGCCGTACTTTCTATTATAGCCGGAACAATGGCATATGTTGTTTCAAATGCGAAAAAAGCTGATCTCGAGGAATTGAAGTCAGCTGAGGAAAATAAAACCAAGGTTAAGCCACTTGAGAAGCTTGAAGTGCTTCCACCTCTCGACAATTTGTCACTGGAAGTAGGTTATGGTCTTATTCCTTTAGTAGATATGGAACAGAACGGCGAGCTGTTGGAACGAATAAGGTCAATAAGAAGACAAATCGCTCAGGAAATAGGAATTATAGTCTCTCCCATTCATATACAGGATAATATGCAGTTAAAGCCGGCGGAGTATACAACTCTGTTGAAAGGAAATGAAATCGCCAGGGGAGAACTTATGATGAATCACTACCTGGCCATGGATCCCGGCACTGCAAAAGAAAAGATTACCGGTATACCGACAAAGGAACCCACATATGGTCTTCCTGCTTTCTGGATTAGAGAAGAGGAAAAGGAAACAGCCCTTTCCAAAGGTTATACCGTGGTTGATATACCAACTGTCCTGATTACACACCTGTCCGATGTCATCAAAAAACATGCCCATGAATTATTGGGAAGACAGGATGTTCAGAAGTTGCTGGATATTATCAAGGAATCACATCCAAAGGTAGTGGAAGAGCTGATCCCCAGCCTTATGTCCCTTGGGGGTGTGGGAAAGGTGCTGCAGAACCTTCTTAAAGAACAGGTCCCGATTCGTGATCTGCTCACTATTTTAGAAACCCTGGCAGACTGGGCTCCGGTAATCAAGGATACGGAGTTGTTAACCGAATATGTACGCCAGGCACTGGCAAGAACTATTACAAAGTTGTATCAGACCCAACAGGGGAGTATCCCGGTAATGACGCTTGATCAGGATGTGGAAAAGTCATTTTTTGACTCTCTTCAGCAGACAGATAAAGGTAGTTTTGTTTCAATTGACCCAGATTTTGCGCAGAAGATAATAAAATCTCTTATGCAAAACCTTGAAGAATTTTCAAAACTTAATTATCAGCCGATTGTATTGTGTTCGCCTCAGATAAGGCCGCATTTCAAGAGTTTTACTGATCGTTTTATCCCTAATCTGGTAGTGCTTTCTTATAATGAAATATTAAACAGTGTTAAAATTCAATCTTTAGCAACTATAGGAATATCAAATGCACATTAAAAGATTTGAAGCGCCTAATATGGCAGAGGCCTTGAGGTCTGTTAAGCAGGAATTCGGTTCCGAAGCGGTAATACTTTCCGCAAGGACACTGGAAAAAAAGAGGGGAATATTGGGATTACCCAAAAATCCGGGCGTTGAGGTGACCGCTGCTGCAGACTATTATCACCCTGAGCAAAGGAAAAATTATTCCTTAAATGGCAGGGAGATGTTTCATAAGCATTTAAAAACAATGAATTCCAGTAACTTGTTTCAGGGAGGAGAAAGGGATGCAGCAAACAGTCTGTATCCTTTTCCACGGACAGATAGTTTGCAGCCTTCTTATGCAAAAGAACTTTTTCCATTATATCTGGAAATCCTGGATCAGGGGGTAGAACAGGATATAGCACTGGACTTGATGAAAAAGGTAAATGAATTGTCCCCATTGCCTGGCAGGTCTTTTGAGAAGGAAAAATTAAAGGAATGTTTAATAATGGCTTGTGAGGAAGAAGGTATAAGGACGTCAAGGATAAAGATAAGTCATAATAAGCCAAATATAGTTGTTTTTATAGGACCTACAGGGGTTGGAAAGACAACAACTATAGCGAAATTCGCTGCCGCAGCGCAAAATCACAGGAGGAGAAATCGCGTTGCCTTGATTACAATTGATGATGAAAGGATAGCCGCAATTTCGCAAATAAAGTTATATGCAAAGATAATCGGAATTCCTGTTGAAGTGTGTTCAAATGGAAATGAGCTAAAGCAGTCTATTAAAAAATTGAAAGATAATAATCTCATTTTAATTGATACTCCAGGGATAAGCCTTAATAACAGGAGCAGAATTGATGAATTCAATGGCTTATTTGAAAAAATAAGGCCTGTGGAAAATTATCTTTTGCTTAGCGCAACCACAAAAGAAAAGGATCTTAAGGACATATTGGAGAGATGCAAGAATGTACCCATTTCCGGATTGATATGGACTAAGATTGATAACAGCACTGCGTATGGTAATATTGTAAACCAGTTAATAAATACTAATATTCCTATGTCCTATTTTACAAATGGTCAGCAGGTTCCCGAAGACATAGAATCTGCAACTGTAAAAAGACTGGTAGATCTCTTAATAAGCCATGAAAAAGAGAACTTCCTTTGGTCTATGCCTCCTGAAATTCTGGCTGGCAATCTGACAGAATTAGAGAAAAGACTGGAATCGGTAAATATAGATTATGCCTCATTGGGGTATCAAAGTTCCAAATTTGAAGACATTCCTCCTGTACTCAATGGCGTTGATAAAAGAGAGATGTACGCCTATGGATCCTAAAGGGATAATAACTTGATACTTGAATCCGTTAATTTGGAAACTGATATATAATCAAGGAAAGACATCTATTGGTGTTTGCCTACTTGTTTAGGGCAGATGCGGGTCACGGTGAGGAGAAATAGAAAATATGAATCAGGAAGGATCATCAAACAAGGTTATAAGCTTAACGAGAAAGCTCGCTGATAAAAAAGATTCGAATAGTTCATTACAGAAGAAAAATATAAATACCCGGGTGATTGCCATAACAAGCGGCAAAGGGGGAGTTGGCAAGACCAATATTGTGGCCAATCTAGGGTTTGCCCTTAATAAATTAGGAAAAAAGGTGCTTATATTAGATGCGGATCTCGGTCTGGGAAATCTTGATGTTTTGTTAGGTATTGCACCGAAGTATAATCTTTCTCATGTTGTGGCAGGAGAAAAAAGTATATTTGAAATAATAGTGCCGGGACCGGGAAAAATGAAGATACTGCCGGCAGGTTCCGGTATTCAGGAACTAACAGAATTATCGAAGGAGCAAAAAATAAAAATCCTTTTTGAACTTGATGCGCTGCTTGATTCCATAGATATTCTGCTAATTGATACGGCAGCAGGAATTTCATCGAACGTAATGTATTTTAATGTAAGTGCACAAAACATAATTGTTGTAGCAACTCCTGAACCTACATCTATGACGGATGCATATGCATTGATGAAGGTCCTTTCCATGAGGTATTCGGAAAAAAAATTTAGCTTGTTGGTAAATCTGGCGTCCACAGTTGAAGAGGCAAATGAGGTATACAGGCAGCTGGACCTGGTTGCAAAGAGATTTCTGGATATTTCAATTGAATATATTGGATATGTCCTGGCTGATAATAATGTCACCAAAGGTGTCAGACTTCAAAAGATTGTAAGCGAACTTTATCCAGATACTGTTGCAAGCAAGTGTTTCGCCTCTTTGGCGGAAAATGTATGCAAATTGCCTCCTCCAAAATTTCCAAAGGGGGATGCAAAAATTTTCTGGAAGAATCTTGTTCAGAATAAGTTTGCGTAATTAAAAGGGACGGAGAGCAGGGTATTTATGGAATTGGCGGAAAAACAGATAGTGGACGTTGAAAAAGATAATCAAAGCTTAAGGAAGCAGCTCATAATTGAGTATCTTCCCTATGTCAAGAATATTGTCCATAGGATTGCGATTCATCTTCCCGCAAGCGTTGACACGGATGATTTGATAAGCTCGGGTATTATCGGTTTAATACAGGCCATAGAAAGATATGATCCGACAAGAGACAATAAATTTACAACCTACGCTACATTCAGGATAAGAGGGGCGGTGCTTAGTGAGTTGCGTTCCCGGGACTTTCTTTCCAGATCTGACAGGAGGAAAACCCGAGAGTTGGAAAGAGCTTACCTCAAACTGGAGAGTAAATTAGGCAGAGAGGTTAATGACGAGGAAGTAGCGCAGGAAATGGGATTAAGCCTTGAGGATTTATTCAATATTAAAAAGATTTCCGCCATATCCTTTATCAGCCTTGGAGAGATGGGCTATTCCAGTAAAGAAGATAAGTCAAGGCTTATGAGCTGCCTTAATGATGGCGACAGTGATGATCTGTTGTGCTTGACAAGGATAAAGGAATTGCAAAGTTCTCTTGCGAAGGCTATCGATGAATTGCCTGAAAAAGAAAGACTTATTATTTCATTATACTATTGGGATGAATTGACGATGAAGGAGATTGGTAAAGTTTTGGATATTACCGAATCAAGGATCTGCCAGATCCATTCCAGCGCGGTACTTCGACTTAGAAAAAAACTTGGCAGAGAAGGTTTGCTGGAGGATTAGCTATATAAGGGGTTGAAGTCAAAATAATGACAAATCAATTGTCACCAAATTGTCTTCATTGCAAAGAAATACTTTGCCTGTGTGGTCCTTATCGGGTTTGGCGATGAAGGTTCCTCATTGAAGGTATTAAAGTTTGTCGCTAAATCTGCTCAGGGAAAGGGCGGGCTGGTGAGCGCGATAAAGTTATGGTTGATAATATTAACATTCCAAAGATTCTTTCTCCCCTGTCTTCGACTGCAAAAACAAGGAAAGTGAGCAGGGATCAGGGGGATAAAAAGCAGAGATCTTTTTATAAACATCTCAAGGGAGACGAAGGCGAGGATGAAAATAATGCCGGTTCTGCCCAGGATACTGAAATAGAGGAAATTGAAGATATTTATGAAAGAACAGAGGAAAGTAAGATTTTAAAATCAGAACAAATACAAAGGCCGGAAAAAGAAAATGAAGGGGAAGATGATACTCATGGCAGACTTATCGATATACTCGTCTGATTTGCTTCATTTTATGGAGGTGGTGTAAATGGAACATTATTCCACAGAATTATTGAAAATTATGCTGAATGTTTTAGGAGTCGGGCTTTGGGGTATTACAATAGCCTGTTTATTAATAAGCAGGCTCAGGAGAAGCCAGGTCCAGTTGAAAAATAACGATCAGGTAGATATCCTGGAATTCAACGAAGAGCTTGGACTTCAGACTGCGAAAAACAGATTCAATAAGTCGTTTGAAGCAGGATCGGAAAACATTCGAAGGGATTATCGAAAGCTGCCTCCTTTTGAAAAAAAGACTGATCTTGGCAAGATAAACAAGCGCTGGAAAGATTTTAGAGACAAGGAAATGGCAGGTATTCCAGGAGCGAATTCTGCTGATGAATACAGCCGGGTAATAAGTCTGGCAGAGATGGGGTTAAGTGCGAAAGAGGTTTCAAAAAGACTAAAAATTCCAAAGGGTGAAGTCGAACTTGTCATAAAACTTAGAGGCGGGAACTGCGGAAAAAGTGAAAACACCGTGTCCCCGAATCCCTGAACTGAAAGAAGAAAGTGTTCGCTTGTTAATAATTAAGATGTTCCCTGGAAAATGGGAAAAAACTGCCTGCTTCGAGGGCCGAATATAAGGAAAAAGCCTCAGAGATAAGCATTGATTATAGTAATAAGGTGAAAATAAGATTATTTATGCTGGTACGGTTTTTGCAATAAATTTATCAGGAGGCTGATTGATTAAGCCTGATATCTCAGGGTAATTTCGGAGACAAAAGACATGAATTATTCAATTCAGAAAGTTGCTGCCAAGGCTCTTGCACAGGAAATGAGGATGGAAATCCTTGCCAACAACCTTGCCAACACAAATACAATAGGCTTTAAACAGGACAGGACCGCTTTTGTGATTCCGGATATGCAAAAGGAAAATGCCAGTGGCGCTGAAAATATAAAGTCTTCCCGGGTCTATGGACAGTTTTATGCCAGGACCGATTTTTCCACAGGCCAGCTCAAGTTTACCGGCAATAAACTTGATCTTGCTCTGGAGGGAAAAGGCTTTTTCTGTGTCCAGACCCCTGATGGAATTCGATATACAAGACAGGGGAATTTTGTTCTCAGCCAGGAAGGAGTAATGCTCACACAGGATGGATTTCCGGTTTTGGGCAGGGGAGACAGGATAGCTGTTGAAGGCAAGGATATTGCGATTGACAGGGATGGGAGTGTCTTTGTTGACGGAAATGAAGTCGACAGACTAAGGCTTGTAGATTTCTCTCAGCCCTATGCTCTCAAAAAGGTTAATAATACAATGTTCGCCGCCAATGACCCGTCGGTTGCAGGAGATACTGCAGAAGATGTTTCAGTATGTCAGGGTTTTATAGAGCTTTCTAATGTGGACAGCGTGAGGATGATTGTTGAAATGATTGAAACCGTCAGAGGGTACGAATCATATCAGAAGGTTATGCAGTACATGGATGAAGCTGTCGTCAAGACGGTAAACGAAGTGGGAAGGGTGGCGTAAATTAAAATATAGAATAAGGCGGGTATCTTGTAATGAACCTCGGTTACGGCCATTCCGGTAATTCTAATAACGAGATTTCAGAGGCAAGATTTTCATTTTAAGTTAAGGCGTCGAATATAAGGAGGTAATCATGTTAAGGACTCTATCAATTGCAGCTTCAGGTATGCAGGCTCAAACATTAAATATAGATGTCATTTCAAACAACCTGGCTAATGTGAATTCAACCGGATTCAAGAAAAGCCGTGCTGATTTCCAGGATCTGCTGTATGAGACGCTTCGTCCTGCCGGGGCATCAGCCTCTGCCGGCAACCAGGTCCCGACAGGGATTCAAATAGGACATGGGGCAAGGCCTGTGGCTACACAGAAGATATTTATTCAGGGAAATTATCAGCTTACTGAAAATAAACTGGATGTTGCTATTGAAGGTGATGGTTTCTTTGAGATTATTCAGGCAAATGGTGAGGTGGCTTACACGAGAGCAGGCGCATTTAAAATGGACAGGGATGGGAGGGTAGTTACTTCAGATGGTTTTCTGCTGGAACCTGAAATTACAGTGCCAACTGATACTGTTACGCTTTCAATCGGAACTGACGGAACGGTTTCAGTACTGACTGCGGGAGAGACCGAGGCTACTGAGATCGGAACTATTCAACTCACAAAATTTTCAAATCCCGCAGGATTAGAGAGCATTGGGAGAAATATGTATCTCCCCACCCTGGCATCGGGCGACGCTATTGTTGGGACCGCTGGTGAGGAAGGATTTGGTACTTTAGCTCAGGGATATCTGGAAATGTCAAATGTGAGTGTTGTAGAAGAAATGGTTAATATGATTGCGGCTCAAAGGGCATATGAGATCAACAGCAAGGCCATTCAGGCCGCAGATCAGATGCTTCAGATTGCTAATAATATTAGAACATAAGGTATTGAAATGAGCATTTCAAGAATCAGCGTGGCAGGTACAAATGTTGTCCTGGGATCTATTCTGTTTTTTCTATCGTTCATTTCGTTTGGAATGCAGGAGTGCATTTTAGCATCAGGGATAGCTGCTGTAAGGCTGCTTGACGGTGTGGGAATAGAGAGCTCTACGATTTTTTTAAGAGATATTGCCGATATTACCGGGGGCAATCCTTCATTGATAAAGAAGATCGAGAGTATTGAAATCGGAAGAGCTCCTCTACCCGGTAAATCACGTCAAATTGATAGAGGTTACTTAAATATTCGTTTAAAGCAGAATAATATTGATTTAAGTCAAGTTAATTTTGAAGGCAATGACCGAATCGAAGTAAAAAGGAGTTTTGTAGAAATCGATAAAGAGAGAATTAAAGATATAGTTCTGGATTATATTTATAAAAATAATCCATGGGAAAAAGAAAGGTTAACCGTAAGAACTGTTAATGTGAAGGATAATGTTATTCTGTCTAAAGGTAAAATGAGTTACAGGGTAATTAATCAAAAAGGTAAGGATTTTTTAGGAACATTGCTGTTGTCAGTAATTTTTGAGGTAAACGGAGAAGAGCAGAAAAAAATCTTTGTAACGGCGGATATTGATGTTTTAACAGAAGTCGTTGTAGCCAACAGACCAATAAAAAGACGTAAACTAATAACAGAAAATGATGTCCGTCTGCAAGAAATGGATCTGGCCGACTTGTCATCCAATACAATTATGAACCTTGAAGAAGTTTTAGGAAAGAGAACGAAAAGAGAGATAAGTCCCAATTTGGTTTTAAGGACTGATTTGATAGAATTTCCGCCTTTAATAAAAAGAGGGGATGTTGTTCTGATGATTGCTGAATCTGATTGTATCAGAATAACCTCGATTGGAAAGGCTCAGGAAGAAGGACTCAGGGGAGAAAGAATCAAGGTGGAAAATCTTAATTCCAGAAAACAGATTTATGCAGAGATTATTGATCACAATACGGTAAAAGTTGCTTTTTAAAGAGGTGAGGTAAAAAAATGTTTTTTAAAAAAAGGGCATTTTCAATTAGTTTGATTTATATAGCATTTTTTCCAATTCTTCTCACATGCGTGCTCGGATGTGCTGCAGGAAGCAAAAAGGAAATAAAACCTTCGTTAAAGGAAGATTTTGCCTATGAAATCAGAGAAAAGCCTCATACAAGACACGAAGGTTCTCTGTGGCAGGATAATGGGCCTTTAAGTGATTTATTTATGAATCCAAAGGCGAGAACGGTTGGAGATATTGTTACGATCAAAATAGTTGAATCTTCAACAGCCAGCAACAAGGCAACAACCGACACGGATAGAAGCTCTTCCCTGGAAGCTGGCATAGATGGTTTCCTTGGAATGGAAAAAAGGTACCCTACAAGCAGACATCCCAACTTTAATCCATTTTCTAAGATATCAGGAGATATCTCCAGCAAATTTGCAGGATCAGGAACAACACAAAGAAGCGGAAACTTGAGTGCCTATATCACAGGAAGGATCAGTGAAGTATTGCCAAATGGGGATTTTGTGATTTTAGGTTCCAGACAGGTGACTGTGAACAATGAAGATCAGTTTATTACACTATCAGGAATAGTGAGACCTCGGGATATTTCGCCTGATAATGTTGTATTATCAACATATATATCAGATGCCAAAATTACGTACAGCGGATCAGGTGTTATTAATGACCGGCAGCGGCCAGGCTGGCTTGCGAGGGTGCTCGATACTGTCTGGCCATTTTGATTTACGAATCAAAGTGGCTTTATTCAGATAAGTCATTTTTTATGAATAAATTTGGTAAGGTGAATCAAATGAAAACCAACTTTTTATTAAGCAGAAAGATAAATGGAATTGCTAAAATTGGATTGGTTTTATTATTGATATTGATTTTTGCAATTCCCTCTTATGCCGTCAGGATAAAGGATATTGCTGATATCAAAGGGGTGCGGCAGAATCAATTAGTGGGATATGGGCTGGTAGTTGGTCTTGATGGAACAGGTGACGGCAAGGATTCAAAATTTACCTTTGAATCCATGGCGAGCATGCTGGAAAAAATGGGAGTTACTGTTACCGCCAAGGACATAGAAAAAGTTGAAAATGTTGCTGCGGTTATGGTTACAGCTAATTTGCCGCCATTTGTCAAAATGGGGAGCAGAATAGATGTTGTGGTCAGCTCTATTGGTGATGCAGAAAGTCTTTATGGCGGAACATTGCTTCTAACTCCGCTTATGGCATCTGACGGCCAGGTTTATTCTGTAGCTCAGGGGCCGATTATTATAGGAGGTTTCTCTGCCGGAGGAGCTCAAGCTCAGGTTCAAAAAAACTTTCCTACTGTCGGACGTGTGGTTGACGGGGCCTTGATCGAAAAGGAGATCCCATCGGATTTCAGCAAAGGCGGATTATTTTCACTGTCTCTACATAACCCCGACTTTACTACTGCTTCGCGTGTGGCAGAGGCTATTAATATTGCATTAAGCGATTATACTCTGGCAAAAACCCATGATGCGGGATCCATAGAAGTGACGGTTCCTGAAAAATATTCTGAAAATATAGTTGGTTTGATTACATTTATTGAAGGACTTCAGGTAGCTGTTGATTCTACGTCAAAGGTTGTAATTAACGAACGTACAGGAACAGTTGTTATGGGCAACAATGTAAGAATTTCAACAATAGCAATCGCACACGGGAATCTGAGTATTGAAATAAAGGAATCGGAAGAAGTTTCACAGCCTCTTCCTTTCTCTCAGGGGGAGACTGTAATAGTGCCTGAAACAGAAATTTCAGTAAAAGAAGAAAAAAACAAGCTTCTGTTACTCAGGTCGGGAGCAAGCATTGGCGATGTAGTAAGAGGTCTTAATTCACTTGGTGTATCTCCCAGAGACCTGATCACTATTTTTCAGGCCATAAAAGCGGCAGGGGCGTTACAGGCAAAACTGGAGGTAATATAATATGCAGGGCATAAGCTCATTGCCAACAATTCCTTTTCATTCAATTAATTTGACCGGCGGAATCGAGAAAGTTCAGAAATCACTTAAATCTAAAGAAACCTCTTCTTCCGCAGATATGATGCCTGAATTAGAGAAGGCATGTACAGAATTGGAATCTCTTTTTATTTACACACTGCTGAAAGAGATGAGATCTACCATCCCAAAATCAGGTTTTATGAGCGGAGGCAGGTCAGAAGAGATATATACCTCCATGATGGATAATCATTTAGCAAACGAAATATCTTCTAAGGGAGGTATAGGGATTTCTTCCCTGCTTATTGAACAGTTGAGTAGGAACTCAGAAAATGAGATCAATAAAAAAATATAGATAGAAACGATAAATAATTTAAGTTTAAGATGCTTTTTGCCGATAAATAGAACAGGCTATATACAAGTTGTTTTTGAATCACCGGATACTGTTTAGGAAAAGAGAAAAAATTATAGCCTTGGGGTAAAAAGAGAAGGAATTATTCAGGAGGTTTTGTAATATGAAGATTGTAGGAGAAAATCCTTTCGTAAAATTAGATGCTTATGTAAAGAACGTAAAAGAAAAGAAAGATGTGGAAGAATCAAAAAATAAGACCTCCCGAGATGATTCTTCAGATGATAATGTTGTTTTATCCCATAAGGCAAGAGAAATACAGGATGCAAAAAGGATATTGAGCTCTTCTCCAGATATCAGAGAAGAAAAGGTTGCTGAGATACGAAAGCGGATTGAAAACGGGACTTATCAAATTGAAGGAGATAAAATATCAATAAAGATGATAAAAGAAGCACTTTTAAATGAATTGCTTTAATCTTATTATGGTTTTATCTGTTTGATACACACATTTATATTATCTAAACTGAAAACGATTGGGTACGAAAATTCATTCAAATAATCCAGGTATTGAAAGGCAAGTATAAAAAATGGAATTATTGCTTGATAGGTTTTTAGAATTACTTGAAGAGTTGACAGCTGCCTATAGGGTTTTACTTTCAGTACTTCAAAAGGAAAAGAAGACAATTGTTAACTCAAGCTTTAAAGAAACTAATGAGGCCACCAAAGAAAAAGAAAATATCTTGCTCAAAATTCGAATAATTGAGAATGAAAGGCTGAAAATACAGGGAAAACTTGCTGATTCTCTTGGGTACTTTCCTCAAGAACTTACAATGACAAAACTGTCAAAACTGATTCAGGAACCTTATTCAAAACGATTAGAGTCACGCTGTTCAAATCTTTCAGCATTGCTTAATAGTATTCTGGAAGTCAACAATAACAATAAGGCATTAATCTTTCACTGCCTTGAACTAGTAAGGGGTTCGTTGACATTGTTGGGCAGTTTAATAAGTTCAAATCCTGTTTATTACAGGAATGGGGTAGTTCAACTAAGTGAAAATAATGGGAGGGTTCTCTCCGGCAGGATTTGAAGTTTGTATTTACTTGATTAAAACAGTAAAAATCAGTTATTAAAAAACATAGATTTTGCTGCTAAAGCGATTCAGGAAGGCCTGCTATGCCTTATTATTAAAGTGCATGCATATACCTTTCCCTTCTCCGTTTTGGTTATTTACGAAATGCCTGATTTACTATATTAAAAAAACTTACCCTTATTTCAATTATATTATCGTCATATTGTTGAAAAAAGTTTAGTAAAAATTATAAGAAACTTCAATTTGTAACACTTAAGGGATCAAATATGAAAAGTACTGATGAGGCTATTATTGAGATACTCAAGAAGATAGGTGAAGATATAGAAAATCTCAACCTGGGCGATTATAAAGCCTGGAATGGCGTTTATACTGAATTTGAAAATGCAGTCAAAGACATTCAGGAAGAATTGCCCGAATTATTCAGACTTATAAGTCTCTGCCTTGAGGGGCTGAGGTCCATTTCTGAAGGGTCTGTTGTAAATATTTTGACGATTATCGAATCCCTTAATAATTCATTATATGCCCTGGAGCAGTATATACTTAACAGTCCGAATAGTGAAGATCTAATTAAGGAAGCTGTTCGAACGCTTGAAAGTTCGTTGCCTAGAGATTCTTCCGAGAAGGGTTCGCCATCAATATCTGAAACAGTTGTTCAAAATGACAGTTCTCAGGAATTTGAAGTCCACACGATTGATGATGCCGCCTCTCTTCTTATACAGATCGAACCCGATGATAAACAAGGCCTTGTTCGTTTGCGGGAAGCACTAATAACAATTGTCTCGGACGAAACATATCCTGCAGTATCAAGGGAAAATATCGAAAAGGCTCTAATTACCATCGATGGCATAATCAACGGAAGCGTTTCTGATTCAGATTCAGCCTTAAGAGAAATTGGCAGGTGCCTGGAAGAGGCTGTTTTTTTGAAGGATGAAGAAGAAAGGGAATCTGATGAGACAGGAGTAATTCCCAAGTCCGACAGTGGAAAGGAAGAAATTGAACAAGAAAAGGAACTTTCCAAAGGCGAAGAAATCTTAACTCAGGAGAAAAGTGCTGAGCCTGTATCGGAAGCAGGACCAATTAGTACATCAAATGCCGACCTTTCTTCTGAGATTAAGCCTCAAGGCGATGAAGAACCTGTCGATTACATGCCTGAGGATGCTGATCCGGATTTGCTTGCCGAATTTATAACTGAAGGCAGGGATTTGATAGCAAATGCTGAAGAGGCATTACTGACGCTCGAAAATGATCCGGAAGATATGGAGGCTGTTGCTACTGTTTTCCGTGCATTCCACACAATAAAGGGTACATCTGCCTTTCTGAACATCACCCTTGCATCAGAAATGGGGCATCACGCAGAGTCGCTTCTGAGTCGTGTGAGAGATCGCGAAATTCGTTACAGCGGCGGATATGCCGACCTTACCCTGCGTGCCCTTGATATGCTAAAAGAACTTGTCCATTCTGTTGAGAAGGCATTGGCAGGAAATACATTTTCCAAGCCGTCTGGTTATGATGAACTAATGGAGATTCTTGCAAATCCTGAAAAGGCCGGCATATCAGACGAATATGAAGATACTTCTGATACGGATTTGAGGGTTGGTGAGATCCTTGTTGGGAGGGGTAAGACGGAAAAGGATAAGGTTGAAGAAACCCTTTCCAGGCACAGTGGAAGGCCTATTGGTCTTGATCTTGTAAACTCGGATACTGTTTCTGTAAATGATGTTGCTAAGGCTCTTCGTACCCAAAAACAGATAAAAACTGGAAGACAGGTCGTGGAATCATCGGTCAGGGTAGGAACAGAGCGTCTGGATCGATTGATTGATATGGTCGGAGAACTCGTAGTAGCACATTCAATGTTAGCTCAGGATGATATTGTTGTAAGCGGCAGTCAACATGAGCTTAATAAAAAAGTCGCTCATACTACAAAAATAGTTAGACAGCTTCAGGACCTTGCGATGTCCATGCGTATGATTCCTTTAAAGTCAACATTTCAGAAAATGGCCCGTCTGGTGAGAGACCTTTCGCGCAAGGCTGGAAAGAACATTACTTTTGTTACCGAGGGTGAAGATACCGAGATAGACAGAAATATGGTTGATGTGGTTAATGACCCTCTGGTACACATTGTTCGCAATGCCGTAGACCATGGTATTGAGCTTCCTGAATACAGGGAGCAAATAGGTAAACAAAAAACCGGTACAGTAAAGATTTCTGCATATCATTCAGCGGGCAACGTAGTGGTTGAGATAACTGACGATGGGAAGGGGCTTGACCGTGATGCTATTATCGCAAAGGCAAGGGACAGGGGGCTCTTGAGCGAAGGAGCAGCTCTTGGTGACAGGGAAGTATTTAACCTTATTTTCGAACCAGGTTTTTCAACAGCAGCTACTGTAACCGAAATATCGGGGCGCGGTGTGGGAATGGATGTAGTGAAAAAGAATATTGATGCCCTTCGAGGCCAGGTTGAGATTTTTTCCGAGCCTGGTAAGGGGAGCATTTTTAAAATGCGACTTCCTCTGACACTTGCGATTATCGATGGCATGGTTATCCGTGTCGGCAAAGAACACTATGTTATTCCTACAGTATCTATTACAAGATCAATCAAACCGGATAAAAAAGACTTTTCGAAGGTTCTTAATAAGGGTGAGGTGGTTTCCATTCAAGGAAAGCTCATTCCAGTGTTTAGACTGGCAAAATTATTTGACATAAAAGATTTTGAACAGGACCCGAATAAGATGCTTATTGTGGTTATTGAGGAAAATGGAAGGCAGGCTGGAATGGTTATTGATGAATTGATTGGAAGGCAGCAGGTTGTTATCAAGACCCTGGGTGAGACCATGAAAAATATCCTGGGGATTTCCGGTGGAGCTATTATGCCGAATGGGGAGGTGGGCCTGATTCTTGACGTTGGCGGTTTAGTTAAACTGGCGAATGGCGAAGGCATTGAAGGTATGAGGGAAGAAGTTTGAATAAAAACAATGTGATTAAAAATATGATGTCAATTGAACTGACCGAAAAACAGTTCACAAAAATAAGCCAGATAATTTATCAATTATGTGGGATTAATTTAAAAGAAGGCAAACAGGCTCTTGTGAGATCGCGTTTAATGAAGCGCTTAAGAGCATTGAAAATGGGAAGCTTTAATGAATACATAAAATTCATTGAAAGCGAGCAGGGAAGTCAGGAAATAGGCTTTATGGTTGATGTCATGACCACAAATAAGACAAGCTTTTTCCGTGAGCCGGCCCATTTCAGATATTTAGAAGATAGTATCTTACCGAATCTTAAGGAAAAAAGGATTCGATTCTGGACTGCGGCATGTTCTTCAGGAGAGGAACCTTTTTCTCTTGCAATAGTCCTGAGAGAAATAATTAAGGATATTGATTACAGGGATGTCAGGATTTTGGCAACTGATATTTCTAAGAGGATGCTTGAGAAAGCTCGCGATGCTATTTATGAGGAGGAAAAGGTTTCCAGCATTTCTCCTCTCCTGCTAAAAAAATATTTTATTAAGGTTAAAAAAGAATCCCCTAAGGCCTACCAGGTGACCGATTCTGTCAGATCACTGGTTCATCTTGCATGGCTGAATCTGATGGAAAAGTGGCCAATGAAAGGTCCCTTTGATTTGATATTCTGTAGAAATGTAATGATTTACTTTGACAGGAAAACTCAGCAGAATTTGATTAACCGTTTTTGGGATTATCTTGAGCCGGGGGGCTATCTTTTTGTTGGTCATTCTGAAGGGCTGTCATCTATCTCTCATAAATTTGAATATGTTAAACCGGCTATCTACAGAAAATGATTATTATGGAAAATACTGGTTAAGGCTGATGAGATACGTTGTTGGAGTAAGTGACATGAAGATCGGGCAGAAAGGGGACATAATAGTCACTCATGCCCTCGGAAGCTGTCTTGGCTTGATGCTGTATGACCCGGCGGCAAAAGTTGGAGGCATGCTGCATGCCATGTTGCCATTATCAAAGATTAACATGGAAAAGGCCCAGGCTAATCCATTCATGTTTGTGGATACAGGCGTACCGGAATTATTCAAGGCGATTTACAGTAAGGGCGGTCAAAAGGCAAGGCTTGTCGTAAAGGCTGCAGGGTGTGGCGCTCCTTTGGGAAATAATGAAATGTTTAAGATAGGTGAAAGAAACTACACGGTATTAAAGAAGCTCCTCTGGAAAAACAACGTTCTCCTCAGTTCTGAAGATGTTGCGGGAACAAAAAGCCGTACGGTTCACTTCAATATTTCCACTGGCCAGGTAATCGTGAGCAGCAATGGAGTGGAGACTGAGCTGTGAAAAAAAAGAGCAGAGTTGATATTTTATCAAAAGTGGATTCTTTTCCAAGTATGCCGGGAGCAGCGGTAAAGATGCTTTCTCTCCTTGATAATCCTGAGACAACCGTTTCTCAGATTGAAGATATCCTGCGATATGAACCCGGCCTTACAGCAAATATCCTGAAGTTGACCAACTCTGCATACTTTGGTCTCCCGAGCAAAGTGGGTTCAGTTAGACATGCCGTTGTCCTGTTAGGCTGGAGACGCTTGGTGCAACTGGTTATGGCTTCATGTGTCAGCGCAATAATGAACAAGTCAGTTCCAGGTTATGATTTGCCTCCTGGCGGATTGTGGCGGCACTCCATTGCAGTTTCAGTTGCTTCAGAGGGGCTCATAAAGGAACTCGGGCTTCCTTCTGATGATGAGGTTTTTACTGCCGCCCTTCTTCATGATCTGGGTAAACTTATTCTGGGCAACTCAATAAAGGATGATATCAGGACGATAGAGGTTGCTGCCTCAGAGGGTGTGCCTTTTGAAGTGGCTGAATACATGGTGCTTGGGACAGATCATGCCGAAGTTGGAGCAAAAATATTAGAGTCGTGGTCGTTTCCACCTAAGATAGTGAATGCTGTTAGATGGCATCATGAGCCTGACTCGGCAGAGGAAAGCGATATAATGCTTGATATTGTTCATGTTGCAAATGTCTTGTGCCTTATGATTGGGGTAGGTGTTGGAAGAGAGGGCCTGAGGTACGAACCCTCGCGTTTATCAACCAAAAGACTAGGGCTTAAAACATCTCATCTGGAGAAGGTAGCAAGCAGGACAATACAATGGGTTAATGAATTGACCGATGTTTTTGGTGCACAATAATTTAAACAAAATAGACTCCGGGAGAGGCATTTCTTTGTTCATTACCCGGTTCTTATCAAACTGAAGAGGTTATTCAAATGGCACTTAACGTCCTTATAGTAGACGACAGCGGTGTAATGAGGGCCATGATACTGAAGACAATGCACATGAGCGGCCTTCCACTCGGCGAAGTCCACCAGGCAGGTAATGGTAAGGAGGGGCTTGAGACCCTGAATCAGCACTGGATTGACCTGGTCGTAGTTGATATTAATATGCCTGTCATGAATGGTGAGGAGATGCTGAGCCGTATGAAAGAAAATCCCAGTACAAAAGACATCCCGGTAGTCATAATATCAACAGAGGGTAGTCAGACGCGCATTAAACGATTGAAAGAAAAGGGTGCCAGCTTTATTCAAAAGCCGTTTTCCCCTGAACTCATCAGGGATACTGTAAGAGACATAACAGGGATAGGGGGCGATAATGAATCAGCAACTTAATGATGTGCTTTTTAGTGTGGCTGAAGAAACCTTAGAGAAGTTGGCATTTATGTTTGTTGCTAAGGATTATGATAGAAACGATATAGATTATGAATCCATAGTGGCAGCAAGCATTTTGTTTACAGGACCATTTTCGGGGAGGCTAATTTTAACAATCTCAACAGAGACTATCCATGAGCTTTCTGCAAACATGCTCGGCGTTGAAGAGGATGAAACATCACCTGATCAACAGGATGATGCCCTTAAGGAAACCCTTAATGTTATTTGCGGTAATATATTGCCGGCTATTGCAGGAAAAGAAGCTGTCTTTAATATTAGTGCCCCAATGATTATCAATGATATCGAAGACATCAGAAAAAACATTGAAAATGCAGATGGAAAAGCGCTTGCATCAGTGGTGAGGATGGAGATAGATGGTGAGCAGTGTGATCTTTTTCTTTTCATCGATGGTGAAATTCCCAAAGGCTTTATTAAATGATTAGAAAGGTGAATGAGTTCTAAGGCTATTTTTATATATAATTTGAGGCAATTGAAGACCATGATAAGGGTGCTTGTTATAGATGATTCCGCAGTTGTTCGTAAGATCCTGACTGAAGAACTGTCAAAATATAAAGACATTGAAATTATCGGGACTGCTGTAGATCCATATGTGGCCCGTGATAAGATTGTGAAACTCAAGCCGGATGTGATTACGCTCGATCTGGAAATGCCGAGGATGGATGGCCTCTCTTTCCTGGCAAAACTCATGAAGTTTCATCCCATGCCTGTAGTTATTGTTAGCTCTCTAACACCCAGGAACAGCGAGAATGCCATGAGGGCGTTGGATCTTGGTGCAGTGGATGTACTTTGTAAACCAGGGTCAGCATATTCAACACTTGATATTTCCAGAAGTCTGGCTAATGCCATTCGGGGAGCTGCGTCGGCACGTATCGATAAGAACCCTGAAAAATTAAATTTTGCAGCAGAAGGTTCCAGCTTAAAAGGCATGCTTATTCAGACAACGAATAAGGTTATCGCTATCGGGGCCTCAACAGGAGGAACCAAAGCAATTGAGGCTGTGCTTGGCAGTATGCCTGCTACTTCTCCAGGTACTGTGATTGTGCAGCATATGCCTGAGAATTTTACATCCTCCTTCGCAAAAAGATTGAATGAAATATGCCCTATGGAAGTGAGGGAGGCACGTGACAGTGATCATGTTGTGCC
>Ga0116163_1000815_pt1 | contig 20568 bp, 19 predicted proteins | sample AD_UKC107_MetaG_FD_89889 | JGI IMG/M metagenome (GOLD analysis project Ga0116163, IMG submission 89889) | Active sludge microbial communities of municipal wastewater-treating anaerobic digesters from Hong Kong - AD_UKC107_MetaG | ecosystem: Engineered > Bioreactor > Anaerobic > Digestate...
ATTATATGGAAGCATTTCATAGACAGCTTTACCAACATAAAACAGATGATGGGATAATAAATTCCCATTAGAATGAGAATAGCATATTTCTGGATCAAAAGGCATAAATTACATCACCTTTTGATGTCTTTAATAATTTACCCTTAATTTTTCTTTCTTCTCCATCAGCGAGTTCTGCGATAGTGAATTCCATATTCTTCTTCAGAGTACAACGTATTTTACCACTATTTGTTTCACAAAGCATATCAAAAGAACCAAGTGACTGGCCTCTCTCCTCTTTCCAACCATAAATATTTCTATATCGTTCATATTTAGGGGTATAATCAGATACCCCTGATATTTCAATTTTTTCAACAATATTCAAAGGTATATTTGAATCAATAGTCTGAGATTTATCAACAGAAACATCCTTATATGTACAATAGTTAAAGTCTGTGATGGATGCAAGGCATTCTGTTGCACCAAGATATAAATGGTATCCATTATAATTTTTTAATGAACTCAGAACACCTTTTTCTGCTTCTCCCTCATAATAGATTCGATAACAGACCTTTCCTTTTAATGACTTAACATACTCAATATAAACCTGGGTTGCACGGGCCATCTGAGTAGGCTCACGATGATTCACAACAACAGTATCCTTATACAAATTCTGGGATTTAATGCAAACTGCAATTTTTGAATTTAAAAAAAGTGAGTGGTAAGTATCATGACTATACCCAAGCATAGAAGCAAGCAAACCAAAAATCATTGTTCTGGTTGGATATGGATAACTAATCAATGAAGAATTATAAAAATGATTTCTGAAATGAGCGCTTCTGGATTCAATATCCAGATATATCATACATTCACCTCAAACTTATCATCTGTTTTTAAAGTTAATCCTTGAACCTGAAGTTTTTTATTGATATATAAAACAGTTTTTTCTATCTTGCTCTGTTTTTTAGTATAATATTCCTGCAAAGCAGTGGCATTAATTTTATAATCTTTTGTTGACTTAAGTTCTTCTTTTTTGTCAATTTCTATAAAATCTCGTAAATCACGAGGAATATTACCGTCTTTATATTCAATTCTTAAATATAAAAGAACATCCTGACCGATTTTACTTCTTGATTCAGCAGAGATTGTCGGGATTCCTTCTACAATCCATTTATCCATTTCTTCGATAATAGAATTATTAAGTCCATAGCCTTCACCGGTTTTCCTGTTTACCACACCATGAAAAGCAAATATACCGTAGTCAATTCTATAGTCTTTACCCAATGTTCCGGTTACTGGAGAAATATCAACATCTTTAAGTTGCGGTTTGTTTAGACTATATCCATATTGAAACTGAACCGTTCCATAATAATTTGGTTTCAGGAAAGCAATATCAGCGTTAGAACTCCCTTCACTTCCTGTAACAATCCCAAAAAGAGGAATATCTATAAATTTTTCCAGATAAAATTCTTCTAACTTGGTCTTATTATTCCTAATTAGCTTTTCTTTTTCCTTCGAATCATATATTGTTTTCCAATCCTTGTTTTCCTCGATTATTTTTTTTACATAATATTTTAGGTGAGAAGAGATGTTGTTGTCTAAATTTTCTTCATCTATAGATTTAATTGAAACTTCTTTACCATCAACATATTTGTCAATATAATCCCTTATATATCGTTTTAATCGTAAATCAGTTATCTCTACACGACCATCGTCAGTAAACCGGGGGCGATTTTCATTTGACGGATCGCCATTGGGATTTGTATTCTTTGCCTCAGTAAGAATCAGAATTTCTGAATTTTTCATTTTATGACCTCCTTATTTAATGTTGCTGCCATTATACTTATCCTTTTTTTTAAATTATAACCATCTACTATTCTTAATACAGCTCTAATCTTATCAATGGTATAATTATTAATTTCTATGGTTACTTGATTCAATTTTTCTGCCAGAGAAGCAGCTATATATTTTAAGTCTGTATGATATTGGCTGACCTTACCATTAATAAATACTATCAATTTTTCAATATCTTCCTTTGACATTCCAGTATAATCAATTTTTGATAAAAATATTTTTTCGCGATCCTTCTTGCCGTGGAGATATAGCTCACTACTTATATCATGAATAATTTCTCCTATTTCCATAAGCGAAATTTCTGATTGTGTAAGGCCAATATATATCTTTTCAACAAAAGTTCTAATCGGTTTTGCCCTTAATCTCTTTTCTTCATTTTCATCAAGAACCAACTCCTTTGTTATAATCTCCATCTTATGATCCTCCCTATTTAATAATTCGATAAAACTAAACGTTAAAGATAAATCCAGTGTCAATGGCTTATACAGGTATCCTAATTTTTCAGGATATGAATCAAAATTAGCAGATCTAATTTGCTTAAGCATCCCTTTCAATATTACATCTTTCAAAGGAATCCTTTTTAAGAAAAAACTTTTTATAACATCAACTGAAACTTTATAATTAAATAATGAAATTAATTCAAAGATATACCTTAGATCGAAATGTCGCTCTGAATTGGGTATTAACATTTTTCTAATTTCTGTGATAATATTTAACTTCTTTAAAATATCAGAAATAGAAGTGACTGAAAGATTTCTTGCTTCATGAATTATCTGGTGTTTTTGCTTACCATCAGTAATTTCAAAAAATAAATCTACTGAAGCATCTTGAAAATCATCTATTCCAATAGACAATTTATCAATAATAGTTGAAATCGCAGAAAGCTTTGCGTCTAATTGTTTTCTTTCACCAAAAATTATTTTTACAATATCAATAATTAATTCGATTTCCTCTGGAGTTTTAAAACCTAAAATTTTACGAGTAAATAAATATACGTGAATAGAATCATTTTTCGATTTGCCTTTACCCAATGATACTGGAGTTAATTTTGTCACATAATGATTTCTTGAAAGATAATTATCAGTATTTTGAATCATTCTAATGCATTCAGGACAACATCTTATAGTTTTAAAAAGATTTTTATCTGAATTATCAATTGAATAAAAACCTTTAATATACGTTGATCCAAACATTTTAAGTGAAGCAAGTTTATAAGGATTAGTCTTACCAAAATTACTGACTAGCTCTTTTTCTTTTCCACAAAAATCACATACATATAAATGCTTTTCTATTTTCTCCCTTTTTTGATCCTTATCTCCAAATTTATATTCCTTAAGAAAATTTTTGTATTCACGTAATTCAGCTAATAAAAATTTTTTATTATCTTTGATAAATCCAATGGTATAAAAACCTAATTTATCATTAATTGTTACGATTTGCTCATAATACTCATTATTTAAAGCTAATATCTTCTCTTCTTTCCCCTTTTTAAGAATCTTTTTTTCAGAATAAAATATTTTTAAAACAGAATCAATTATCGACCTTATATTAATATCATCTTGAAATAAAACAAAGTTCATTTGTTTAGCCAAAGAACCAATTATTGTTTTTTTATCATTTAATTCAATTGTACCATCTTTTTTCTTTTTCTCTATATAACCCGTAATATTCCCTAAATTAATAGTTGAGGGTGAATAATAAGGAACATTTCCTGATTCAGTTATATAGAGATATTTTTCAGGATGTTTAGTTGAAAATTTTTTAGTTTCCGAAAGATCAAGAGTTTTATCGTCTATATTAAAAAAAATCATATATGTTGTTTCGGAATTTTTAATATGTGTAACCTTCCCAAGAATTGGATCAGTTGATTCACCTTGTACTTTCCCATATTCATAAGCAGCCTCTAACATAATTATGCACCTCCTTACATCTCAATCACAATCACCGAAACCCCCACAACGCCCTCACACCACCGCACCTGCCATTAAATTCATTGCCGGGAAAATATTTATGTTTTTCATTCCCCCCTGTGTAGAGACGCGATTAATCGCGTCTCTACACAGGGGGAGTATATGCGCTATCAATTCCCGCTTCGCACAATCTCCAATCTCTTAACCCCGTTCTCATATATCTCATCCTCGTATTTCCTGGCAAACTCGAGCCGCTTTTTCATGGATTCAACCGGGTCCATGTCGAAAAAAGCGTTGCCGTATTTTTTTACGCAATCACGCACGCAGAGCTTATCAACGAGCTTGTCGTAAAAAATTGATTCTTCGTATTCATGCATTATATCTGAAATATCTTTCATGAATTGATCATATTCATCAGATTCATCATCAACGAATTTTAACATTTGCATGTCCCCGGCAAAGGATTCAATGTAATCAGCTATTTCTTTTATTTCAGTATAATAATCCTTGAATTCTTTTCCTTCTGCGCCGTAATCAGTCCCCACCTCCGCGATCCATCGGGCAACGGCAATTGCTTTGAACAACTGCTGGTATTGTTTTTTTGAAAAAAATAATTTCATGAATTTATCTCCTGGTAAATATATGTAAATCGGCTTCTTGCGGTCGCATCTCCGCGCAGAAGGAACCAAATCTTTTCCCTGCAAAACAATTACGCATGAATCCTTAATGGATTATCCCGGATATATTTTCTCACATTGTTCAATTCATTCTGGTCCCTGATGATCCTGTCATAAAAAAGCGACTGCCATTTAAATGATTTATCGGAAAAAAATTATTGATCTAATAGCCAACCCGGCCTTTGTAGTCAGCATATGCTCGCATTTCAGAATTCCTCCGCTCTCTCGCAGAGAGCTTTTAATCTCTTACCTCCCCCCTGTCAGGGGAGACCGAGGGGGGGTAGGCATCACACAACCTCTATCATCCCAAACCCCTGGCTGTTGCGCGAACCCAGGCCGGCGTCAAGAGCAAAGGCTATAACCTCGGGTGTTCCCTGTAATTCAAAATACCCGTGCCATGCTTTAATGACTGTTTTATTTTCTCCTGTCCCGAAAAACCGTATCCTTTCGTATTTATTACCGTTAAACAGCGGTTTGATAGTGATATTATCACTTAATTCAGTTTCATGTAATGACTGCCATTTCTTTTTGATATTGGCATTGATCTGATCAGAAAAATCATTTTCAAAGGGAGTATAATAATGCGTTTTCTTTTTGCCGTCTTCTTTCTCGAATGTGGTATGGGCCTCTATTGGCGAAAGTGTACGCACCTTGACCGGAGATAGCTCAATGTATTCATTCCCCATGATCTCAACGGATTCAACATGCAGGTTATTTTTGCCGAGTATAATTTCTTCACTGATAATATTGTTTCGGGCAAGCTGCTCCAGAATCCAGTGCACGGGTGAGGAAACATAAAGGCTGATCCGTTCAGGATAAATAAAAGTCCCGGTCACTTTATTGTACTTACCGCGCGGAACAATATCGGAAAAAGTAAAGAGTTTATACCTTCGCTTTTCATAGGAAAAGCCATTGTCGTGAAGCCATTGTGATTCTGCGTGGTCAAGATGCCTGTATATAAAGGCCTGGATATATTCATTGTATCCGCGAGGGAAAATTATTTTTTTATCGGATATGAATGTCAGCTTAATTTTCATGATATGGTTTATTATTAGAAATATTCCATTCGTGCAGTATTTATTATGATAATATTTCATATTCCAATTTTAGAGTCAAATATAATACCACTTAACGCTGTAATTTTTAGGAATAGAATTGAGAAAATGATATAGTTTGAGGTCTATCAATGTTTAGAATTTTAGTAAAAAAGGCCCCGCGATGGAAAGAAAGGGGCCTCAAACTGGATAAAAAGGCGAATTTTCCGGCTATTTTAAAGTTTTTTTAATCGTCACACTATCGTTACACCTACAGTTCACTACCGTTACTCGTTCTAACTCTCTTTTTTTCAGCGCAGAAGCAATAAAGCACACGGGCGGATGTCAGAAGCGGCAGCGCGCGCCGTTTTTCCCCTGCTATGATCGGGGCTGTCCCAAAAAACGCTCGTCGAGTGAATTTCGTAAAGTGGATACAGTATTCACACTTATTTCGATACGATTTTGATGTTTTTACAATCAAAATCACTCAATGAGCGTTGCGAAATTAGTATCGAGACGACTTTTGGGGCAGCCCCGACCCTGAATCCGCTGACGAATATTTTCCGCTGTGCGGGCCGTCCCCGCTCCTGCGGGGAATCAACGGTACAGGGAACTGAAGCCCTTTTCCTGAACCTGAGTATTCCCGGGCACGCCGGCAATACTCCAGGCCCGCCTGTGATAAGACATCCTTGACCGGTACATCCCCGCACCTGCGGGGAGAGAACTTCCCGTGCAGTTACAGGCTCCTTTTACCGGGTCATCCCCGCCGGAGCGGGGAAATCATACTGAGACTGCGTGTCTTCGCATAGATAATCGGTTCATCCCCACGCGGTGGGGAACATCATCCTTCTGCTTCCGTACTGGATAATAAACGCGGTTCATCCCCGCAGGGGCGGGGACATCAATCGTTTAAGTAACGCATGAATCATTATCTTGGTTCATCACCACGGGTGTGGTGAACGTACAACATCAGTTATATTTTTTTAATGAGCAAAAGTCCGCATCCGAACGCCCGCGCCTTGCCGATGCCGTGATACAGCGTGTCGAGCATGGCTTTCTCGTCCGTTACCTCGAGAACGCCGCGGTAATCGAGGGAGCTGAAATTGATTACCCGCCTGCTTTTGTTCCCGTAAAAACGGTGGTGGGTATAGCTTTCGACAGCTATCGAATTTTCGTCAGTGGTGAACCCGCAGTCCTGTGACCGGCTTATAAGCCACTTCTTTGCCTGAAGGCTGGCATAGGCGTTCAGCTCGGCTGAGTGATAGCCCCTTTTTTTTCCTTCGATCAACGCGTTCATCCAGACATCATGGCGCTTTGAATTTTTTTCGCCTTCCTTTTTTTTGGCTATAACCGGGTTCGCCCTTAAAGAAAAAGAAAATTTATCACCGGCCCTTATCACGGGCGAAAATTCCTTGGTTTCAATGTTAAACAGGGGGCTTTTCGGCGCGGGAGTGCGCCGGGAAACCACGTAATAAAACGGCCCGTTTGCCGTTGTCTCCTTTCTGAACAGGAAGTCCCTGTCGGAATCCGGTTCGCCGGGGAACATCGACCAGAGCAGCTGGTGCTCGGAGTAGAGGTCTTCTGCTTTGTCCGAGTTCAGGTAGCTGAATATTTCCGGGCCTGCTGCAGGCTTAATTCGGCTGAAATACATCGTCACGCTCCCTTTGAATGTGGTGAGAATTTTCATGCCGTAAAGAAAAACGCCATTGCGTTCTGTCCGCGGGCTGGTCATACCGTGCTGTCCGGTTTTCGGCCTCGATTCCGGCAGCGGCATTGTCATCCCAGTAGTAGGCAATGTATTTTTTATTAAAAATGCGGCTATCGCTCATGGCGGCATGTTTTTTCATCTCTTTTTCGGTAACGGCAAGTGATGAGACTTCAGGAAAGGCTGTCCTGTCAAGCGCCGACCTCATGGTGTCGGCCTCGACTATGTACGGCATGAGCGGCAGTGCCGGCGGGCATGATTTTCTGCCGAAGTAGATCTGGTACACCGGTTTTTTCAGGGCGGCACTAATCGATTCAACGGTTAATTCCGGGACCGGAGAGTTGATCCACAGAGCGACGAAAGCCATGGAATCGCACCGGTATTCACGCTTTGACAACACGGTTCCTGTTTTCATGGAATTCCCGGTCACTTCATCTCTCCGCGTGAAAAACGGTCTTTTTTTTAACGGCTGTGGAATCTGTATTGTGTGAAAGTCGCGGATCATGATTCCGGGGCTGAGCAGTTTAACCCCGACGCCGATTTTTTCCGCAAGAAGGATCTGCCGCCTGTCATCCTCCCTTTTGATTCCCAGTGACGCCGCGACAAGTCCGATAACAGCTGATCTTGAAGGCTGTGGAGAGCTGCGCCGCTCCATTCCCACGGCGGTTTCGCCCCATGACATGAGCGGCGCATATAACTGAAACACGCAGTACTGCATTGACTACTCCGTAATGAATTTTATAAGCTTGTCCAGGGATCCTGAGCCTTTCTCAACATTGATCGAATAACGCCTGTCCGCGCACGCGCCGTAAACCCTGTCCATGTTTTCGCACAGGGTTTCCATGCGTTTGATCGCGGTGTTGATAATGTCATTGCCCGCCACCGGATTTAAAAAAGCGGCCGAAAGCTGGCGGGGCTGCTGCGGCCCGGTTTCGGCAAGAACATAGGAGGCGCGGGAACGAGAGGCGAAACTGTTCTGTTTCCCCGAAGGGGCTATCTGCGCGGCGCATAGCGCAAGTGCTTTAATCGAGCTTTTTGAAAGAGAATCGTTGTTGAGGTTTTCATCAAGCAGTGTTTTATTGATGCAGACATACGTGTAGAAGACGCCCGCACCGAAGCACAGCTCGCCGATATGGGCCGATCCCATGTCGACCTCGCGCGTATTGAGGTCGTCAACCGCGGTGAAATAGTCATCCTCGACGCTCACCCCGTGCACGGTCAGCGCGTGGGAGACCTGCGCCGCGGCTTCGACATTATAAGCGGGGTGAGAGGCAAGCATTCTTCCGAAAAGCGCTATGTCTGCTGCCTGGATGTCTTTTCGCAAAAGCTGCAGCTCTTCCTCTCCGGGGCCTTTGTTCCGGCCCGCTATGAGGTCCGCGAGTTGATATATCTTTTTTTCTTCGTCGGGGGAGATATGGACGAGCTGTTCGATCTCGAGGTCATTCAGCGGATTGTTTTTGTCCGCGGTTTTGAGCTTGCCGAATTGCGACACAATGGCCTGTGCCCATTCTTTCGCCTGCTTTTTTTTGATTGACTTGTCGCATAGGTATTCATAAATACTTATCCCGAGCAGTTTTGTTCTTTTCCCGATGTTTCCTTTCAACTCCTCTTCGAAGATGTCCGAGGTCCGCCAGGCCCTTTTCAGGCTCTGGGACGATATGCGCAGGCGCTCAACGCCTCCCATTATCGCCGTTTTCGGTCGGCCCAGGTCATCCCGGTTCAGGTTAGACGGCCCGTACGAAGTTAATAAATGCAGTTGAATAAACTGTGACATGATCGATTCCTTCTTAATTATTTTTTATCACCAGTGAAAAATATTCTTCCGACAGTTCAAACCTGAGTCCCGCTGCCAGCCCGTTTCTATTGTTAATCGACCGGAACTCATCATCCCAGCGAAGAATGACATCGGCGACCGCAACCGGGTTTGTTTTGCCTTTAAGGAGTTTGACCGCCCTGAGCAGTTCAGAGTAGAGCTCATCCCAGTTGTGTGCCGATATGAGGTGCCTGAACCGTGTTTCCGAAAACGGCGGGCGCCCGGTGCGGTGGGAGCGTGCGAGCGTTTCAATAAATTTTTTGTTCAGGTTTTTGTTGTCGTCCCTGTCGATATGCGACAGAATTCCGGCAGTAACGGCGGCCGCTTCATGGGATATATGGGGGATGATGTGTTTAATCAGAAATGTTTCAGGATGCAGTGAAACCTGGGCGAACGATGAACACCGTCGCAGTCCGGCGCGCTGACCGTTATGTCCATGCAGCCAGTGCCACCACTCGAAAAGCGCTTTTTCTTCTTTTTCGGAGATTTTTTTGTATCCGGATTTTTTTTCAGCGACCTTTTCCATCATCCCCCCTGTGACGTCTCAAGCATGTCGTTTAAATATTTTTTGGAAGACCCGTACAGGGCCCTTTTTAACCCATTCCGCGCAATGATCGTTTTTTTCATTTTATAGGGATTCGTCTGGTCCGAAAGGGCCCAGGTATCAAAAAGTTCAAGGGTGTTGCTGATGATCGTGTTTTTCCAGTCCAATGCGCATTCCGAAACAGTGCGATCATCAGAGATATTTTTTACAAGACGCATTAATATCCGGTAAAAATCGCCTTCAGAATTTTCCCAGAATGAGCGGGTAATATGAGAAAAGTCTCCCCCTTTTTCTTTTGAAGACCTGAACCAGACTTCATTAAGACGATATGAAACGCTTGACGCCCCTTCGGTCGTGAATGAAAGAAAGCGGGTGACGATGTCGGCGATTTTTTTCGCGTCTTCCTGTTCCAGTTGATAAAATGGGACCATTGTCTCATACCAGCAGCGTGCCTTCATATTGTTGAAGTCATAGCCCGCTGCCCATATTTTCACCGATGAAGCATTCAACGCCTTCCTGCGCTGCGCAGAAGTCTGCGCGCAGGCGATTACCGGCGCGGGTATTTCATTTTCCGAAACATGCAGAAGCGCGAGCCGGTGCCAGTACCGGTATGTTATGCCACCGGGTTGCGCTTTAAGCGGGTTCGGCGGGTTTTTCGGGTTCTGCGGGTCTTTGCGGTAGGGGTTCAGAGGATGAATCCATTCCCCCGAATAATCATTACCGGAATGGTATGTCTTATACGAGGTTACGAACGTTGATCCCTGTTCTCCTGAAATATCGCATGTCCCGTCTTTTATTTCGAAAACCAGCCTGATTCTTCGCGGCATGCCGAAAAACATGTGAAAGGGATGACATTCTTCAGCGTACAGGCCGTTCCCTTTTACCCTGCTGTTTTTTGTCGGTTTCATCCAGGGGAAGATGTCCGCTTTGTTTTTTTTACGATGGTTTCCTGTCAGGCCCGGCACGTAATCATTTGAAAGGATGTTCACCCACAGTTTTTGCCAGAGGGTAGACTGCCGGTCTTTGACCTGTTCGGGCCACAGGATCGTTGTTACCGGGCCGCCTCCACGCAGGCCGGTTTTATGGCCACGGCCGCCTGCAGGGCCGAAGGTCTGTAAAGCGTACAGGGTCACCGCTGCCCAGTACGGATTGACGCATCGCGGGGTTTTCTTGTTGAAATATTCATTGGAAGGCAGCTCGACAAAGAGGTTGGTAAGCATTTCAGCTTTAAACTCTTTCAGGGAAAAATCCTGCATAAATGCCGGCCCATCTGAATCGATCCTGAAACAGTCCTCGTAAGCAAGGATTTTATCGTTACATTGAGCGGCTGAACAGGGAGTGTCCCATTTTTTCAGCCACTCGTCTTCATTTTCAGGAAGGAGCGCGACCTGGATTATGCCGATAAGCAGCTGAAAGAGGGCGTTGCGAAAATCCGGTCTCGGGGCTATGATATCAATTACCGGATTAGTGTTATATGAATCTAGAATTTGACTGATCGCGATTTTTTCCTCATCCCCATTATTCCTTATCACGGGGAGCCACGGGTCTTTAATCAGGTTCATCAGGCCGCCTTTTTGCCGGAAATCGGATGAGGTATTACCTTGTTACAATAATTACAGGTGTAAGATAATACTTCATTGTCTTTTGTTTATTTGTAAACGTATACCCGGCAAAACAGATATTGGTTTCAAAAAAAAATGAACCATTCAAGGATATACACGGTTATAATGATGTAATCGAAAAAGCGGGAGTTTCTACTGCTCGCAATTGCCTGACAAAATTGATTATTGCCCGGGAACCATTGAATTATACGGTAACCGGGATGATCATTATTACCGATATGGCGGGGATCGCCTGAATGTGTAAGGAGTATAGAATGAAGAACAATAATGTGCTGATCGGGATCCTGGTGATTGCTTTAGCTTTCGCTGGGGGTATTATTGTTTCCGGTCCTCTTCACCGGCTTCTGGACAGGGGAGGGCCTGAATTCGGTCCCCCGGGTGGCCCTGGCGGAAGGCATATACTTCGTTATCTGGAAAGAGATCTGGATCTCAGCACTGAACAGATAAGGCGGATCAAGAATATTGTTGAGAAAAACACAAAAAAAGAAGAAGAGTATCGGGAAAAAATTCATGCTGTCTTTGATGCACAAAAGAATCTTTTAGAGGCAGAGTCTTTTAATGAAAACGCGGTTCGCGCCGCAATTCGTTCGCTCAATCCGGTTGAAGAAGAGCTGAAAGTTCTACATATCAAACAGATTTATGAAATTGAGGGGGTATTATCACCTGAGCAGCTAAAAAAGTTTCGGGAATTAAAAAGGAAGGAGATGAAGCGGTTGCGAAAAGGCGGCCCGCCTGAAGGCCATCCTCCGGGCCCCGGAGGAGACCGTGAGCCGGGCCCTCCCGATCATCCTCCCGGCCTTTTTATTCCGTGACGGCATAGATAACAGAGAGGAGAGGTTATTAGGTCGTCATTTATGAATGAAAAAGAATTTTGCAATTTTGTCGAAGAGACAAAAGGAATTGTCCTGGCCGCGGTAAGGAGATATCTTTCTGCACAGTATTACCAGGCGATTGATGATGTCGTGCAGGAAACATATATACGCGCATACCGCGGCCTGAAACTCGCGGAGTTTAATGACCGGAAGTCCCTGTTAAACTGGCTGTACACGATCGCCAGAAACGAGTCCCTGCGCATGGGAGAAAAGATGTCACGCGAAGATATGCGTATTGCCCGCATGAAACAGGAGCTCGAAATTATTGGCACCTATGAAAAAGCAAATGATGGTGAAGAAATAGAACTATTAAAAAAAATTATCAAAGACCTTCCCAAAAAATACCGGGACGTGTTTGAGTTACTGCTCCTGGGCAGGTCTGAAACAGAAATATCCCAGGCATTGCTTATTAAAAAGGGGACGGTGAAATCGAGAATACATCGCGGTAAAGACATGATAAGCAGGATCGCGCTCAGGAGGGGGGTAATCTATGAATGAGAAAAAAATTAATAAAATTTTTGAAAAAGAACTTTCAAAAAGGGAATCAAGCAAACGATGGAGCAAAAAAATCGCCTCCGCTGTTTTTGCGTCCGAGTTTGCCACAGAGCCTCTTTCCGTGCAACAGCATGGCTTGATCATGAGTTTTCTGTCGTATAGTTTTACCATTTCAGCGGCAGTGGCGGTTCTGGTAGGCGCTATTTTCCTGAATACGGTGCTGCGCCACTCAATACAGGAAGGCAGCACCGTGACCAAACAAACGGTCCTTGAAGATTTTTTTAATCCGTATTCCTACAATAATATCCATACAAACAAATGAAATGTTAAGGCGTGGATTATACGCCGTAGACATGGTTGCTTGATTATCAATCGATCCCGGATATCATTTCATCATGGATGTTTTTCCGGATCGTCTTATGGCATCAGGTCAATGATCCTGTCCCGGTGCCATTTAAGGACATCAGAAAGATGCGCAGTGCGGTCATCCTGGAGTATGGAAAAGAGGGAAATACCTTCGAAGGAAGTGACCATTGCCGTTGTTGCGAGCCTTGAGGTTTTATTGTCAATTCCCGCATTGGTAAACATTTCAAGGGCGATCTGCTCCCAGTCATTATAAAGGCTTCTGAGCTTGTCTTTTACCTCGGTATTGTGGCTTGCAATTGACCATATCTCGATAAAAATTTTTGAGAGGTCTTTGTTCATTGTTATTTTCTGGATTATGAAAGAAAAGAGCTCTTTAATGAATTCTTTATCCGGTTTGCCGTCCTTCAGGTGCCTGTTAAGCCACTCATAAAAAACAGTTTTATATCTATCAATAGTAAAGTCGATGAACTGAAGTAATATATCTTCCTTGCTGTTGAAGAAATAATAGAGCATCCCATGATTAACTTCTGCAAGACGGGCAATTTCCCGCGTGGATATTTCGTTAAATGGTTTTTGCAGAAGGCATTCGCGAAGTGCGCTAAATATTTGAAGACGTCTTTCTTCCTGGACGCTTTTTCGTGACATTGAATCCTCGTTTTATGGAAAACACGTGCAGTGTCTTTTTATTATTGCCGGCGCTGCAAAGAAGCGCCGTTGTTTATAGTGACCAAATGGAACCCGTAATGCAATTATTAAGATGATGGGAACTTAATCTCAGTTATCATGTTTGGCAGTTATTCCTGTCAAGAAGAAATACCGGTGAGGAACAGGGTATAATTCTAATGGCCTCACCGATACCTTCTGGATTCTCCGGGTATATGAATAATTAATATATAGATTGACAAAATTAAACTGGTATGTTATATTAGTCATACGGATGACTAATTATTAAAACATTAATATTTAGATTGAAACAGGGCTTTTCCCGTCATCCGGGTGATTCGTCATTTCTCCATTGCGAAATTTTAGTCTGAGCATTCTTTACGAAAATGCAGGGGAATTTTTACGTATTGCATGATTCAAACAAGATGTTCCCTTTTTGCATATACTTTATTTTTGCGAGGATACCTGTATGAAGATAGGAGTTTTAAAGGAAATTAAGCCCCAGGAAAGGAGAGTTGCTCTGACCCCGCCTGGCGCAGCTGAAATCATTAACCATGGGCATTCACTGATGGTGGAAAAATCGGCCGGCCTTGGCTCGGGTTTCACGGATGCCGAATATGAGGCAGCCGGTGCGGAGATAATTGACAGCGCTGATATAGTGTGGCAGGATTCTGAAATGATCATTAAAGTCAAGGAGCCCATTGAAGAGGAATTTTCGCGAATGCGTGAAGGACAGGTCCTTTTTACCTACCTTCATCTTGCCGCGGACGAACGATTAACACGGACACTTCTTGAAAAAAAAGTCATCGGCATCGCGTATGAAACAGTCCAGACCGATAACGGCCTGCTTCCCCTGCTTACTCCCATGAGCGAGATTGCCGGGCGCCTCTCGGTCCAGGCAGGATGCAGGTGCCTTGAAACGATCAACGGCGGCAGGGGGCTCCTGCTCGCGGGTGTTCCGGGCGTAAGGCCCGCAGAAGTGACCATCCTCGGAGGCGGAGTGTCGGGAATAAACGCCGCGCACCTCGCGGCGGGCATGGGGGCCAGGGTCACGATCATTGATGTCTCTGCTGACCGCATGCGTTATATTGAAGACATTTTTCATTCCCGGGTCGTTACCATTATGTCAAGCCCGTCAAACATCCGCGCATGCCTTGCCCAGTCTGACCTGGTCATCGGGGCGGTGCTCATTCCCGGGGCAAAGACCCCGAAGCTGGTTAAAAAAGAAGATCTCAACGTAATGAAAAAAGGTGCCGCGATCGTTGACATCGCGATTGATCAGGGGGGATGCACTGAAATGAGCAGGCCCACAACCCATGCTGAGCCGGCATTTATGGTTGACGGCGTTGTCCTGTATTGCGTGGCGAACATGCCGGGGGCGGTGCCGTTAACATCCACCTATGCCCTGACCAATGTTACCCTCCCGTATGCGCTTCAGATAGCGGACCGGGGCGCGGATGAGGCTATTCGCAGCAATTCTGCCCTGAGAAAGGGGCTTAACGTATACAGGGGCAAACTTACCAGTGAGCAGGTCGCACAGGCGCATGGCATGAACTGCGACGACCAGAAAATAGCATAAAATTAACCGGAGGGAATTATGAGCGAAAAAGTATCCGATGATGTTCGACAAAAGAACAGGAAAGCCTTTGATCTTTTTGGAAAGCACCTATCAAAACAGCAGATCCGTTTTCTCGCTGCCGGGCACCTGGATATTCTCGAGTCCGAGAGGAAAGGGGCCGGTTTTATTGACCGCACTTCAGGAAAACAGTTTATCGATGCTTTTTCGTCAGCAGGGTCTTTTAATGTGGGAAGGAGAAACAGCCAGGTGATCGACGGCCTGAGCGGCCTGCACGACACCGATATGGGCAGTCACTGTCTTTTAACTTCGAGTAAGGTTGAACTCGCCACAAGGCTTGCGGCAATTTCACCCGGCGATCTCAAGCGCGTGGTCCTGACCGGAAGCGGGGCCGACTCAATCGAGTGCGCGCTTAAACTCGCGCTCGGCGCAACAGGCAGGACGGACATTATTGCCATGGTCAACGCCTATCACGGCCATTCCGGGTACAGCCTTTCGGCCGGGGGCAAGGACTACTACAAGGAACTTTTTGAGCCGCTCAAGCCCGGCTTCAGCTTTGTTCCCTTCGGCGATCTCGAGGCCGCGAGGAAGGCGGCGTCGCGCAACACCGCGGCCCTGATCCTTGAGCCGGTGCAGGGGGAGGGCGGCATCCACGTGGGAAGCGACGAGTACCTCAGGGGCCTGCGCGCCCTGTGTGATGAACTCGGGATCATGCTCATCTTTGACGAGATACAGACCGGTTTCGGCCGGACGGGCCGTCTTTTTTACAGCGAGTACTCCGGCGTGGTGCCTGATATCATGACCCTGGCGAAATCCCTGAGCGGCGGGGTTTACCCCAACGGCGCCATAGTCTACCGCGACATTGAGGTGCTCACGAAATTTGTTGATGCTCATCCTGACTTTCACGAATCGTTCGGCGGCGGTTCGGATATCGGGTGCACGATATCATGCAGGGTGATCGATTTTCTTTTTGAAAACAGGGTCTGGGAGAACGCCGCGAAAAGGGGTGAAACGTTCAGGAGAGGGCTTGATGATCTCATGAAGTCGTATCCGAAGATCATCAAAGAGATCCGGGGCAAGGGGCTCATGCTCGGGGTCGAGTATATTCATGAATTCATGGGTGTGCTCATGGCTGACAATCTGGCGAAAGAGGGCGTGTTCGCCGCCTATTCGGGAAATGCCCCGCAGGTTATGCGTTTTATGGTGCCGATCACGGCGAGTGATCGTGAAATCGATGATATCCTGGTGAAGATAAAAAAAGCGGTAAAGGGAATGGGGCTCTATCTGGCCCTAATGCTTCCCCTGGCGAAAATATCATTTTTCAAAAAGATTCTTAACAATGTGAATGTGCTCATAGTCGTGAACAACTTTCTGCGGAAACTGCATCTTGCTTAGCAGCAAAAATCGCACATGAAGGGAGGAAGGCAATGAATAAGACCGCTCAGAAAAATAATGGTGACCGAGACAAACTGCTCAGGGATGCCGCCGGCGTGTTTTCAAAGGGCTATGTGGCAAAGATGAGGGCGGAAGGACTTGATATCATTGAGGCCGGCGGCTCGGGACCGCGGCTCTTTGATTCATCGGGAAATGAATATATCGACTGCTTTACCTCGGCGGCGACCTTCAACCTCGGAAGGGGAAGGGACGACCTGGCCGATGCGCTCTGGCAGGCCGCGCGGATAACAGACCAGGGAAACTTTATCGCCATCTCTGAGGAAAAGGCCCTGCTGGCAGAGAAGCTTGCCGCGTTTATGCCGGGAAAACTTGAGTGCGCCCTTTTTACCGTGGTGAGAGGGGAAGCGATGGACGCTGCGTGCAAGCTTGCCCGCGGATACACCGGCAGGCCGGGGATCGTTACCGTTGACGGGGGCTGGTACGGCCATACGGGATTTTCACTGAGCATGTCAGGCACTGAAGACCGGAATCTTTTCGGCCCCGGCATACCTGAAATACAGATGGTCACCTTCGGGGACATCGAGTCCGCGCGGAAGGCGGTCTCGTCAGAAACCGCTGCGGTGGTACTTGAAACGATCCAGGCCGAGAACGGGTGCCGTTATGCGGAAAATGAATATTACAGGCAGCTGCGGGACCTCTGCGACCGGTCCGGCGCGATGCTGATCGTGGACGAGTCACAGACCGGATTCGGGCGCACGGGGAAACGGTTTTCATTCGAGTATTTCGGGTTTGAGCCCGATATCGCGGTGCTCGGTGAAGCGATTACGGGCGGGATGTTTCCCATGTCGGCTATTTCTTTTACCCGGACACTGAAGTCGTTTTTCGATCATCATCCCCTTATTCATCTTTGCACGTTCGGCGGGCATGATGTCGGCTGCATGGTCGCGGTCAAGGCCCTGGAGCTCTACGAGAAAGAACGTCCCTGGGAAAACGCAAAGAGGCGTGGTGCCGTTTTAAAGGCCGTACTCCACAAAATTGCCGCTGAACACAAGTATCTGATTCATGATGTCTGGGGAGAGGGGCTGCTGCTTTCAATCATACTGAAAGACGAGAAGAAAGCACAGCGTTTCTGCGTTGAAGCAAAAAATTGCGGGATGATCTGTACCAGGGGCCGGGTTGACCGCAAAAGCGTGATTGTAAGGCCCGTGCTTACCCTTTCGAACAATGATGTTCAGGACATGGAAGAGTGTTTCAGGAAGATTTTATCAGCCTTTTAATTTCTTGACAAAAGACCTTCAGCGCACAACCCTGTGTGGCTCCGGGCGGGTTAGCTCGCGCCGGGGAATACCATGCGGGGCGCTGCGTGACCATGAATCTTGCGAAACACCTCAATCCTGACTGGCAGGGCGGCGTTTATGAAATGCTTGCCATGGCCCTTCCCATGATCGTTTCAACAGCCTGCGACGGGGTCATGGTCTTTACCGACCGCTATTTTCTCGCGCTCCTCGGGCCGGAACACATGAACGCCGCCATGGGAGGCGGGGTCATGGTCCAGACCCTGATGTTTTTTTTCATCGGCCTGACCGGATATTCGAACGCCCTTGTCGCCCAGTATCTTGGGTCAGGCAGAAAAGACCTGAGCCCGGTCGCCACGTTTCAGGCGATCATTATCGTGCTGGCCGCGACTCCCCTTATCATCGCGTTCAGGCCGCTGGTTGTTTCCTTGATCGCGGCCATGAACATCCCCCCTGAACAACAGATGCCCCAGATGGAATATTTTAATATTCTGGTATGCGGGGTGACACTGGGCCTTCTGAGAAACTGCCTGAGCTGTTATTTTTCGGGAATCGGAAAAACGAGAGTGGTCATGGCAGCCACTCTTGCCGCGCTCATGGTGAATGTCGGCCTTGATTATGTGCTCATTTTCGGCAGGTTCGGCTTTCCGGTTATGGGAATCAGGGGCGCCGCACTGGCAACTCTTTCAGGCCAGGCAACGGCCCTGGCAGTCATGGCCTGGTTGTATCTGGGCCGCAGCAACCGCAAAGACTTTACGGTGATGAACTCTTTCCATTTTGACTGGCCGGTGATGAAAAAACTAATTCGGTTCGGGTATCCGGCCGGCGTGGAATTCTTTCTTAACTTCCTGGCTTATTCAGTGATTATTCTTCTCTTTCACACAAAAGGCAGCGCCGCGGCAACTGCCAGCACCATTATGTTTAACTGGGACATGGTTTCCTTCATCCCCCTGCTGGGCATTGAAATCGCGGTGACCAGCCTTGTCGGCAGGTACATGGGCGCGGGGAAACCGGACATCGCCCACCGCGCGGCAATGTCGGGCATCCGCACCGGTATATTGTATTCGGGCGTCATTTTTGTTCTCTTTGTGTTTTTCCCTTCACAGCTGGTGTTCATTTTCAGGCCGGCTGAAGGCGGCGCGGTGTTTGAGCAGGCGGCGCCCATGGCCGTTACCATGATCAGGATCGCTTCAGTTTATGTGCTTGCCGAATCAGTCATGGTCGCCCTGATCGGCGCCCTGCGCGGCGCGGGGGACACCCATTTTACCATGGCCCTTTCCGTGGCTTCACACTGGATTTTTGTCCCGGTGCTGTACCTGGTGCTGCACGTGCTGGACCAGCCCGCGGTCACGGGATGGCTTTTACTGGTCATGCTTTTCCTTGTTTTCTGCGTTGCCCTGGTCGTGCGCTACCGCGGGGGCAAGTGGAAAACTATCAGGGTCATTGAAACGGGATTGCAGTCATCAATGGATGGGTGAGGGCCGTGTCCTGCCGGTACTATTTTCCTGCTTCGTTTTTGTTCATTTCAAGCGATTGAGCCATGCTGTGGTATTTTTCCGCGGCCAGGTCGTCGCCGGTAACGCGGTAGAGGTCGGACAGAATATAACAGGGCTGCGGGTCAGCCGGGTCCAGTTCGCGCGCCTTTTCAAGATGCCTGACGGCCTGGTCAATGCAGTATTTTCGTGAACGGCCCGGTACAGGGTGGTTGAAGTACAGGTGCCCCAGCCATATGTGGGCCCGCACATGGTCGGGCTTGACAAAGAGGAGCCGTTTCAACGCGTCAATTGCTTCACCGAACCGGGAGAGTATTCTGTTGTTTTCATAAATGCCGATGTAGGCTTCAAGAGTGGCAGGGCCGGCCTCAATGGCCTTTTCATAATGTGCAATGGCCCCGGTCCTGTTTCCGATTTTTTCCTGCTGCCGGGCTTTTTTTAAATAGGGGGATGCGGCCGTGATTCCCGCATTGTAACTTATACGAAAGTGTTGTTCGGCAAGGTCTCTTTTCCCCTGGGAAAAATAAAACCGGACAAGGTCATTGTTCGCGCGAACGTGTGAAGGGTCAAGTTCAACCGCACGCTTGAAATGCTTGAGGGCCAGGTCCTTTTCGGCGTGGAATTCATACAGTTCCCCGGCCTTGCAGTGCAGGTCAGGCTGGTCCTCCTTTATTTTCAGGCTTTTCTGGTAATACTCCTGGGCGGTCATCCTTTTATTTTTTATGACATAAATGTCACCGAGGAGTTCCGCAGCCTGGTACAGGTCCGGTTTTAAGAGAAAGGCCTTGCGCGCATTAAAAATGGCCTCATCGTAAATTTCCAGCCCGGCCTGGGTCTTTGCCTTTTCGTAGTAATAGTTCCATGAATGGTCGGTGATCCTTTTTTCAGCGGTGCTGATAGTAAAAGGAGCAAAAAGCTGTGTAGCAAATATTATTGTGAAATAAATTATTGACAATTTTCGCATATATATTACAGGTGTTTCATCTCAAGTGGTCAGGTAGCTCAGTCGGTAGAGCAGAGGACTGAAAATCCTCGTGTCGGCGGTTCGATTCCGTCCCTGACCACATAAATTTTTTATACCCCTCTCCTTTGTTTTTTTCTTCCCTTTACACTATTGTATTGTAACGAATGCTGTTTTAGTATAGACTTTTAATAAGGGTAGCAGTATAATTTTGAGGGTAACGTAGTTTTGTCATTCCGGTTTTGCATCTTCCGAGTTTGCAAATACCGGAATCTCATGCGATAAATTCATGAATATTTTCTATGAGATCCCGG
>Ga0116163_1000816_pt1 | contig 20552 bp, 22 predicted proteins | sample AD_UKC107_MetaG_FD_89889 | JGI IMG/M metagenome (GOLD analysis project Ga0116163, IMG submission 89889) | Active sludge microbial communities of municipal wastewater-treating anaerobic digesters from Hong Kong - AD_UKC107_MetaG | ecosystem: Engineered > Bioreactor > Anaerobic > Digestate...
CTCACTCAGTGAAGTAATGCAGGTGTCCACGGCCTGACCGAAGTTCAACATGAGGCTCTTTATCTCCTGGGCAATGTCTTTTCCCGGCTCCTGAGCACCACCCAAAGCACGCTCGTCACTCACGATCCTCTCGATCGCAAATTCAGATATGCCTGTCCTGATAAGGCAGGCGCGTATAAAGACATCATCCCAATAGATACCCAGTGTGTATCGTGCCATGTTCTCTATCCTACTACATTTCAGTAAATCTTATAATACACTATTCGCACTTCGTTGTTAATCCGTTGTAGAAATGCCCTGATATTTATCTGAGCACCCGAGGGCATGGAACCGTTCACATCGATGCTGAACCGGCTGCTCTTGATGTCGACGACCGACTTTATCCAGGTCATCTCATCAGTGGTATCATTGAAATCAATACCCTGTACGCACTCATAGTTTGCCTGTTCAAAGGGTCTGCAGTCTTTGATGCTGTCAACGACATCCTGGCTGAAAAGCTCCGTCATACTCAGCAGCACCACGTCCGATGCCGTATTGAGGTTGATTTTCCCCCCCGTACCCACGGTGATGTACTCCTGTATCCCTTCATATTCATCCGTACCGTAATAATACTCGGATTTCATCCCCTTGACGAGCAGTATCTCTTCAGGGGTGTCCATGGGACCGTCCTTGCATACATAGGGCACCTCCAGGGTTTCATAGTAATCGTCCTCGGCCCCGAATGTGGTCTCATTGTCTTTGTCAAGCCAGTCTATCAGGGCATTGACCAGATCCTCGAGCTCCTCGTCGGTTATATCGATTGCAAGCAGTTCAAAGAGTCTCTTGAACTGAAGAACACGGAACTCCTGCTGTCCTTCGGCAATCAGGCTGTTTATATCAATTTTCCCGCTCTCATCCTGAAGCGTCCCGGTAAATACCGGACCTTCAAGAAAAGCCGACGCTGCCATGGCATAGTCCGAAAAACCGCCCCATTCCTCATCTGTGGAGTCATATGCAGGGTCATCGTTATTGAGCATGACCATCGCGGCCTCGATGCCGGCCCGTGCTATATACTGTGCCTGCAGGGAATCCCGGAAATTATAGGCAAGTTCTATATCAAAGCCCTCATCGGCGCTGAAGTTCACCACCATGACGGTAAGCAGTGCAACCGTACTCAACACCAGAAGGAGGACAACGCCCCTTGAATCTCTGAGAATCCTCTTCATGGCTGCTCACCCTGCACCTTTTTCAGCTGTATGGACGACAACGGCAGGAACGCCATCCCGGTAACCTCAAAAGGCTCTTCTCCCCCTGCAAGGGTTATGGTGATCCGTATCCTCTTCGGCAGGACAAGTTTGTCTTGAAGATCCCACTCGTCCACCTCCTGATTGTCTTTGTCGATGTATACGATATTCATCCCGAGCACATCCTCGGCCAGTTCCATCTCCCGGGGAGTCTCGCTCACGCCCGTGTGGAAGGTGCAGTCATCTCTCCTGATGAGATAATACCGCCCCTCGTCCTCCTCCATCTCCTTGAGATAGTATCCCGCTTCACAGATCCCGCCGGAGAGAGAGGGCAGGCCCAGGTCGGCGGTTGTGGTAAAATAGATGCTGTCACGGTCCCCCTCATTATCGGAGTCATTCTCCCCCACAAAGCGGTACATCGAGATCTCGTCATCGCTCATATCCCGGTCTGCCGAGGGCACATAGCAGCAGCTGATGTCCTTGATGATCCGGTCCATGACGATCCGTACCATCTGGTAGGTTTCCCTCTGCTCCCGGACAGACTCGATGGTCCTGTGCGACTGAAAAAACGTTGCATTGACTATGGTCAGGGCTATGGCTGCAATGGTGATGGCCAGAAGCAGCTCGATAAGGGTGAATCCCCTACGGGACTGAGAGATATGAAACAAACTGCGTCTCAAGATTCCCTCCCTGCCCCCAGATGATATTCAGGGTGTACTTGTAGTATCCTTCCAGGGGTGTTGGTTCTATCTCCTCGGTATAGGTATATCCGGCATACTCCTCTCCGAAATCCCCCTGGTCACTGCCGGTGGTGATCGTCTCTTCCCCCGAGGTGATCTCAGTTATCCTCTCCTGAGCCAGGAGCGTGGAGGTGGTGATGAATTTCGAGCGCACGGACATATCGATCCCCTGGGTTTCCGCCTTGAGAAGCCAGAGAAACGATATGGCCAGGACAAGCATGGCAATGAGAACTTCGATAAGGGTGAATCCTCTACCCATAGGTGACCTCGACATAGCGGTCGTATACCTTGAGGTTTCCGGAAAAGGGTTTGATCACCAGGGTATATGTCTTTCCGAAACCACCCTCGATGTAGATCACCCCTTGTTCGATCACCCCTTCGGGGGTCACGAGAATATCCATCTGTCCCTGCTGCTTGGGGAGTTGGTACGGGCTCTTGATATTTTTAAACACGATTCCCTTGGGGAGATCCTTTTCTTTGACCATCTCAGGGATTACCCCGGAGCTTTCCTGTTTCGGATAGAGCCCGACAGATCCGTTATCAATATCAAATCGCACGTAGTACGGTTTGTGCTGGGTAACCGCAGATGATCTGGCAAACTGGATAAGGGTCAATATGTCCCTGGTTGCCTTGTCCATGCTCGATGAGGAAATACCGGTATAGAGCCTGGGGCCGATGTATCCCAGGGTGATCCCCACGATCACTATGATGATGATGAGCTCAAGGAGGGTGAACCCCCTGTTACTCGGTATCAACTTCCCAGTTTCCGATATCCGCATCCTTTCCTTCTCCTCCCGGCTGGTTGTCAGCACCATAGGAGAACAGATCAAAACTGTTCGGGTTCCTGACCCCGGGATAGAGGTAGGCGTAGTCGTTCTTCCATGGATCCTTCGGCACCCGTGACTTCTCCAGATATCCCCCTTCCCGCCATGTCTTGGGGATGTTCCCCACGGCAGGCTTTTCCACCAGGGCCTTGAGCCCCTGCTCTGTTGAGGGGTACTCTCCGTTATCGAGACGATACATGTTCAGTGCGTTCTCCAGGGCCTGAATCTGGATCCTTGCCTGTGTCTGCCTGGCTTCCTCCGGTTTTCCCATTATCCTGGTACCCACATAGGTGGCCAGAATGCCCAGGATGACTATGACAACGAGCAGTTCCAGAAGTGTAAATCCTTTGTTATGCATATTCGTTCTCCTTGCATTTATCGAACAATCGTACTCATCTCCAGCATGGGCAGGAGTATCGCCAGGACAATCGATCCCACCATGATGCCCATGATAATGATCATGACAGGCTCGAGTATCGAGGTCAGCCCTGCAACAGCAGTCTCCACGTCCTCTTCATACGCATCTGCCGCCTTCATGAGCATTTCCTCCAGGGTGCCGCTCTTTTCCCCGGTGGCAATCATGTGGGTGATGATGGGGGGAAAGACCCCTGATTTCTTCAGGGGGGCTGCAATGCTGGAACCCTCCATGACATCTGTACTGGCGTCTTCGATGACATCTTCCATGACCCTGTTCTGGACAACGGTCTTGACGATCTTCATGGAGTCGATAATGGGTACCCCCGAAGAAAGCAGCGTGCCAAGCGTGCGTGCAAATCTGGCCACGGAAATCTTCTTGTATATTCTGCCGTAGACGGGCAGGCGCATCTTGAACCTGTCGAACCGCATGGATCCGTGTTCCGTCCTCTTCCATCTCACGAAGAAAAACCCGCACACGATCGCAATGAGGATCAACAGCCACCACGACCATCCCAGAAAGTCGCTCACTCCGATGAGTATGCGCGTAGGAAGAGGCAGCACCTGGTTCATGTTGTCGAACATGCCCACCACCCTCGGCACTACCGAGGTGAGCAGGAACAGCAGGACACCCATGGACACGAAAAAGAGCACGAGCGGATACACCAGAGCTGCGCCGACCTTTGCACGCAGACGGTGCTGGCCTTCCATGAAATCAGCGAGCCTGATAAGTACCACATCCAGTGCCCCGCTGGCCTCTCCGGATCGGACCATGTTGATGTACAGATCAGGAAAGATCCTCTTGTGCTGGCCCAGTGCATCGGCAAAAGACATACCCTCGTTCACACAGTCTCTCACCTGCGCAACGGTTCTCTTCATTGCCGGAGACTCCGTCTGCTCGTACAGTGCGCTTAAGGAATCAACCAGCGGGATCGAAGCACCCACAAGGGTCGAGAGCTGTCTGGTCATGACGGTGATATCCTCGTGCCTCACCCTGCCCACAAAGCGCTTGAGGGAAAGATTCTTCACCCCCTGCGTCTGCACAGACATCTCTTCAGCTATCGTGCTGACAAAGACCCCCTGGGATCTCAGCTTGAGTTTTGCCTCTCGTATGGATGTGGCATCGATCATGCCGTGGGCTGTCTTGCCCTTTTCCGTGTATCCGTTCCAGTTATAGAGTGCCAACTATTCCCCCTGCTTGGTATCCGGGTTCTGCTCGCCCTGAGAGGTTTCTTCGGGAGGCACCTGCTCTTTCTTGAGCGCGGCAAAATACTCCTCATTGACCGTCACCGAGGCCTCATCCCTGATCTTGTCCTTCAAGGCGGCAATCTCTTTTTCAAGAAGGTCTTTGGCCATGGTTCTCTCTATGGATGTTTTTGCCTGGTCAAGGGTTTTTGTCTTGGCAGCCCTTGTATTCTCCACCTTGATGATATGGTACCCGAAGGATGATTTCACCACATCGCTTATCCCGCCCTTTTCCAGATCGAAAGCCGCCTTTTCAAAGGCCGGGTCCATCTTTCCCCTCTCAAACCAGCCCAGGTCGCCTCCCTTGTCTGCTGACGGACATTTCGACTTTTCCCTGGCAAGCCCGGCAAAATCCTCCCCTGCCCGGATCTTCTCAAGGATCTGCTGAGCCTCTTCCCCAGTATCCACGAGGATATGCCTGGCCTTTACCTTGGCAGGGGTGACATATTTATCCTGGTTTTCGCTGTAGTACTTTTCAATATCCTTTTCTTCTATCTTTATGCTGTCACGAAGTTCTTCTTCAAGTGCCCTCGCAAGGGTCTGGTCGATCATATAATCGAGCTTGATCTTTACCTGGGGCTGCTGGGGTATCCCACGCCGGCGAGCCTCCCATGCAAGCATCTTCATGCCCACAATGGCATCGATGAGCTCTCGGCGGCCGTCAGGGGTTCCGTACCTGGATCTGTACTGCGGGGGTATCTGAGAGAGGATCTGCTCCACATCGCCGGTGGTTATCTGTTCGTCTCCCACACGGGCAATACTGTCCGCCTGATCCTTAACAGGTGTGTTCCCTTTGTTTACGGACGTATCACCAGTGACATCTTCATTCCCATCCCTGGTGCAGGAGGTCAATCCAACACACACAAGCAGCATTACCATTACAATCTTTTTCAAAACTCCCTCCTTCTCGAGCCATATATTTTCAAACACTCACATTGTACCAAGGATAACACCTCATGAAAGCACCTGTCATCTCCCATTATGCACATTCTCATACAAGAATGGATATGGTAACAATGAGGATCCCCTCATTAATACGTATCCTGGCTTCATTCGATATGATGAGGTTGCTTATCCCGTAGGGGTTGCCGATCTCCATCGAGGCATCCTCGAGCTCATAGAGAAACCCCGAAAGATAAATCCCCTCCACCTTCATGGTCAGAGGCAGCAGGGAGATTGTGAGCCCCTTGGAATCCCTTAGAACAACTTCGCCGTCCACGAGAAAGATCCGCTGCGAGGCGCTCAGGATCTCTGCGGGAATCCCGCGGGAGAGCGCATAGTGGAGCAGGTGGACATTTGCGAGGCTGTGATCGAACCTGTTGCCCAGGGCTGCGAGCATCTCCACCCTTCGGGCATTTTCACGTACCGCCAGATCGAGCGCCAGCTGTGTGTCTGTCCGGTCCTTGTCCGTGTTGTGTCTCACCAGCCTGACATCTTCATCATGCAGCCGTTCAAGGCTCCTCGAGGCTATTGAATCCATATCGCCTACAACGATGTCGGGAATCACACCCGCATCAAGGCAATACTGGGCTCCCTTGTCTGCCGCAATGATTCTCCGGGCATGTGCCGCACGATCTTTCAGCAGTCCACTGTCCGGAGCATCACCGCCGGATACAATCAAGAACATATCTGGGAATAAACAACGAATGGGCAGTGAAGTCAAGCAGGAGCTTTCTCCTTGCGAAGTCAGGCTATCAGGCTATAGGTGTTTGGACTGGGTTCCTGAAACAACACCCCCGGGAATCACAACGCGATGTCTTTGAGCACCGGCAGCGTACTGTCCTTGGCCGAGAGTATGGGAGATGAGCAGGGCCAGGGTATGGCGAGGTCAGGATCGTCCCACCTGATGCCGGCGTCAGCCTGAGGTGCATAGTGAGCATCCACCTTGTAGAGGACCCGGGTATTTTCCTGCAGGGTGCAGAATCCGTGTGCAAATCCCTTTGGAACGTACAGCATGGTCATATCGTCGCTGCTCAATTCCACACCGGTCCATTTCAGGAATGTCGGAGAATCCTTTCTCAAATCAATGATGACATCCCAGACAGACCCTGTCATCACTGCGACCAGCTTTGTCTGGGCATGAGGAGCATGCTGGAAGTGAAGACCTCTGAGCACCCCCTTTTGTTTTGAGAAGGAGTAGTTGTCCTGGACAAAACCCGCTTGGATCCCGTTGCGCCCAAACATCTCCTGATTGAATGTTTCAACAAAAAACCCCCGATCGTCTCTATGGATCACGGGCTGAATGACATAAGCCCCTTTCAGGTCCGTCTCAATAAAGTTCATAGGTTCTCCTCATGGCATGATCATTACCGCAGACTTACAGAAATATCAATCCGACTTCGCGTCCGGCTCCTCCTGATTCATGAGCCGGCGTGCTCTATCTCCCGGTAAATCTCGTCCATCCTGGTGTGGTACCGGGGAGAGACATGCATGGGGATTGTGCGTCTCGCCCCGAGTCTCCGAGCGATTTGGCCTGCCTGCAGGGCGGTGAGATGGCCTTTGGTTCCTGCCAGATCCTTCATCTCATCCAGGTAGTACGCCTCGATAAAGAGTATGTCCGCGTCCTTCGCGATCGTCTCGATGCGCCGGATGTTCTCTTCAGAAAAACCGATATCCGTAAAGAACGCTATCTTCTGTCCGGTGGTAATGATAACGAGTTCTTTTCTAAGCTCCTCTACCGACATCATCTTTGTCCGCTCTTGCGCCGGCACCTCAATGACCTCGTCCGTCACACCTGCCAGGATGCACTCCTTGAGCCTGCCGATCCAGGGTCCCGGTATGTATGCATTGTCTGCAATCACATCACCCCTGATGTTTACATGGAAGATTTCTTTCAGCACGAAGCCGAGACAGGCAATGTTGTGATCTAGGATGACCGCATCGACACAATATCTCGGCTCAGATGCAATCGTATTCCCTTCACGTTCCTCCATCTGCTGAGAGACCACTTCAAATCCTGCAGATGCACAGGTTTTCGTTATGTGCATTGTTGAATCGAGTATTTCATGCACGATGACCTCGAGCGGGTAGTCCTGTGTCAGGTTCCAGGTGTATGCATTCAGCTTTGCGAGCATCCTTTCTGTAATGCCTTCAGGTCCATAGATGTGCAGCGGCTTTTCCCGGTGCAGAATGATCCGCAGGACCTGGTCAATCCCGATGAAGTGGTCCATGTGGGTATGGGAGACGAATACGGCGTCGAGGGCCAGGATCTCACGGTTCGAAAGCCCTTCAATCCTTCCGCAGTCGAACATGAGAGCCTTCTTTTCGTTGAGAATACAGATGTAGACAATGGGATCGAACAACTCCGTATTCACCAGCCGTGGAATGAAGGAAGGCCTCATAGTCCGTTCATACCCATGCTCACCTGCCGTGAGATCCCGGGGGATTGCCCCAACCTCCCGGACCGCCTGGCTCCCTTAAGAATTCCGCCTTGTTACTCTCCATCGGGGATCGATTTGAGATCTTCAATCCACGGGGCATCCTCACTGTCGCTCGGTGCCCGGTAATCTCCCCGGGGAGAGAGCGAACCGCCAGAACCCACTTTCGGGGCGTTCGGGATACACGAACGTTTGTACTGGCTGAAACGGAAAAACCGGCGGAGGAATACCTCGAGCCAGTGCTTTATTTCCTTCAGCGTATAATCGTGTCTTTTTTCCGACGGCACATCCGGCCATGATCCTTTATCCCTGTCACGCCACGCGTTCCAGGACAGGTATGCGATCTTCGAGGGCCGGTATCCGTACCGTGTGGTGTAGAACGTATTGAAATCCTGGAGTTCGTACGGACCGATAGTCGCCTCGGTGCTCTGGGCCGGCTGACCGTCCACCGTCCCCGGAATCAGTTCCGGGCTTATTTCCGTGGCGAGTATGTCTGTCAGGCACACCGAGACATCCCTGCCCAGCAGATCCTTGTGTGCTACCCACCGGATGATGTACTGGATAAGGGTCTTGGGGACACTGGCATTCACGTTGTAGTGGGACATGTGGTCACCAACACCGTACGTGCACCACCCCAGTGCAAGTTCACTCAAATCGCCGGTGCCCACCACCAGGGCGCCCCTCAAGTTTGCGATCCTAAACAGGACAGATGTCCTCTGGCCGGCCTGTACATTCTCAAAGGTAATATCATAGACTTCGTCACCGCCTGCATACGGATGCTTGATATCCTCCATCATCTGCATGCACGAGGGCTTTATGTCGATCTCCCCCACCTCCGCCCCGATGGCCTTCATGAGTTGGACGGCATTGGCATAGGTCTTGTCCGAGGTCGCAAAGCCCGGCATGGTATACGCCTTGATATTGGTGCGGGGCAGGCCCAGCGTATCCATCGCCCTGGCGCATACGATCAGCGCATGAGTGGAATCAAGGCCTCCGGACACCCCTATGACAAGGTTCCTGATTCCGGCGGATTTCATTCTCTTGGCAAGGCCCTGCACCTGGATGTTGTACACCTCATAGCACCGCTTGTCCCTGAGTTCCGCCTGGGAAGGCACGTAGGGAAACCTCGATATCTCCCGCTGGAGGAGGATCTCCCCCTTCGGGATCTCTATGGGGAGCACAACGTTGCGAAACGTTGGCGCACTGGGTCTGTTGAGGGCCCGCGTACTGTGGAAGCTCGTCTGGCGCATACGGTCCTGGGCAAGACGGTCGAGATCTATATCTGCGCAGATGACCTGTGATTCCCACGAAAACCTCTTCGACTCGCTAATGAGCGTGCCGTTTTCATAGATGATGGCATGTCCGTCCCAGGCAAGATCGGTGGTGGACTCTCCGAATCCTGCAGCGGTGTATATATATGACCCCAGGCATCGTGCTGACTGATTGGCAGCCAGATCATGACGGTATTCATCTTTCCCCACGGTGATATTGGATGCGGACAGATTCACCATGACCGTGGCTCCCGCAAGGGAGGCGAACCCCGACGGCGGCAGGGGTGACCACAGGTCCTCGCATATCTCTACAAAGAACCTGAAGTTCGGGATTTTTTCCACATTGAATATGAGATCAGACCCGATGGGGATATCTACTTGGCCAAAGAGGTCTATGGTCTGGGCAGGAAGTTCATGCGCAGCCCTGAACTGCCTGGCCTCGTAAAACTCCCGGTAGTTCGGCAGATAACTCTTCACGGCAATGCCGGCAATCTTTCCTTTATGTAAGACAATACCGCAATTGAACAGACCATTCATGATGTTCAGCGGGGCGCCGATGACGATGGCCATGTCCAGATCCGAGGTGGCCTGCAGCAGGGTTTCTATGGCGACCAGTACCGAAGAGAGCAGGGCATCCTGAAAAAACAGGTCCTCATTCGAATACCCCGATATGCCCAATTCGGGAAAGACAGCCAGAACAGCCTTGTTCTCATGTGCCTTTCTGATCAGGTCCAGGGTCTTGTCCGCATTAAAGGCCGGATCGCTGACCTTGAGCTCGGGGATGCAGGCAGCCACACGGATAAAACCGTGACGATACAAACTGAAAAAGCTAGAACTGCTCTCCACAGGGTTACTCCTTTATGTACTTATCGCATCCATGTTCTGAATATATAAATATTCCTGGGTGTGAACCACAGTGTTAAAACGGGCATAGTATACATTACTCCTGCCCATCACCGGAACAATCCACTTTCTCCCAAGATCCTCCTGATGTCTGGTTTTATTTTGTATTACATCCGAAATCCGCATTTCGAATTTTCTCAGTCTTTACCAAGCGTCTACCGCCTACAGCCTAATGCCTATCTTTACATAATATACCGTGTATTCACTACTTGTGCAATGAGTGTCTCTCTCCTTCCCGATCCGGGCATATCATCCCGAAGGCCTTCTCGACAAAATACCGGCCTGATCTCTGAAAAGATTTCATACTTGAATTTAACGTGTTCATCTTGTAAGGATTATAATAGGTTGAAGCAGTACGGGTGATCGCTGGTGCTTCGCATATGCGGACACGAGAGGAAAGTCCGGGCTCCACAGGGCGATGGTGGTCGTTAACGGCGACCGGGGGTGACCCCAGGGAAAGTGCCACAGAAAACAGACCGCTATCCTATAGGGGTAGTAAGGGTGAAACGGTGAGGTAAGAGCTCACCAGTTCCCCGGGTGACCGGGGAAGCTCGGTAAACCCCACCTGGAGCAAGACCAAAAGAGGGGTGTATGGGATTGCCCGTCCCGCCCCTGGGTGGGTCGCTCGAGGCAGCAGGCAACTGCTGTCCTAGATGAATGATCACCACCTGGATCAGGGAGACCTGTTCCAGGAACAGAACCCGGCTTATGGACTGCTTTAACCCCTTTGTATCGTAATGTTAATGTTGGGGACTATTGTTTTTACATGGAAAAAAAATCAAGATTCGAGCTTGGCCACACGGAAAAGATTCGACGCTCCATCTATGTCTTTTTGCGTGATGAGCTGGAACGGAGGCTCAAATCCATCGCCCTTGAAGAACCGTACCTGAGATGCAAGGAACAGAAGATCCCCTACCCCTATGTGGACTCCAGCGAAATGCGGCCGAAGAAAAAGGAGTTCTCAAAAGAATCCTCGCAGGCACGGCCGTTTTTCATTATCTTCTGCGAAGACACCATCGATGAGATCCACCAGAAATATATACGGTTTTCAAATTCCAACCGGGTGAGGAAGGACACGATCTCCCTTGTGCCGGATATCGGACTCCACCGATCGTTCTACTCAGCAGTACGATTCTTCGAGCGCGACTCGTTCTTCGAACTCCTCGACCAGCTCATCGATGTGGATTACTGCCTGCTCATCCAGCGGGACAACCGGTACAAGAAACGCAACCGGTATTCGCTGACCCATTTTCATGTGAAGGTGGACTGGCCCATATCTGAGGCGGCGGAAAGCCTGGCAAGGGAACTGCGGTATGTCTCCAAGAGCCTCTATGAAAAGGGGGAGCGGTATGCGGAAATCCTCCAGCAGAAGCTGTTCGAATTCTACGGATGTCACCATCAGGCATCCGGCGGCCGCAGATCAGCTGCACTGATCGCCGCCCAGTACCTCAAGAGCATACCGGGGCTTGCAACGGTATACATCTCCAGTGCCGAGACAAAAACCCTGACGCGGTATTCGGAAAAAGGGGTAGCCCGCTATGCAATTATTCAATTCGACAAGGTCTACGCAAAGCAGATCTGTGAAAACAACAACCTCACGGAAGAGAGTTTCCGTCAGGGCTATGCACTCGGCGAATCGGAGAACCACTTCGATGTCATCCTCTTCGTGAGTTACAAGCATACTGAATGGGGGACACCCCCTTCAGACGGCAAGCTCAGGATACTTAAACCGGATTACAGCTGGCTTGCGGTTGACATGGAGATGATCCTGCCCATGCCTCATGCAGTGAGCTTCAGACCGCTCCATGTCAAATGGGTGTACAGGACCTGAGAGTAGACAAGCCGTTTTATTTAAGGAAACGGAATCATCGACAGGACACCGGCAGAAAGACATGTGGAATATGGTGAGGCGATGAAACATGCTGGTCTCATCACACAGGTGCAAGGCGGTGTGGGGCTTAGATGACAATCACCGTGAAGCCGGGAAACACATTGACAGCAGCAATACCCCTGTATTCTTGAGAGTCTTTGATATCCATCATTGACTCTTGTGCAATGACGTGATCAAAATATTGTTGAACATCTCTTGCGTGAATACTGTCTCGCATGCCATAAGAGAAGGACTAGCGTCAAAGAGAGGGGGAAGTATTTTCCCTGCCCGTGCGGCAGGAATACGAGAGGGAATGGAGAATTACATATGAGAACGCCACTCTTTGAAGAGCATGTTGCACTGAATGCGAGAATCGTGGATTTTCACGGATGGGAAATGCCCGTCTGGTATACCGGGATCAAGGATGAACATATGGCCACCAGGACATCGGTTGGGTTGTTTGATGCAAGCCATATGGGCGAGATATTTGTAAGCGGTGATGGGGCAGTCGCCTTCTTAGAGAACATCCTCACCCGGGACATATCGTCGATGAAGGCCGGCAAAGTGCTCTACACCTTCTTTCTGAACGAGACAGGAGGCATTATCGATGATCTCACTGTCTACTGCATAACTCCGTCAGAGCGATACATGCTCTGCGTGAATGCCTCAAATATTCCTCATGATCTTGAGTGGATACAAAAACAGAACCTGGGCGACGCCGTCATAGAAGACAAAAGCCCGGTAACGGCCCTGCTGGCCCTGCAGGGACCGAATGCCGGGGATATTCTCAAAGCCTGTTTGGATTTCGATCTGGAAAGCATCCGCTATTTCACGTTCTCTGAGCTGAATACCCCTGAGTACGGGGACATCATTGTCTCAAAAACAGGGTACACGGGTGCAGGAGGCGCAGAGCTGTTTCTCCCTGCAGACAAGGCGGCCTCCTTATGGAACAGCCTCGTAGGTGCCGGAGCGACCCCCTGCGGACTCGGCGCCAGAGACACGCTGCGGCTCGAGATGGGATATCCCCTCCACGGCAATGATATCGATGAGGGAACCACACCATTTGAAGCAGGTTTGAGCTTTGCCGTGGACATGGACAAACCGGACTTTATCGGGAAGAAAGCCCTTGCCGAGCAACGGGAAAAAGGACTTACCAGAAGACTGACAGGATTAGAGCTGCTGGATAAGGGGGTGCCCCGCCAGGGATATCCCTGCATGAAGAACGAGACCCCGGTGGGGATCATCACATCCGGAAGCATCTCCCCGGTCACAGGCGGCGGAATCGCTCTGGCATATCTTGATGTCTCTGTCCAGGACAACGAGGAGATCGCCGTGGAAATACGGTCAAAACACCTGAGGGCCCTGGTGAAGAAACCCCCGTTTGTTCAAGGGACCATATCAAAATAATACAATGTGAGGAGAGAGATGAACATACCGGATGACTTGATGTATACACAGGATCACGAGTGGGGAAAAGTCGAGGACTCTACGCTCAGGGTCGGAATCACCGATTATGCGCAGGGCGAACTGGGTGATATCGTCTTTGTAGAATTTGTCGAGACAGGCACACACATAACCAAGGGGGAATCTTTCGGAACCGTCGAGTCGGTCAAGGCGGTATCGGAGATTTACGCGCCGGTGAGTGGTACCGTTGTTGAAATCAACGACGCACTGGCCGATACCCCTGAACTAGTCAACCAGGACTGTTACGGCGATGCCTGGATGGTTGTCATCGAAATGGAAAACCCATCCGAAGTGAATGACCTCATGGATGCACAAGCATACGGGGAACACCTCGCAGCAGAGGCAAAATAGATGTCGTACGCCTGTCTGACACAAGAATGCCTGGCAACAATCCTGGATGCAATAGGGATTGACACGCCCGAGGAGGTCTTTTCTTCCATACCCGAAGATCTGAGATACGACTCTCGGCTCGATATCAAAGGTCCCCTTGACGAAGAGTCTCTGCGAAGGGAATTCATCTGCGATACCGCGAATGTTGTTTTTGCAGGGGGAGGCATCTATCGTCACCACATTCCGGCACTCGTGAATGCCATTGCCTCCCGCCAGGAATTCCTCACTGCCTATACCCCGTATCAGCCGGAGATAAGTCAGGGTACGCTCCAGGCCATCTTTGAATACCAGAGCATGATGGCATCGCTGACGGGTATGGATGTCGCAAATGCATCCATGTACGACGGCGCAACGGCGCTTGCCGAAGCGGCACTCATGGCCGCGAAGATCAGAGGGATAAAACGGATCATCGTCTCCCGCGCCACCCATCCTGCCTACAGGATGGTACTGAAGACCTACCTTGCCCATATGCAGGACATCTCCCTTGTGGAAGTTCCCTTTGACCCTGATTCCGGACAGACAGATATGAAGGCATTCGCCGAGATGGTAGACACCGACGCGGCGGTCTTTGTCCAGCAGCCGAACTATTTCGGCGTTATCGAACCCATGGATGATATCGCCGCAAAAGCATTTCATGCAGGCTTCTGGGGTATGGTCGTCACCGAAGCAATCTCTCTGGGATTATTGAAGAACCCCGGATCGTACAACCCGGACGTTGTGATCGGGGATGCGCAATCGTTCGGCAATCCGCCGGGTGCGGGCGGGCCTCTGCTGGGATTTTTCTGCGTGAACAAAAAGCATGTGCGGCGTATGCCGGGCAGGATTATCGGGCTGACCTCAGACACTCGTGAAAGACAGGCCTTCTGCCTCACGCTCGCGACGAGAGAGCAGCACATCCGCAGGGAAAAGGCCACGTCCAATATCTGCACCAATCAGGGACTGTGCGCCCTGAGAGCGGCCCTGTACCTGTCCGCCATGGGGCCTGCCGGTCTGCGTCAGGCAGCAACGCAGTGCGCATCAGGCGCGCGCTACCTCATGAACGCGCTGAAAGACAAGGGGATCGCCCCGGTCTTTTCCGCACCGGTTTTCCATGAATTCGTCATCCCCCTGGCTCCGGAGAAGTTCGACTCCCTGAGAAAGGACGGCATCGTCGGGGGTATTCCCATCTCCTCTCATTACCCCGAGATAGGAGATGCGTGCCTGGTGAATGTAACAGAAATGAACACGAAAGAGGACTGCGAATGTCTGATCAGAAGACTATAAGCCATTTTCCCGAGATTAAAGAGCCGCTGTTGATAAAGAGAAGCTCACCGGGCAAGAATACCAGGGTCTGCCCCGCCCCCTTTGAACACTGCGCGCTGCATGACCTTGATCCTGCAGAGAAGCTGCCGGACTTACCCGACGTGTCGGAGGTGGAGACGGTACGGCACTTCACCCGGCTCTCACGGCTCAACTATGGCATAGATCATGGCATGTATCCGCTTGGATCATGCACCATGAAATACAACCCGAAGATTTCAGAGGACATAGCGGGAAGACTCCAGGCAATTCACCCTGCCGATTCTATCGCGATGAATTCCATCCTGAAATACTGCCAGTCTCTCCAGCGATATCTCCAGGAAATCTGCGGGATGGATGCATGCTGCCTGTGGCCCGCTGCAGGTGCTCATGGCGAGCTTACCGGCATGATGACCATAAAGAAGGCGATCGAAAAAAGCGGCGCAGCAAAGAATACGGTACTCATACCCGACACGGCCCACGGGACGAATCCTTCCTCGTGCGCCATCGCGGGTTTTACGACAAAGGCCATCCCTTCCGGGGAAGAAGGCTTCCTTACCGCTTCGATCCTGAAGGACCATCTGAGTCAGGATGTTGCCGCACTCATGATTACCAACCCCAATACACTGGGGATATTTGAACGCGAGATCGCTGAGATCGCACGGCTCCTTCATGAAAACGGCTCATACCTCTACATGGATGGGGCGAACCTCAATGCCATCATGGGAATCGCCAGACCGTCAGACATGGGCGTGGACTGTATGCACGTGAACCTGCACAAGACCTTCGGAACCCCCCACGGAGGAGGAGGACCGGGAAGCGGACCAGTCCTGGTGACAAAAGAACTGGAACCATTCCTCCCTGCTCCCGTTATCGTTCAGGACGATTCCGGGGAATATTCCCTGTCGTGGGACCTGCCCGACAGTATCGGCATGGTACATTCATGCCTGGGCAACGTGAACGTCCTTATCAAGGCACTGGTTTACCTGTTGAGTCTTGGGGCAGACGGCCTTAAGGATGCCTCCATCAGGGCAAGCCTGAATGCGAATTACCTCAAGAGCAGGCTGAAGAAGTCGTTCGATCTGCCCTTTGCCACACCTACACTGCACGAATTTGTCCTGTCCGACAGACTTCAGAAGGCTGCAGAGGTCACCACCATGGACATGGCCAAGGCGCTTATGGAATTCGGGTTCCATCCTCCCACTGTCTATTTCCCGCTCGTGGTCTCGGGGGCCATCATGATTGAACCCACGGAGACAGAACCCATCGAAGAACTCGACAGGTTCGTTCAGGCCATGGAGACAATCGCCCGGACAAGCTCGGAAGACCCGCAGAGTCTCCACGATACCCCGCGGGGGTGTCCGGTCACCCGGGTGGATGAGGTCTGGGCCGCACGGAATCTCTTGCTCACCTGGAGCATGAATGAATCCAAAGGGGAAGACCTGGTATCTAAATGAAAGACAACATAGAAAAACTTTCTGTTGCTGCATTGGTTTCTCAAATCAAACATGGCGATGCCGAGGCCATGGAGGAGATTGTGAAACGTTTTTCGAACAAGGTTTATAACTTGGCATTCCATCTTACAAGAGATGCTTCAGCAGCAGAGGAGATCATGCAGGAAGTCTTTCTTACCGTTATTTCAAAGATACATACCCTGACGAATGAAGCATACTTTGCAACATGGCTCTACCGGGTGACCACAAATGCCGCCTATGGTTTTCTGAGAAAAGAAAAGAAATTCTCTGACCAGACCTCTGTCGAAGACATGAATAACGAGTCCACCGTGACATACGACTGGTCCACATTGCCGGACGATGTTCTCCTTTCGGAGGAAAGCAGAACCGTGCTGAGGGATTCCATAGACACGCTGCCCGAGACCATGCGTACTGTTGTTATCATGAAGGATGTCGAGGGACTCAAGAACGAGGACATAGCGCAGGCACTGGGGTTGACCGTCCCGGCAGTGAAATCGAGACTGCACAGGGGAAGGACCATATTGCGGGAGATCCTTTCCGATTACTTCAGGAAATATTCCGATCCTTCGGGGGAATTCATATGAATTGCAAAATATGTTCAAAACTCCTTCAAGAGTACCTGGAAGACAACATTTCCGAAGATCTCATGAACGAACTGAACAACCATCTCAAGGAATGTGAGCGATGCGCGATCTTCTTCAGGACATATTCGCTGACCGTAACCCTGTCCCGACAGGTTGAAACCCCGTGCTGTGTGAGTCCTGAAAAGATTCAGAGGCTCACATTACTGCTCTACGAACGGCTCTTTTCCAAGTAAGATTCCTGGATGATGCCTGATTGCTCACGGTGTCATCCGGACCGTGCATGACACCGCATCCCTGCCCCGCCATTGTGAAACCTCCGCTTGAACCTGCCGGCAGGACAGCACCTTTCATCACACCATCGGACGGCCTGATCCATATCTTTTTTACACGGGTTTTCCCCTGATGTATTAATGAGTCGTCATTCAACAGAGTGTTCGAATTTTCGTTGATTTATTACATCATTATTGCTATTGTGTGTTGCTACCGCTTCTGGATTGACTATACTTTGGGGTAGGTGCGCTAGTGCCAATACATAAAAGGAATGCAAGCTGATATGCTATGGTCTCAGGGCAGTAAGACGAACGGTGGAGCGAGGAAGGATATCCCTTCAGATTCCCCTCTGAGGATCTGTCTCTTTACCTACCGGGGGAACCCGACCTGCGGCGGCCAGGGGGTATATATCAAGAGGCTCAGCAAGGCGCTGCGCGATCTTGGCCACAAGGTCGATGTCGTCTCAGGTCCTCCATACCCCATGCTTGATGACGGCATCGGGCTGCACAGACTTCCCAGCCTTGACTTGTACAATCCCGACGACCTCTTCAGGGTGCCGACGCTGAAGGAACTTTCGTCTCCGGTGAACCTGATGGAGTGGCTTGGTGTGTCAAGCGGGGGGTTCCCGGAACCCTTCACATCGGGCATGAGGGTCTGGAATTTCATGCGTCATAATGCCGCCAACTACGACATCTTTCATGACAACCAGTGCCTTGCCTACGGACTCCTCGGGATCAAGTCCATCGGGATCCCCACCATCGCCACCATACACCATCCCATGACCGTGGACAGGGACGTGGAGATACAGTCTGAAGAAATCTGGTGGAAAAAGCTCAAGGTCCTCAGGTGGTATTCATTCATCAACATGCAAAAGCGTGTCTCCAGGAAACTCTCTCATATCATAACCGTTTCCGAGGCATCCAAGCACGACATAGGCCGGGCGTTCGCCATCCCCCCCTATAAGTTCAGGGTGGTTGCAAACGGCATCAACACCGATATCTTTCACCCCCTGCCGGAGGTGGAAAGAAGCAGCAACAAGATCATGGTCACCAATAGTGCGGACACACCGCTCAAAGGACTGAAGTATCTCATCGAGGCAGTGGCATCCATACGAAAGAGACGGGATGTCACCCTGACCGTGATCGGCAAACCCAAGGAAAACGGGGTCATTGCAAACCTCGTGGGCAACCTGGGTGCGCAGGACTACGTTCACTTTACCGGACGGATTGAGGATGACGAATTCGCCCGTTACTACGCACAGACCACCATGGCCGTTGTTCCTTCGCTCTACGAAGGATTCGGCCTGCCGGCTGGCGAGGCCATGGCCTGCGGTGTACCGGTTATCAGCACCACGGGAGGAGCCCTGCCGGAAGTAGTCGGTGATGCCGGAGTTCTCGTGCCGCCGGGGAATGCACAAGCCCTCGAAGATGCGATCATTGACCTGTTCGACAATCCTGACAAGAGAGACCGACTGGGTCAGGCCGGATATGACCGGGTAAAGAAACATTTTACCTGGCACAACACGGCAAAGGATGTCGTGGAGGTATACAGAGAGGCCCTTGATGCTCACTGTTGATTTCACGAAGCTTGACCTTCCCCCTGGTTCCTTTGTGCTCGATGCAGGCTGCGGCGCCGGACGCCATCTGAGCGAAACATTCAGATACGCAGGCGTGCACGTCGTGGGCATCGACATGAACAAGAACGATGCCGATGTGGCAAACAGGACGCTGAATGTCATGCATCACGAAGGCGAAGATGGGGGCGGGGCAAAACTCGTCTGCGCGAGCGATATAACCAGGCTCCCCTTTGCTGATGAAAGCTTTGATGTGGTCATCTGCTCCGAGGTACTGGAACATATCCCTGACCTGGACCAGGCGGTCCGGGAAATCATCCGCGTGCTCAAGCCGGGGAAATCTCTCGTGGTCAGTGTACCCCGCTACCTCCCGGAGCGCATCTGCTGGGCACTGTCAAAGGAATATCACAACGAAGAGGGCGGCCACATACGGATCTTCAAGAAACGCGAACTGATTGAATTGCTGGAGAGTGCGGGCACTCGGTGTATCGAGTGCGGGAGAGCTCATGCGCTTCACAGCCCTTACTGGTGGCTCAAATGCCTCGTGGGACACAAGAACGATGAATCGCTGCCGGTGAAGCTCTACCATAAATTCCTGGTGTGGGACATCATCAAGAAACCCCTTTTCACCAGGGTCCTCGATAAAATACTGAACCCGTTCATTTCGAAGAGTATTGTATTATATTTAAGGAAGGGTGATTGATATGGAGATTGAACTGTCCCCTAAAAGGTATTCGTATCCTGTAGACATCGAGACGCTTGCGGCATCGATTGCTCAGGTACAACGCGATACCGGGGAAATACCATGGCATACCGGAGGGAAAACCGATCCGTGGGACCATGTCGAGGCAGCTATCGGATTGAGTATCGGAGGGTACTTTGAAGAGGCTCGCAAGGCATTTGAATGGCTGGCATCCACACAACTGTCCGACGGGAGCTGGTACTCCTCCTACCGAGACGGGGTGCCCGAAGATCAGACGAAGGAATCCAACCAGTCATCCTACATCGCTGTCGGTGTATTCCACTACTACCTCATTACGCAGGACAGGCCTTTCCTCGAGTATATCTGGCCGAGCGTATCAGCGGGTATCGACTACGCAGTACGCCTCCAGGGCCTGAGCGGAGAGATCTACTGGGCGAGGAACGCCGAGGGAAAAGTAGATCCCATGTCGCTCCTGACCGGATCCAGTTCCATCTATATGAGTCTCAAGTGCGCCCTGGTTCTTGCCCTCCTGCTCGGTGAGAGCAGACCGCTCTGGCAGGAGGCGCTTCGAAGGCTGGGAGATGCAATCCGTTACCGGCCCTATCTGTTCAACAAAAGCAAATCGCGCTATTCCATGGACTGGTTCTATCCGGTTCTGTGCGGGGCGCTAACCGGGAGTGAAGCAAAGAAGCGCATAGACAGGTACTGGAACAAATTCGTCGTAGAAGGACTCGGCGCCAGATGCGTGTCCGACAGTCCCTGGATAACCATGGCAGAGACATCGGAACTCGTCATCACCCTGGCAGCCATGGGGGAAAACAGGCTGGCAGAAAAGATCCTCTCCTGGATCCTCAATAAGACATTTGACGACGGTACGTTCTACTGCGGCGTGACATTTCCCGATATGGTCATCTGGCCTGAAGAAAGGCTCACGTGGACGAATGCCGC
>Ga0116163_1000819_pt1 | contig 20512 bp, 16 predicted proteins | sample AD_UKC107_MetaG_FD_89889 | JGI IMG/M metagenome (GOLD analysis project Ga0116163, IMG submission 89889) | Active sludge microbial communities of municipal wastewater-treating anaerobic digesters from Hong Kong - AD_UKC107_MetaG | ecosystem: Engineered > Bioreactor > Anaerobic > Digestate...
ATACTTCTGACTTCTTATACTCCTATTGCTCCAATACTGTGGATTTCCAAGTGTTCCAACTTTAAAAGCCCAAAATAAACTATTTGTTGCTCCATCAATAGAGCCAAATCCTGAATAATCTGTTCCTGCATTTACATATTTACCTGCACCTATTGTCCCATTATAAACATCGGCTGTTTTTCCTATTTCATAAAAATCATCACATTCTTCTACGTCTAATAAAGAATCATACATATATCTATCTGATACTTCTGCCATTACTTGCAATGGACATAAATCTCTTGCGTCATCTTCATATCCTGTTCCTGTTGATATTGAAGGATCGTAATCTGACTGTGTTGTATGTGTCCAATAATCAGTAGTAAAATCTTGTGTTCTTGCAACATGCTTAATAAAAATAGATGACTTACTCGCTAATTTGTCTTCTTGGTCTAAAAAATAATCAGGTGAAAAAAAGCATTGTTTCCCAAGAACATGAAACCATCTACTCATATAATATCTCCAATGAGGATTATTGTAATACAACATAGGCATATATCCTCTATAAATAGGATAATATAAATCTTTATAATGAGTTTCATCTACATTAATTTCATTATTTCCTCCATTTCTAATACCTCCCCAATAATTAGCAAAATAATTAGCATTTCCTGTAACCTTTCCAACAAACTGTCCAAATGAAGCATATCCTCCGCATATCGGAGGGTCTGAAACAGAAGACCAAGTATTTTCATCTAAGTTTTGACCAGGTGCAAGTGTTAGTTTAACTGCACTATGAGGCCCTGTATATGATATATAATATCCACCTGCTGCACCACCAGTTGTATAGTATTCTGATCCTATATTATCAGGTAAACATAGATAAGATTTACTTCCAGGCAATGTTATTCCTTGATAAATAAGATTTTCTTTTCTATCCATACGGACAAAATACATACCTCTTACATTAGCTTTTATCCATTCGGCATGTGCTGTTAAATATGTTTTAGCAAAAGTCATGTCAAACTTAACACCTAATATATGTAATAAATTACCTGCTCTATATGGGTTACTATTAACAGAATTTGGGAATCTATATCTTCCATCATAATTTGCCTTTACATCTTCTCCGAATAAAGGAAAATCAGGGTCATAATATTTATCATAATCTGCATCTAAAGGTAAATATCCAAGAGTATAGTTATCTACTCCGTTCATGGGAAATGCCTCTGTTACTTGTCCTGTATTAAGTTCAAAAACAACACCAAAAACATAAGGCTCTCCTCTGAAATAACCTACATAGTCATAGGTAAGTCCGTAATTATCATATTGCCCATGTGCGTTATCGACAGGGTGTACTGATTCAGTTCTATTTATAGGTGCTCCCGATACAGTATAAGTATCGTCATACGTAATTCTTATTTTCTCTGCAAAGTCTTTTAACGACTGATTAAATAATGGAGTGCTTTTCCAATTAGCTCCCCACCATCTATTGCCAAGTTGTGCTTGTGTCTTACAAATATTCTCTATCCCTCTTATCGTTACTATTTCTGAATCACTTATATTTATAACATCTTCATCGCCTACCAATGTTATCTTTCCATATATACTATCACCAATAGTTTCTGTCGTTATATCTTTAATTAAATATAAATAACCTATTTCAAATGATTCCCATAACTGAACACCTGACGCATCTCCGTAATAACGTGTATAACAAACATTGATATATGTGTATGTCGGGTCTATATCTTTTAGGTATAACTCTATCTTTTTATTTGATGTTCCTGTAACTCCATCGCCTCCCTGTACTCCTGATGCTGTCGCTACATCGCCATCATAAACCTGACAAGCATTGGTAACATAAACTACGTCTGTCTTATCTAACGAAGCAGTTGCGTATCTTAAATAAAAGAAATAGTTTCCGTATTTCCATGTTCCTCCTGCTAATATATCTACATCATGTACGCTTAGATTTTTAGATACCCCCATGAATTGGTTAAGGGTAGAAGAAAAAGAGTTTAACGTATATACTGTATCTGTTAAAGCCCCTGTTGTCATATCAAAACCACTATTTACAACTCTGTTAGGGTTTGTGTAATCTACTATATATAAGTTTACTGAATTATCGTAATGTGGTCTTATCTCTATCTCGGTCATATTGTTAAAGGTAAAACCAAAGGCAGAAGTATCAAGAGTAGATGATAATGTCCACTTTTTTATATCAAAATCATCTTCGGGTATTAATATATCTGTCGTACAAGTCCATACATGATTATTATATGTTACCGTGTCTGTAACACTATAAGTTGCTGATGAATCATAATTAGAAGGTAATGTCGTAGGATTGAAATTTCCTAATGGAGCATAAAATCTACCATAAGGATATGTGTCTGTTGGAGTTGGAAAACCTGTAAAACTTGGTGTAACTCCTGTTGTTCCATTTGTTATCAATACGTTTGGGGCAGGATAAACTCCTATTTGCCCCTCTCCGTTAGGTAGTCCTGTCGTAGCATCTGCCTTTTGAGAAATTATATATATAATGCCATTAAACTCTTTAGCTGCTATTATAATATAATCATCTTTTATTTTCATTACAGCACCGACTGCATCAACACCTCCTATTGCACCTACTCCGTTATTAACTGTATTACCTTTTGTTGGTGTAACTATATATCCGTTTCCGTCTTTATTAAATAACCTTACATTAAGCGTTGGAAATGCCCATGTGTTATTTCTTAATTTAGAAATATCAATAGAATCTTTAATTCCTTTTTCAAAAACGTGATTATTAAATTCAGGTTGCATTATCCTATATTTTAGATATTGATATTATTTATATATTTCGTGATATAACTCGATACCTGCTATTTTTGGTATCATATTACCTCTTATTATATTAAGGTTGTCTATATCAAGCCTACTCTTATGTTGAATATTATACCTCGAAGCTTTAAATTGTCCTGAAAATTCTTCTTTCCATAAGTACCATAAGTCTTTGCTAAATCTACCATAAGCAACATCTTCGGTAAAAGCTTCTATCTTACAGAATGTCTTACAAGCTTCTTCGTGTCCTTTTACTATTAAAAGTTCTCCTGTTGTTTCGTCTATGTTAATACCTACATAATTAAGATATAATTTAAAGCCATTAGGATATGTTTGTTTTATTCCATTATATCTGAAGTCATATAAATAAGCACCATTGTTTTTATATGTTAGCTTTTTATTTCTGCTCTCGTAAACGTCAAGTAGTCTAAATACGTTGCAAGGGAGTAAAAGCATATTGTTCATTACGCAAAGGTCTATTTCGTCAAATTGTATCATTGTTTCAATATCCTTAATATACCTCGTTTCAACTATTCCGCACCATGTTCTAACATCTCCTATATCCCATTTCTTGGATTTAAATTCCCTCCCTAATTCGTATGCTATAACATCGGCTGTAACATATTTTTGATTATTCATATTTCAATATTTTTATATTTAAAATATACTATTCGTTATTATTGATAATATCCTCTTTTTGCTCTATTAAGTTTCGTCTTACGTGAACTTTTCTTTTCTTCTTTGTCTTTCTTATATACCGAGATTTCTGTTTCTTCTTGCGTTTTTTAGCTTTCTCTTTTAACCCTACCTCTATCGCTAACTTGCTCTCAAATTTAGTCTTTATTTTTTTATTATATGGTAACTTACTTTTAATATAATCGTAATAATCCTTATATGTTAAAAATATCCTGCCACTTTTAATTGTTTGTTTTACTTTTGTATTAATAGACTGACCTGTTAAGTAGGTGTGTATTGGTACTGTTATGCTAAATGGAATCAATATATCTTTAATGAATATATTATCTAACTTTATCGTATTATTTAGAACATTAGCTTTTTTTAAAAAGATATTTTTATCCGTTATAAATAAATATAATAACTTCTTTCTCGGAATACAAAATAAGCAATTAGCTTCTAACATCATGTATAATAGTTCTCTGAAAAACCTATTTACACATTTTTTTGCATATCTCTCTATCTTTTCTGTTTCATTACTTTTTATTCCATCTAATCTTAAGCTATTCTTTAATATTTCCTCTAATGGAATATATTTTCCGAATCTATCCTTTCCTGCGTCTGAAGAAGTATTATTATTTATGTTAGAAAAGTTAAAGTTAAACTCTTTTGTATTTATTAAAGAAATAATTTGTTCCGTAGAAACATTTTCAATACCATTAAAGAACGTCTTTTTCCCCTTTTTTAAATTCTTCCTAACACGTTGTAGTGTCTGTTTCTCTTTCGTCTTTGTCTGTTGGGACTTCTCTACCTGTTCGGTCTGTTTCTGCGTATGATAAACTTCCGTATTGTTTTCCATCATTTGCATATCTTAGTTTTTCTATTTGTGTAATTCTTTCGTGATTTGCTACATCTTCTCTGCCTGTATTTATCTCTCTCCCTAATATATCTTGTGCAACCATTTTATAATCTTTTGGTTGGTCGTAATTTCTTTTCCTATTATTCTGATATAAGTCTTGTTGAAATACTGTCCTTAAATTTCCCTCTATAACAGCATTTGCGTATGGTATTAAAAACTCCTCTCCACTAATACATACTTTCCAATAAACAACATATTTTACTTTATTAGGGCAAGTATCGCATGGCTCTATTACTCTTGTTGGTGTTGTTGTGCCACACATTACATATTGTCTTAATCTTAAAAAAGTAAATTCCGTTCCGTTACTACCTATAATAGTACAGTTATCTGTTATGGTTATTACTGAATTAATGTCAATATCTGAATTTTCTATATCGTATGGCATGATAAATAATTATAGTATTACTTATTCTGTTGTACTATCTGAAGCTAATGTCTTTTGTTCTGTTGCGTTTATGTCAATAGTCTTATCTTCTCCTGTCGGTACTCTATCTGCTGTTACATAACCCCATGACCTTAATACTTCTATTCTTAATAACATCTTTAACTTATTTGCCGAAGGTACAGGATAGATGTCTGTCATTAAATTATAATTACATACTGTCGTTGGTTTTGACCATAATCCTAATGCACATAAATAATGTATTCCTGATGTTGGTAAATTTTTAAAATATGCTGTATTTCCAATAATATGATACATGGTACTCGAAGCATTAAATATATCTCCTGATGAGTTTGTAAACGATGTTAAACTTACTCTTTTAAAATCATGCTCGTAATCGTCAAGACCTAAATATTTCAAATCGGCTTCTCCAATGCCTTCTATTAACGCAGGTAATTCCGCTTTCCATAATACTGTTCCTGATGGTATTGTAACACCATTAATAACACACCCTTGTTGTAAACATTCTACTGTGATACAACAAGCCGACTGATAATACTTATCATCTAATCTCCCTGTCGATGTCAATTCTGAACGTATTAACGTGGCTCTTATATCATCTGCCTTTTCTTGCAAATATTTATCAAGATAATTTATTCTATCATCATTGGTAAACTGTTTTAAGTCAATCTTTACCTCGTCAATAATCTGTTTTAATGGTCGCATGATTAATAAGTTAATGTTATGATAATAATAAGGAAAAGGGGAGTTTATTTTCCCTCCCCTTAAACCTTAATAAGATATTAGTTAGTCCAAGCATTAGGATTACTACCGCCTGTTGCGACAGATCCTGTCCATGTTCCACCTGCCCATACTTGCAACACTTCTTCAAAATTGATATTCGCTGCTGCTGTTGGGTGTTGGTTGAATTTTGTTGCTTGTCCTGATAGAACAGCATTTGATCCTGAATATAAGAAATCAGTAGTTAATAAGCTCGATTTAATATAAACTTCAATGTCCGTTCTGATAGAATCAATATAACTTGCTCCATGAATAGCATTTACTTGTGTATCTACTTTAAAATAGAACATACAGTAACTTGCTGTCGGATCGCCTTGATCTGCTACGTCATAAGCAGCTAAAGAACCAGCATCACCTGCGTTAGCAAATAATTTTCTTACATACTCTCCTGTAATTTTTGGATAACGTCCACCATAAACACAAGGATAGAAAGTTGTTCCATCTATAAAAGTAGTAAGAGGTACGTATTTACTTGCAACAGGATAAGTAGCATAGTTTCCTGGACTTGTAGAAACGATAAGACTTAAAGAATCTACTACGTCAGTACCATGAATATAACATACTCCTGTTGTTGTGTCTCCTACTGTCGTTGCGTATACTCCTGTTAAAGCCAAAGTATTAATAGCGGCTGTTACGTCTTCTATTGCAGCATGGTTAGTAGATACATTATTTGCTGTTCCTCCTACATTAAGAGTAATACCTGAATCTGCTACTGCACCTGCCAATGCTCCGTCTAATCCATATAAATATTTCTTTAAAGTTGTTGCAAACCCTAAATCATATTTTACAGTAAACTGAACTTTTGGACTTATACCTCTTAACCAAATTCTACGATAATTAATAGTAATAGTTGATGCACCACCACCATCAGCAATAGTAAATAAATCTCCACCATTTATTCCTACGATATTAAGTGTAGTAGCTGAAGTTGCTATTGCGTAAGCATGAGCAGCAAATGTAGTATCTGCATTTAAATCAGCACACATAGTGATAGCTGTTGCTCCTGTATTTAATACAATAGGTGTTGTTACTCCATTAATAGTAAAGTTTACTTTGTTAGTAGCTGCTAAAGGAATGGTAATACCATAACTTCTTACTGCTTTTACGATAGCACCACCACCTGTAACAGGATCGGAGTTATTATTATGCAAACCTTCGTCATTGAAAATTTGTGAAATAATATCATCTTCTGCTTGTAACAGCCATTTGTCGTCAATATAACCACCTGTTGTAGTAATTGCTGCAATAACTCCATTATAGGAAGTTGCTTGGAAATTAGATACATTATTACCAACTCCTGGTAATTGTACTTTTTTTACTACGCTAATGCCATATTGCCAATTGCAATTTGAACATGGAGCTTCGTTAGATAGTTCGATTTCTTCACTACCTACAGCACCTAAATCAGTACAAGCTTTTGCTCCTTTAAAAGCAGCAGCAACATAAGGAATGTTTATCCCATATTGTTTGAAAGATAACATATTAACTCCTGATACTGTGTCATAAAAAGCACCAACTGTATCATGGTCGATAGTGTTAATTAGCACCCTTCTTGGAGGGTTTTTTAAGTTTTCCATTTTATAAATTTAATTAAATATTAATACTTTTGTTAATTAATTACTTTTTTGCCGAATCTCTTATCGTAGCTTCTGTTAGATAAGTCTTATATCTTAAATCTGTTACTCTTTCAAGATATATTCTTACCGCACTTTCTACAACTTCTCTCCTTTGTTGTTCAGGTAATTCAATATTAACGTCAGATACATTTGTGCCTGTTATTATTGTATATGGTATTGCAACGCCTGTTGCTACTATTGTTGCTTCTCCATCATACCCATATTGACCTACGCAGATTGTGTTAAGATTTAAAGTTGTAAAATTTGTTACCGATGTAGGGAGTGCAGGGTTGTTAATAATAGAATTGTATATGTTTTTGGCTATTACATACTTACTGTCATTATTAGCAATATTTACTACTGAAGATACGTAATCACCCAAAGGAGTAGTAAATGTTACCTGTACTGTTCCCACACCAATAGCATTAGAATCTATAGTAATGCAAGATTTGACATTTCTATTTGTATCAAAATAAAAAGGTCTTGGATAACGTAAATATTCTAATCTCATGCAATAACCTGTACTTTGAGTACCTGTTATTAGATTGAATTTATTATTTATCTGTTTATAGTACAAATTATCGTCTGTTGGTTTAAGGTAATAATTATCTTCGATAATCTCCTGTTGCCCATCTCTCATAACTTGTGCTTTTAAGTAATCAGAAATACCTGTAAGATTACAAATATTATTAACATACGTTAGCTTAAACTTAATTCCTGTCTTTCTTAAATATTTAGGATATACTTTGGTAGAAGCCGATAAATTATTGATAGGAGTAATTCCATCGGGTTTTGAAAAATAATATCCATTAGAAGTGTCAGGCGTTATTGGGTACATAATATCCCCATTATAAGTCATACTGCCATCTGTTATAACCTTTAACATTTGTAAGTCATCAACTTGTTTCTGTGTTACATCAACACCTTCATTTTCTGATACGTTATGTCTTAACCACTCGTCAATACCCCAATCATTTATCAACCTTGTAAAAATAGAAGGTTTGATAGTTCCTGTATAGGTTTTTTTAATTCCGTCAAGGAAAGTGTTATAAGTATCTAAAGCGGTATCTAACATAATTATTTATTTTTGAATTTTACTTTTGACATATAAGCGATAATTTTTTCTTTATCATCCCAAACGTCTTTACATTCTGCTTCTTTATAGTTACTTCTTGCGTTTGTTATTTTAGCGTGAAGTTCGTCTAAAGATAATGTATCGAGTTCTGTTTCAAAAGTCTTAATATCAGCTTTTAACTTACTATTCTCTCTATTTGCTCTTAAGGTTTCTATTTCAGCATCAAGTCTTTCACATTCACCAACATATTTATCTTTGTTGATTTTTGCAAATATCTTTTTTGCTCCTTCATAATCTCCATCAAAAATAGCAGATTTACATTTCATAATATAAGTCATATCTTCTTCTACCGAAGTATTAGAATCTGTAACTATATCTGAATATTTACTACCTTTTTTAACTTCGAGTAATGCCTTAAATTTAGCATAGAGATTTTCATTACTTTTTTTAGCCATGTATTTATGACAATCTTCCATTGTAATTCCAATGTACTCTCTGTCATGATATAAGTCCCCATTTGCTTTTCTATTTATAATATCAGCATTGATACATTCTAAAATGAATATATCTTTTTCAATACCTTTATTATATTTTTCAAAACACATTTTCATTTGACTTGGGTGAGTTTCGCAAAGGTCGATTAATTTGCCTTTTAAAATATCACTCGGTTCATTAATATTCAAATGAGAATCGGGTACGCTAAAATTAAAGATTAAAGCAATACGTTCATAGTCATCAATAGACGCAAAACGTACTTCTGTTTCTGCTTCATATCTCTCTTTCTTTATATCATTCTTAATAATAGCTTCTGTAATCGGATCATCTAAATAACCATGATATTTAACAGGATTCTTGTCAAATACCGATTTATTCTCTGCCCAATAACCTGAAATAAGTAAAAGGTTTAATATCGCTTTGTCGCTATCATCGTCCTTGTATAACCATTGTAAGTGTCTTACTTTATAATGGTTTGTCGGGTCAATAACAACAGGATATTTTGCTTTTTCTTCTTCTGTTAAAGCAACAGGTATTAATGCAGGTTCGTTACCTTTCATTCTTCCTGAAATGATTTTAGATGTATCTAAATTCTGTCCTGTCCTAAATCTACCACTCTCTCCAAAGATAGGGATAGTATAAGGACTTTTCTTATATACAGGATATTTATTAAGGTCAATAATTACCCTTACTTTTTTTCTGTCATTCTCTATTACTTTGCTCATCTTTTTAACTGTTTTTGTTTAAATTAAAATATTAAAGTGTATTACCTTTGATAGGTTTGTAAATCTTAAATATTTGGTTTTGGCTAATAATACCATTTTGCAATAAGATATGTTCGCTGCTACCATCAACAGAAGAAGATACATTACCACCTTTGTCAATACCTGCAACAGTACCTTGTACCATAGGACGTAATTGTACCATTTCGATACCTCTTTGTCCTGCTTGCGTCATACCCAAAGGAACGATAATACCATCATGTTCGTTTGACATAGTACCATCTTTTAGTTGCATACCTGGACGTTGTGATAACCTCTTGTATTCAACTGCATAGAATTTAATACCTGCCATTTTAAATCCATTATAAGTATGGTTGATGAATTTTTCATCACCTACTCCTTCGATATTGCTATCTTGGGTTACTCCCATTGAAGCTAATGTTAAATTCAAATCAATAAAGCTTCTTTGTGGTAATAACATAACTGCTTCTCTTGAACCATTTTCGTCTGCTGTAATATATTCTGACATATCAGATAATAGGTTCTCAATAAATTTAGGTGTCCAACCATTTGATTGAGGATATTCAATTGGACCATCTCCTGAATACATAACTCCATTACCAGAAAGTATTTCTTTGTTAGCTTCGTCAGTCATAACAACTTTTTTTGTATCAGGATTTACTGTACTTTTTCCTTCTAACATTTGGAAGTCAAGGAAACGTGCTGCCCATTTTAACATTTGTTCGTGTGCTTGTGGTAAAAATGCTTCATTACCATCACCACCTTTTACAAAACGTCCTGTTACCTTGCGGTTTTTGTCCATAGCTGCTGCTGTTCCGCTATAAGAATATTTAAGACGTTGTAATGTTAAATAAGCATCTCCAAAACCACCAAAGGTATGTCTTTCATTTCCACCAGTAGAGAAATCTTGTTCGTGCATTGTCTGAACTAATTGACATTCTGCTCCGTCAACCATTAAATCAGTATCAACATACTCATCAAGTCTATTACCTTGTACTTTTACTCTAAAACGATATACTCCGCCAGGTTGTGCTTCGCCACCTCTTTCATTATCTACATATAACTGTGTTTTACCATCAGCTAATAAGATAATGTCTTTTCCGCCTATCCAATTACTATCAAGATAGATATAAAAAGGTTGTTTTCCTAAACCAGGTTTTGTTGGGTTTGCAGCATCTACAAAACAAACTCCTGCTACGTTAGAACGGAAATGTTCTTTACGCATGTCATTTTGTTCTATACGATACTGAACATGATAAGAACTTACTGTTTTATATCTTCCACCATCTAATAGAGGATTTGACATATAATTAAGTCCTTTAGTTTTATAGCCTTTAGCATCTAATAAAGATAAGAAAGGACTTTCTTCTACGAATGAACCGATTACTGTTGGCATAAAGTCAGGATCAACAATTCCCTGATCTATTAGTAATCTGCCATCAATTGATCTTTGGGCAACTGTTTCGATTGGCCCGTATTTTAATCTCATTTTTTCAATTTTTAAGTTAATAATAAATTTAATTATTTGTGTTTATGAATTTATGCCGATATAGGGTGAACAATTAAAACTTACCTTCCCTAAATCTTTTTGCATTAAATCCACCTACTCTTGCAGTTCCTGTAACTTGCGTTGGAACATCGTCAAGAGTTTTCTCTAAACTTTCCTTAATTCTCTCTTTTATCCTTGTAGTATAACCTTTTAAGGTCTTATTTTTTACCATAAACAAGTAGGGTAGTAATTCAAATGTATCTTCTGTCTTCGACAATACATCTCTTAATAACTCCTCTGCTGGACTTATGTAAAACTTCAAACCTGTTTTTTCGTCAGTTTTTAATTGACGCTTCACAAAAGTAGGTAACTCTTTTCTATATTGAGCCATCTCGGCTTCGCCAAACTCAATACCTGAAATAGTGTTTTTCCCTTCTATGTTCTTTAGGTATCTATCTACTAATTGTTCGTTTTCTTTTTCTAATTTATAATATATTTTTTCTGTATTCTTATTATAATTCTCTATGTCTTGTCTTATTTTTTTCTGTTCTCTTTCTTTAACATTATTATCATACTCGTCAGCTACTTTCTTTAACTGAATAGGCTTTAAGTCATCTACCTCGTCATTAATATCATCATCACTCCAACCATCTATCCAATTTCCTTCACTATCTTTTAAGCTATCCTTATTATCATCTCTGTAATTCTTATATGATTGAATAGCTTTATCCCTTGTTGATAATTTTGAGTTATCTATAAAAGAACTTACTTTTGTTTTTAAGAACTCGTCTGGACTTAATCCTTTTTCTTTTGCTTCAATATATTCTGAAATAAAAGGATCGCCATCAGTAAAATCTGTATTATCAATAAACGTATCTTTAAGCAAATCAAATTCTTCCTCTGCTGTTAAAACACTACCATCTTTTTTCTTTCCTGTTTTTATTTCTTCAGGTAAGTCCCATTTGTTATCATCATCAGATAAGTTCTTTTTTAGTATATCCCATACAGGATTATACTTATAAACTTCTTCTTTGGTAGTTACTGTTTCTTTTTGCGTATCTTTTGTTTCTCCAATAACTTCTACCTTGTTAGGAGTATTATTGCTATCGTCAATATTATCATTATTAATAACTTCGTCTAATATTGGTGCTGTTTTTCCTTTTTTCTTCTTACCTCTAAACGCATCAGAATCAAATGGTTTTATTTCTTCTTTCTTTTCTTCCTTTACAGGAATATCTACATTGTCATTATCGTTATCTACTACATCGGAACTAACTTGTTCATTTGTATTATCCGAAATATTTGCACCATCAGATTCTTCTGATACTCTATAACAACGACTATTGCCATTGCCTAATAAACTGAAATTCATATATTTTCTTTTCATATTTCTTTGTTTTTTCTGTTTTTCTATTTTTTCTGTTTTTTAATAGTCATAAAGATACGAATTGAAAGCAAATCACAACTATAACATTGCAATATTTTTTACTATTTTTATTAACATTATTGTTTTAATCTTCCATTTCCATTTCTTCTTCTTTTTCGGATTCCATATCCTCTTTTAAAGGTAAATTATCTACCATTATTCCAGCTAATTTTAATGTTGCTCTTATTATTCTCTTTCCTGTTTCTTCATCAATATTATCTGCTTTACTATCTACTTTTAGTATAACATTGGCATTATACTCTTTCCCTACTTCCCAATTTTTTATTTCAGGTAGATTATCAGAATCTAAACAAATCGTTGGTCTTGGATCTCTATAACGCAATTTTTCAAGGTTAATAGGTTGTTCTTTTTCCTTTTCGGATAGTCTTTTCATTGTAGACCATTTCTTTTTAATTGCCATAATATTATTGTTTTATTTTTAATAATTTATTTAATAGTTCTATAAAAATATAGTTTAATGCTATTGAAAAGAATATCATATCAATACTACCTAATCCGATAAATATTACAAATGATACTATATTTATCCAAGTACCATAACAATAGTAACATAGTCCAATCGGTTTAAGCCACTTTCTTTTACATCTATCTTTTTTCTTATGCCACTTTATCCAATAGTATATTAGAAGTAAATAGTATCTTCTGAATATCATTCCTCTTGTCATGAACTTCCATATACACATTGTTAAACTTGCGGTCAAAAGGCAAAGAATACCTAACATAGCAACCTTTTCCATTGCAACTATTCCTGATAATTCTGTCATTTCTTTTAATTTTTCTCATTGTTAAATTATTAAAATTAATTCATATTCATAACGATTATTTGATTTAAATACTTTGATTATACTATAAAGACATCTTCACAGTCTAACGTAGATATGTGTATGCCCGATAATTCAATATTGTTAAAATCTACAAACATTATATTTATCCTAATTTATTCTAATTTATTACTTCGAATTGCTGTTTGTTTTTGGCTATTAATAACCATATTTCCCATATCAATATTTTGTTTCCTATTTGACAACAAATTATCGCTTTTAATCTTTGCATCTTTCAATAATGAATTTACTTGTATCTCTAACATCTTAATTTTTTCATTATTATTCAAATGTTTATCATTCATTGCGATAGAACTATCATCTACTTCTTTTTGTGCTTGTATTTTAGCCGATTTAATTACAGTATCGTTTTCTATCTGTTTCTGCATAACCTGATTTTTCTGCGACAATACCTGCGAGTTCATTTGTCCTAATGACTGTTTTATCTGTAACTCCATTTCCTTTAACCTTAACTCTTGTTCTTTCCAGGGTGCTAATAATTCATTATTTAGTTGTATTTTTAATTTCTCTTTTTCTACCTCTGCTTGTGAGGAATTATTAGCTATCATCGTTCTTATCTCTTGTGCCTTTTCTGCCATGTATTTTGACTTATCTTTAAGTTCAGCAAGAGTTTTTATTCCCCATAAATCAACAACATCTGAAAATTGCATTTGTCCTGATTTCCAATTACTAACAATTAACTGCCTCATATCTTCCATGCCCTGTCCTTCATCTGTATTGTTGGCTACTAATACTGAAAATCTTATCTTATTAAATACGTTTGGAGGTATATTTATTATCTCTCCTGATAAGTCATTATTATTAATTCCAAATGTTTCTCCGTCTTTATAACAGAATGTTAAAGCTAAATTTAATGCGTGAGTTAATGCTTTAGATTCTATTAAGTCGTGTTCTGCGAACATTATCTCTGTTATAAGTCCTGCTTGTTTTAATGAAGCATTATAAGTACCTACTTGGTCTGTTGCAACCATTTGACCTTTCATTTGTCTTGGCACTCCCATAATATCACCCATTGTTTCTTCTATGCTCGTTTTTATCTGCTCAAGTGTTCCGATAGAACTCGATACTGATAAATCAAACATAGTCCATTGGTTAAAAATACTTTGTTGCCTCTTTCCGTCTGGCCCAATACTCTCAACATTTAAAATTCCTTTCTTTTTGTCAGCTTCCCATTGTTCGTCTGTCATACTTCCAGGCTTAAATGCTGTATCGAAAAGAACTGTCTTTGTTCCTGATAATGCTAACATTAACTCCTGATGATAATGAACTATATCATATAGGTCTTGTAAGTCTTTTGTAGCCATTATAAGGCTATATGGTTGGTCAGATATAGATGAATATGTTTTTCCAAAAACAGGCAATAATATCTTTCCATGGAAGTCTATATCTCTTAATACAAAACTTTGTTTACCCTCGCAAACAATTATCTCATTATTAATTATTACTCCATACCACCTATCATTAGTATATTTATTTCTGTACTTTTCTCCTTTTAGCGAATTTACTACTTCTACATCTCCCTCTTGCCTTACGTCTTTATCATTTTTCTTATTGATATAAAAGCCATTATCATATTTCCAATCTCGTTTATCTATTACTTCCTTATCTTGTATGAAATGCCTGAAATAAATACCTTCCTCGAATGGGTTAGGAGTATATTTTACCTTTATATTTCTTGGTACTTTTATCCATATCCTCTCTACCTTTATTCCATAGTTATTATCATCTGTTCCTGAATATAACATGCTTTCTTCATTAAAATACGCTTCTCCATTATTTCCTCTTATCATGCTATGTGTATTTTCAGAAGAAACATTATTTAGCTTTTCTAATTTATCTTGTCCGTATTTTTCGACTATCTTATCTCCATAAGTTGTTACAATATCGTTATAAGACATATATTCAGTTATCTTAACCCAGGGACCATCTTGTACCCATTTTACTGAACTTATTTTAGGATATGTTACAGTAATAGGGTCTAATGACTTAAATGTAGGTAGCCTATTACCTTCTTCGTAATCTACATAAAAATACTGTCTGCCAACAACTCTTCCTATTTTAAATGCCTCTGTTGATTCTGAATTAACATTAAGTTCTTGTCTTAACATTAATAATATTTTTTGTGCTGCTATTTCTTTCCAATCCTTTTTTTCGTATCTATGATAATATTTAAGTTTGGATATTTGTTCTTGTGTTAATGCTCCTTGTTCGTTAAGCATTGTAATGGCATACTGAAAGTTATTTATAACGACAGGTAGCTGTTGTTTTAATTGCATTATCTGTTGTGCTTCATCTGCTGTTTTAGGTTCTTGCTGAACCATAGACTGCATCTGTGCTATCTTTTCTTCTATTTGTTGTATTTTAAATGAAGTTTCGAAATGTATATATTGTGCGTTTGACTTTATCGCTTCTATATAATCATTAGCTTGATCTAAATACTTGTCCTCTATGCTTTTCTTATCAGACAAAACACATGAGAAAACAAAAGGTCGTCTTTCTTGTTGAGAAACAAGTCTGTCTACAAAAGGTCTTTGTTTTGGTATTCTTCTTACATTTGCAGGTAATTCTGAACCACCTATTTTTGTCAAGTAGTCTGTATTGTCCTTGTTAATTAGATTTTGATAATACGACCAACAAGTTATATCATTTTTATAATATTCGTTCAATGATGATAATGACGATATATATCGAAGATATTGTTCAATCCATGCGGTTGTTTTTTCAGATTCCTTAACAAGTGTTATAGGTGCTAAATTTTTCTCTGTCATATTTTTTTTATTAAACAAATTCCTGAACTATTCTTCCATTTACTCTTTTATAAACTAATCTCTTTCTCTTATTTATTATATCGCCTTCACTCTTTACTATTACCATTTCATCTTCTTTGTCATATATCTCACATTCCATTGTTGCCATTGTTCTATCGCAGTTGTATGGCTTTGTTGCTGACGGAATATATTTAAACTTTGCAAGTGCTTCTATTTGACTTAAAAAAAACATATTGCCGATATATTCGTCAGTTAATTTGTCGGCTAATATTCCAAGTCCTTGTGGTTTTAAACTCTTATCTGTTCCGTACTTATTAGACAATGTAGATTTTAATATCTTATTTGCAAATGCTAATCTCGGTCTTTCAAATAATAAATGCTCAAATCCCCTATCTTCATAATATTGGAATATTCTTAAATTTGAATACTCTATATTTACCTTGCACCTATACCATATACAAGCTAATATAGTATGGAAGTAAAATGTTTCTGCTCCACCCTCGCTTACAGTCGGTCTTTCTACTATCTCTGCAACATAAGTATTGACAAGAGATTGTCCCATTAAAAAGCCTTTTTTTACATAAAAAGCACCTTTAGAGTTAGAGTAGTGGGCTTCTTCGTAGTCGTAGCTATCTGCTCCAGCTCGGTATAGATTAATATATACTAAGCCATTTTTGTCAGTTACAGGTTCTTCTATAATATTTAACCACCCTTTATCGTCATACTCAAATTCAAGATTAGAATATACTATTGGTTTATTTACGTCTTTTACTTTTAATATCCCTCTACGTTCTAACTGAAATTGAGGATTCTGTTTTATTTCTATTCTTCTTCTATTTAAAGAGCCTATTGCGACATCTCCGAAAAATCCAAGTGTTGATACTTGTAACGCTTCTGATGCGTATATAGCCTCCTGTGTTACGTGTATATATAATTTATCGGGGGCTATACTTTTACGTTCTTCTAATAAGCAAGCTATGCTTTCCTTTTTTTGAGTATTGCCCTCTTTATCTATAATCTTAAACCACCATTTAGGTAAAAAATATCCTACTCGTTTGCTTTCTATATTATCTTTAGGTTCAAATGTATTTTTAAATGAAAGATTATTGTATTTTTCAGGGTTGTAAAACCTTTGTTCCAAGTCATAAGCGCCACCTTCAAGATTACCTGATGTGCCTATAAATGACTGAAATCCTGTTTTTATATTATTAGTATAAATAGCGGCTCTTGCAAAACCAGCTACATCTAATGACCATGCTTTCTTTCCTTTACCTATTTCTTCATAATAAATTTCATACGGAGAATATTTACTTATTATCTGCGGTTTATCCCTTGCAGATAATGACCTTATCCATGAACTTGTATGTTTTGATTTTATTAAAGGATTTGATTGTAGCTTACTTACTGACCTTTCAAGATAAAACTGTGTATTAGCCATTAAATCTAATCCTCTATCACAATTTTCAAAGGTGTGGTCTGCATCTCCTTGTTCTCCTGCTACTATAATATTCTGCGATGCTGAAACAAATAAATAGTTATATGCGAGTTTACCTCCTGCATACATTTCGCTTATTCCCAATTGTCTTGTTTTCATCAACTGCAAGTCTTTCTGTTGTTCTGCTTGCATTTCCCAAAGACGAGAAACTAAAAATTGATGATCGAGAAAGCGAGGTTTTATTATTCCCTTTGCTTTACTACCTTCTGCCAATCCGTATATCGGCCAAAAGTTTAAAAAGAAATAATATCTGCCTGAAATATGTACTTTCTTATTTATGATATATAAGTCGTATTGTGGTAGATAGCAATTATTATCTTTCCAAAAAGCATCAACATTATCTTCAAGAGCATCTCCACCTTTCTCGATAGCATTTTCTACTGTATAACCATAAATACATCTGTTGTATTGTTTAGTCCACCATACTGTATCTACGTATATGTGATTGTCTTTTATGAATTTTACTCTTTCTTCTCTTTTTCTTGGTATCTCTGATTCTTTTATATGGAATAGGTCATCCTTGTAAGGTAAGTCCCCACAATGAATAACAGGCTGAAATCTTTTTGTATCTATAAATCTCATATTATATTCCTATTGAAAATACTTCCTCTCTAAAAGTGTCATTTCTTCGTTACTATGCTCTTTTGTCTTTCTTTCTCTTACAATAATATCTCTGAACTTTTCTTCCATATCTTGCAATTTTAAAACATTTGCAAGTGCTTTCATTCGTTCCTCTGAATTATCTATAAAATAGTCAATTTTTATATTTACTTCTTTTGTTATTGTCTTTTTGAATTTCTTTTTTTCTGTTTTTCCATTAGAAGTTGGTACATCAAAATAAGTTTCTACCTCTATTTCAACTTCCACGTCTTCATTAAAATATTTCTTCTTCTTCATTGGTATTTCGTTTATGCTACCAATGGTATCGTCTATATCGTTCTTTATTTTCTGATATGCCCATTCATTTTGAGAATACTCTAAAGATATATATATTTTTATTATTTCTGAAATATGTTTATCATTATCGTATTTAGAAATATCCTCTCCGTTTAAATATAATTCTGATGTTTTTAACTTCCTCTCGTTTATACTTAAATTAGAGAATATATGTTCTTTCTTATAAACGTGATATATAAACTTTAAGGCATTATTATAAAAGAACTTATCTTCACTATTATCTCTTTCTCTTAATTCTCTTATTAGCTTTAAATTATATGCTTCTTCGTTTACTGTTACTTCTTGTGTTTCTTCTTTAAATCTTAAAAAATCTGACATTATATGTTTTTATATAAATATTTATTTGAATTATTAATGGTTAAATCTTTCCATATTTCTTCGCCTAAAAATACTCTTAATTTACAAGACCATTGCTGTTCTGTATTTTCTATTACGTTCATATAATAATCACTACCAAATAAACAATGACTTCTTAATTTCTCGTTAGTTATTAATTTGAGTTTGAACTTATACCAGTAATTCTCATTAGCCATAGCGTAACTACAATCAACATAAAGATTATCATACTTATCCATCATTTCTAATATGACATAATCCCATTCTCTACCTCTCCCGAAATGTGCTAAACAAAAATTAAGTTTAGGGTATTTTAACAGTAATCTTTCATAATTCTTTGGATGAGTGAATAAGCTACATAATTCTTTATTTGTCTTGTGCATATCAACAGGAAATCCGTATTTGCATAGTAGTTGAACTAACTCTTTTCTACTACCTTTAAAATGAACAGGATTTCCGTCAGTGCAATGAGCCATTATAGGGATATTGTTTTTTTCACATATCTCGTAAATATGAGAATATCTATCATCAAAAGGGGCAACTCCTAATGGAGGATATAATTTAACTCCTTTAAAGCCTAATACGTTAATGCAATTATTGAATATCTCTAAATAATTACTTCTCCTTACGTCTATATGACAAAAAGCATTTATTTGTGGATATTGCTTATTTAATGCTGATAATTCCTTTAACTGCAATTCATAATTTCTCGGAACTTTTCCTGCACCCATAAAAGACATATCCATGGTTAAAACATTAAATTCTGTTTCTTTTGGATATTCTTTCATTATATTCTCAAATATCTCTTTCTGTCCACCTAATTTCCCCACTCTAACAAAATCTAAATACCTATCTAAAACATCATTATCCGTAAATGGATTTAGATTATGCAATATCCAATTAAAGACTTTCCTATCCTTTTTCGCCAACCACCTAACTAATCCTAATGGAAGAAAATTATTAGGTATATCGTCTGTCGTAAATATATGAATGTGATTATTTACCATAATGTTTTAAATTGTATTAAATGAATATGCTGTGTTTACACCTGCTTTTCCATCAGGCTTCCACTCACCTATATATATACCTCCGTACTGCCTTGTTTGATGTATTTTATCTTTTCTATGATGTAAATGTAAGCAAGTATTTTCAATAATCATTACATTTGTTCCAGTATTTATTATATCTTTTACAAGCTTACTTGTCATCCATTCCTTAAATTCTTCTCTTATCTTATCTCTTATCTCTGCCCATTTTGTCCTATCTGTTGTTACGCAGTCAACAGCAGGTGGTGTTTTTCTATGAGCATCAGGCATATATATTGGATCGTTTGGCCTATAAGATGATGTTATAGTTATTTTTAATCCATAATAATCTCTTAATATCTGTATTGCCTTTGGAATACAAGCATATATCTCAAAATCTCTCCCTTTCCAATATTCTTTATATTGAAAATCATTTGTGATATTATCTCTTTTATTTGTTATTAGTACTGTCTTCATATATAGTTAATTTATCAATATTTACAACAAATTCATAATCTTTCGGGCAGTCCTTTTTCCATGATACTCCAACAAATTTAGGTTCTTTTTTCATTAGATTAATTACATATAAAGGTGCTCCTGTATTATAGTCGGAGCAGTTTACCTTCATGCCCTCTTTTAAAT
>Ga0116163_1000820_pt1 | contig 20508 bp, 12 predicted proteins | sample AD_UKC107_MetaG_FD_89889 | JGI IMG/M metagenome (GOLD analysis project Ga0116163, IMG submission 89889) | Active sludge microbial communities of municipal wastewater-treating anaerobic digesters from Hong Kong - AD_UKC107_MetaG | ecosystem: Engineered > Bioreactor > Anaerobic > Digestate...
ATCACTTCAAAATTCGCATCCGAATATACTTCTGGTTGAAGATGAGATTGAAATGGGGAGATTTATTGCCAATGAAATAACAGGTGATTATAATGTTATTCTGGCCCGGAATGGTCAGGAAGCCCTGAAGGCACTTGAAAAATTTCATATCATTCTTGTTGTCAGCGACGTTATAATGCCTGTCATCAATGGATATGAACTTTGCATTCAGATTAAATCAAACATAGAATACAGTCACATCCCTGTTATCCTTCTTACTGCCATAGTTCATCTTACCGCAAGAATACAAAGTCTTGATTCAGGCGCAGATGCTTATATCGAAAAGCCTTTTTCAACAGATTTATTAATGGCACAGATAGAGAATCTCATAAAAAACAGAAGTCTGTACAGGCAGAATTTCATTAGTTCTCCGCTGGCTCATATCAAATCAGTCGCATTAAATAATACGGATGAGGAATTCCTTGAAAAATTGAATTCAATCATTATGGACAATATCTCTGAAAATGATTTAAATGTGGAAACGATAGCAGTATTAATGGGACTAAGCATTTCAACGCTCTACAGAAAGGTCAAAGCTTTGACAGATCTCAATACTGTTGAATATATAAGACTGGTCAGACTTAAAAAAGCTGCAGAACTGCTCTGCGAAAACAACTACAGGATTAATGAGATATCATACCTGGTGGGATTCTCTTCTCCTTCTTATTTTGCAACCAGTTTTCAGAAGCAGTTCGGTTTATCACCTTCACAATTTGTAAGGAAAAATATTTAATCAGCACGTGTCTCCACAAACTGCAATAGATAGCCTGGCTTTTCCAATAGCTATAGGGTTATAAAAAATGTTCTGGTTAAAAGAAATATTCAGTTAAAAATAAGTTTGGCGATTTCGGATAAATACAGGCGGCAATTCATCCAGGTATGCCCGCCTTCGGAAAAGAATGTCCTGTGTCTGATACCTTTTTCCTCCAGTAATGAAGTAAACTCAACAGAAGCATCATATAATCCATCATCTTTTCCACAGCTTACCCATAAGAGCTTTAGCTTACTGTTCAAAGAAGCAGGCGATGCATATAAATTCTTAAAATTATTTTCCAGTTCATTTGAAAAGATAGCCGGAGAGAAAGCGCATACCCAGGCAAATTTATCAGGGTTACCCAGTCCGGCAGCGAGGGTCTGACGTCCTCCAAGTGAAAAACCCGCAATAGCTCTGTTCCCGGCATCTGTGTAAACACTATAATTGTTTTCGGTAAAAGGTAGCACATCATTAATAAGATCATCGGTGAAGTAGTCAGTACTGAGTACATTCATATCAACTTCTTCGTTTTTTTCAAGCAAGGCAGGAAGAGGATTGGCATAGGGCATTACTATTATCATTGGTTCTGCCAGACCCTGAGCTATCATATTATCAAGAATAACATTCACCCGTCCTACCTTGAACCATGTCTCCTCAGTATCTGTCATCCCATGGATAAGATATAGTACAGGGTATCTGGTTTCAGGGTTTTTCCCATAATCAGGAGGTGTATATACAAGTACAGGTCTTATCAGATCAAGAGATTGGGATTTATAGTACCTGTAAGTTACATTTCCGTGTGGGACCTCCTGAATTTCAGAGAGAAGGGGAGGATCCCCGGGGATCTCGATAACACTGCGCTTAAACCGTTCATTAGGGAAAAGATAAGTGTTATTGGGGTCGTGAACCTGTATACCGTCAACAATAAAGAAGTAAGGATATATATCCGGAGTAACCGGGCCGGTTGTTGTTGTCCAGAGCCCGTCCTCATCTTTCGTCATCAGCAGGTTCTCTGAAAGAAATTCGGCGCTAAGTTCAACTTTCTCAGCACCGGGAGCCAGATAACGGAAAGTTATTGATTTATCCTGATGGATTTCAGGGGATACTATTGTTCTTCTTACCGGCTGTTGTTCTTTACAGGCAGTAAAGGTTATGATGATAGCAGAGAACAGGAACATCAATCTGAAAATAATGTTTCCGGGACATTTCATAAATCTGTTCTTATTTAGTTTATGCTCTTTCATTGGGGAATATATATTATATAAAGATTTATATGATCATTAATTACAGGTATAAAATTCTCATTTGAACAATAACTGTGATGATTTATCCATAAATTGTTTCATGTTCATCCAGGTATGACCACCTGAGGTGACCATTGATTCGAAATTTATGTTCTTTTCCTTAAGAAGATCCATAAATTCCACGGTTTGTTCATACAGGAAATCTTCGTTTCCGACACTTATCCACAAAAGCTTCATTTGTTCATTGGTGCGTTCAGGATCTTCATAGACATTCCTGAAGTTTTTCTCAAAATCTTCTTTGCCAAGAAAAGAACTGTAAGAACAGATCCAGGAGAATAATTCGGGGTGTTTAAATCCTATTCTCAGTGTCTGACCTCCTCCGCGTGAAAACCCTCCGATTGCCCGGTTGTCATTATCATTGAGAGTCCTGTAGTTGGATTCAACATATGGTATAATATTATTAATAAGATCATTTTCAATAGGGTCTTCATTTATCTGATCTCCCGGTGCAGGAGGATTTGTTGCTGTAGCTCCCGGGACAGAAGGGTTTCCATAAGGCATAACGACTATCATGGGTTCAACTTTGCCTTCTGCAAGATGATTATCGAGGATCAGATTGGTCCGGCCCACTTTGAAATATGTTTCTTCGGTATCGGTAGTACCGCTGATAAGATAGAAAACAGGGTATTTTTTCTCAGAATTTTTATCGTATTCAGGAGGAGTATAGATGACCAGTGGTCTGTATCCTTTAAATATATCTGAATAATAGTCGCAGTATGTCACAGATCCGTGTGGAACATCCTTAAGGGAATGGACAAGAGGACTTTCACCGGGGATATCGACAAGGCTTCTTTTAAATCTTTCGTTAGAGAAATACAGTACATTACCCGGATCCTGAACCTGAATGCCGTCAACAAGAAAGAAATACGGATAGATATCAGGTTTAACAGGGTCTGTTTTTATTGTCCAGAGGCCTGTTGTATCCCTGATCATAGACAAAGGTTCCTGAAGGAACTCTGCACTTAGTTTTACGTCTTCTGCCTCCGGGGCAAAAAACCTGAAAATTACTGATTTATCATCAAGTACTTCAGGTGATGACCTGTTGATCATTGGTCTGCCGGCTCTTCCACCGGGTTGGGAATAACAGCCAATGGTTATACTAATAAGGATGATGATAAGTAACGATTGTTTCTTCATTTGTAGGATTTTTTCGGGTTTATTATTTGAAGAGAAGTTGGGCCGATTCGTTTAGAAATTTTTTGCAGTTCATCCAGGTATGTCCTCCGTCAGGATAGAATGTCTGGTATTTGATATTTTTTTCATCCAGAACTTTAACATATTGCTGTAGGGTTTTATAAACCATATCTTCTGTTCCACAGCCCAGCCAGAACAGTTTAAGCCTGCTGTTTGTTAACTGAGGGTTGGCAAAAGGGACAGCATTGTTACGTTCAAACTCTTCGGGGCGCATTCCGGGAGCATATCCGCATACCCAGGCAAAGAGGTCAGGATTACCCAAACCTATGTAAAGAGATGTTCCGCCACCACCCGAGAATCCGGCAATAGCCCTGCCTTCGGGATCTGTTCTGACTCTGTAGTTTTTCTCAACAAAAGGTAAAATGTAGTTTTTAAAATCTTTCTGGAACTCCTGAAGGTTATCCCATTCCCTTAAGGACCCGGATGATTTACTGATGACAGGGAAAGCCCGTCCATAAGGCATTACAATTATCATGGGTTCAGCTTTACCCTGGGCAATAAGATTATCAAGAATGATATTGGCTCTTCCTACTTTAGTCCAGGTTTCTTCAGTATCTGTTGTCCCATGCAGGAGAAAGAATACAGGATATTTTTCAATTTTTGATGTTTCATATCCTGGAGGAGTGTAAATAACCAGAGGTCTTGCCCCCAGTTCATCTGACCAGTAATACCTGTATGAAACTGTACCGTGGGGAACGTTCTGAACAGTATGGACCTGCGGTTTGTCAGCAGGTATTTCAACGACACTGTTCTGGAACCCTTCATTCGGGAATATCCATGAATTCTTAGGATCAGCTACCTGTATGCCGTCCACAATAAAGCAATAAGGATAAATATCCGGTTCAGCAGGACCGAGCGTTACACTCCATATCCCGTTTTCATCTTTTGTCATGGCCTGTTGTCCGGAGACGAACTGAGTACTTAATTTAACATCTTTGGCATTTCTGGCCATAAAACGGAATGTAACCGTTCTGTCTTTGTTCACTTCCGGTGAAATGAAATTTTGAAAGCCGGGTTGACCGGATATATAAGATGTGTTTAGAAAAGGCACCAGAAGAGTTAATAAAACAATCTTATAAAGGTATTTCATAATTAAAAATGTGTTAAATATTTAAAAATTGAATAATTACCCGGGTGGGCATAGCTTACTGACAGATTGATATAATTTTTAATACAGTTGTCCCTATAAAAAATGTACTCAATCATAAATCAGTTTTTGCTGTTTTATAATAATATTCTATGATCAGTATTGGTAACAAAATAAACGTATGAAAAGATAAAATAATTTATTCATTTATCCTTATTTTAAATGTTAAATATACACTTATATGCTAAAATTTTTCAATAATTATTAATAGATCGTAAAAATTCACTCCGTTTTTTTGGACGAACTATTTCTCCGTTATTAATTTCAAAAGGGGAGATGTTAAAATCACATCTCCCCTGAAACCACTTTAATATAAACATCAACCCTTCCTGTTATTCAATCTATATTACTTAATTTGGATATTATATTTTAAAGAAGGTTGGGATTAACGTCAGTTTCTATATTTGGCAGAGGCATAAAATACTCAACAGCACTTTGTGGTTGCAATTCTTCAGGATCTTTTTTCTCTTTTGTTACTTTTCTCTTTTAAACTATTCAAGCTGCCTGAAGGTAAAGTTTTGCAGGTGCTATTCTGCCTATACCCTGATATGACTTAATATTGTTGTACCAGGTGATATAAAAACGATTTTCTTTTTCATTATCAGCTTTATTTTACAGGGATCATAAGCTGTGTTATTGAATGTGCCGGGAAACTGTAAGATATGCTGTTTCCCCTGAACTTAACAGACTTTGTATCAATATTTACTTCTTCTTTTGTCCTGGTATTGGTTGCATCAATATTCTCTGCATTAATTTCATTCACTGTTGCTGTTCCTGTATAATCTCCGGATTGAAGTATTATGTCAGCAGGGATAGCTTCTTTTTCATGCCTGTTGACAACATTAATGATCACATGACCGGTCGAATCATTTAATGAAGCACTTACATCAAGATAAGGTATATCAGTAAAGAGTTCATTACTGTATTTTTCACAGTCTGTATATACATCAAGAGATACTCCATGACTATTATGAGAATACAAATAGAAGGGATAGAAAAGGTTGTTTTTGTAATCACCTTCAGGAGACATGCCGGCAAGACTTGTTATCATGGTGACATTTGCCATTTTGACAATATCGGCGTGCCGGATAAAGGAGTTCAGATGCTGGGCAAGCATCAATGGCCCGATAAGACCATTCCCACGTGCACTGTATTCATCAAATGATATATAAACAGGTCTGTCAGATCCTGATTTGGCCATTACCGTTTCAATGAGTTTCTGTACAATTTCTATCTTCTGATCAATCTCCAGGCCCAATGACATCAGGTTGGAAAACCCCTCATCTCCTGTTCCCCGGAGTGCCTGATTAGCATACCTGTGAATAGAGATATAATCAATATATCCAACCATATTGTCAAGAACATAATAATTCCAGTCAATCCATCCGTCTGCAGGATCGTAATTCGAAGTGACCATGGGGTAATTTGAAGAACCTGAAGCAATTAACTTTATGTCTTCATCGGCCCACTGCATCAGCTTTGCTGCCTCAATGGCAAACTTGACATAATCCTCTTTGTTTTTATAGCCCATCTGCCAGGGACCATCAATCTCGTTTCCAAGGGCCCAATACTTTATTTTATATGGCTCTTCATTTCCGTACTTTCGTCTCAGATCAGAATAATACGTTCCTTGAGGGAAGTTGCAATATTCAACCCAGTGTCTTGCATCGTCAAGAGTTCCTGTTCCGGCATTGATACAAACAAAATTTTCTGCTCCTATAAGCTTGCAGAATTTTACATATTCATCTGTTCCCATTTGATTCGTTTCAATCGAATGCCATGCTAATTCCTGTCTTGCCGGACGCTGATCTTTAGGACCAATTCCGTCCTCCCAGTTATACCCCGATGCAACATTACCCCCCGGCCATCTGACAACTGGTATATTAAGCTCTTTCATAAGATCAATGTAATCCTGCCTGAAACCATTCTCATCAGCAAATTTGGATGAAGGATCGTAAATACCCCTGTACGCAACCATCGATTCAAGAAATGCTCCATAGATGTTTGGGTCTATCTTCCCTATTGTACGATCAGGGTCAATCTTGATGACAGCTGTCTCCTGTGAAAAAAGGTTCCCGGAAATAAAACCGGAAAAAATTACAAATAAAAAAACAAATCGTAAGGTTTTCATTGTAATAGGTTTTGATTTATTGGAAGGATGCCTGTATTTTTATAAATGTAAAATTTACATTTAATAATCATTTTTAAATTTACATTTATTTTCAATATGAGTCAATGATTTTATATATTATTTTACCAGTCAGATGAAAATTATCAATCAGTTATAATATGAAGGTTAGTCTGATTGCCAGCTAAATGAAAGTTCAACAGGAAATACTATCTTTGAAGGCGGAACTTTTTAATTAATAGGGATCAATTTAATATAAATAAACTATGAAAAAGACGATAAGACGACTCATTTTACCCGGCCTTTTGGTCCTGGCTGCTATCTTTTTTATCAGGTGTTCTTCTTCACCTGACTGGAAGAAGACAAACAAAGATCTAATAAAGGAATATGCTTTGACAGAAAGGAAAATCCCTGGGTTACCAAAAACAAAAATATCATCGAATCTTGAACCCGGTAAGGTAAGCAGTCTTGACAATATAGCGGCCACTGAGCTGTCTCCCGGCGTGAGCGCCAGGATATACTGGGGGAGTGGCACAATGACGGCCTTACTTGAACTTGAACCGGGAGCAGAGATAAATGAAGAAACTCTTGCTTCAGACAGGTTGGTTTTTGTCCTGGAAGGGACGATAGATCAGCTTATTGACGGATCTTTCATTAATATGATATCAAGAAAAAGAGAAGAGCCTGATGGTACCCACAGCCTTACACCAAGGATTGATTTTGTATATCTTGAAAAAGGAAGCAAAAATGCAGTAAAAGCTGGCCCTTCAGGAGCAAAACTTCTTGAAGTATATAGCCCTGTCCGTATTGATTATCTTGAAAAAACCGGAGTTGCCAATATTCCTGAAGAGGCTGTGGATCTTAAAAACCTATCTGTCCCGAATATTACACCGGATAAGGTTTATGATCTGTATGATCTGCAACTTACTGAGTTGGTCGAAGGTTCAAATTCAAGGCTTGTGACCGGAAGAAATATGCAGATAAGCTTTATTTCCATGGATCCCGGAGCATTGTTTGCCCACCATATACATCCTGAAGAACAAACAATGCTGGTATTGCGTGGAGGATGCAGCGAGATACTGCTTGATACTGAACAGGACATGTCAGAAAACAGTGTGGTGCTCATTCCAGGCAATATGGTGCACGGAGCAAAAATAGGTCCCCTGGGTTGCGATGCTGTGGATATTTTCTGGCCTGCAAGGGATGACTATTCCGAAAAAGAAAAAGCAAGGATGGAAGCTTACCATAATATCATTCCCAAAGATGCTGAACTGGAGTTAGTAATTGACGGAACTAAAACAGAACCGGGACTTACTTTCGCTGAAGGACCAAAATGGATGAACGGAAAGATATATTTATCAAATATGTATTTTGATCAGGACTGGAACGGAGACCCCCGAAAAAGTTCAACAGTTGAAATGGACCCTGATGGTACTTACAGAAATATTACCAGAGGAAGAATGCAGACCAACGGTCTGTATCCCTACCGGAACGGGAATCTGCTCGTTTGCGATATGCTGGGTCACAGGGTTGTTGAAATGACAACCGGAGGGAGAATAGTAAGAGTTGTAGCTGACTCTTACAACGGCAAACCACTCGACGGCCCTAATGATATCATTACTGATGCCAAAGGCGGCATATATTTTACAGATCCCCAGTTTACACCTGATGCTGTCAAAAATCAGCCCGGACGGACAGTTTATTATATCTCTCCAAAAGGCGAAATGACAAGAATAGTCGAACCTAATGAATTTGCAATGCCAAATGGTGTTATTCTGTCTCCCGATGGTAAGACATTGTATATAAATAATACCTATGACAATGAATCATGGTATCCTGTTAATACCGATAAGGATAACTATATCTGGGCTTATGATGTGAATGAAGACGGGACAATAAGTAACGGCCGTCAGTTTGCCAGATTATTTCTTACTGAAAATGTGCTTGACAGACAGGGCAGATCAACAAGTGCCGATGGAATGGCAATCGACAAAAAAGGTAATCTGTATGTAGCTACTTACTATGGAGTTCAGATCTTTAATCAGGAAGGTGACTTTATCGGCATGATAAACCTTCCGAATTTTCCTGTCAGTCTCTGTTTTGGTGATGATGATATGAAAACCCTGTATATAGTCAGTTATAATTGGGTGTATAAGATCCGTACAAACATGGAAGGTTTTGTTCAGTACTTATAGCTGATTGTAATATTGAATGTTGGATAGATAAGAGCAGTTTTGCCCGCGCATTCTAAAGACTTAATATTATTGATAAGTATCATGTGCTTCCACTGTACATGGGAAAATTTTTGTGCCATGTAGTACAATGCCATGTATAGCAGCTTGTTATGCCTTCTTTTGGGGAGGGGGGCTGGCGTGCAGAGACTACACAGCTTTGTTTCACAGACTATTAGACCCATTTCAGTAATCATCTTGTTCCTTCCTGCCAGGATGCTAAAGTGAGGGTATTGGTTTTTTGATACCAGGAATCTGAACTTTCAATACTCCCGAAAATATCGTCATACATAAGAAAAACCCCGGAGGGCTGGACTTCCAATAGTACAGGTTCCACCGGGGCAGTGGCAATAAAACCGTTTCAACCCCCTTTCTTCAACTTCTTCAACTTTTTCAACCGAGAGAAAGCTACCGTCAGTCAGGATGTCATTTTGAAGTCAACCCCTCCTGGGTTGTTGTTATGATATAATGCACCTTTCCCGGGGGGAACCCGGGCTACTGGATGTTGACACCTCCGGTGTCATGGAAAAAAAGAATCAATGTTTTGCACAACATTAAATTCCGGGAATAATTATATAAAATTTATTTTGGGTGTCTTTCGCACAAAACAGGAAAAATTCTTCCACCGTACTCCTAAAAAATACTCTTAATTATATAGCACATTGCACTGTATAGCAGTACATTAAACCCCCTTCAGGGGGCAGGGGGTTGGAAATAAAGTGAACATAAAACCATGTTATAAAGTACATTAAAACCCCCTTTAGGCGGGAGTGGGTTGTAACAGGAAAGTGTTGTATTCTGCTTTCTCAGAACTCGTCGCAATGCTCCGATGTAACCTGAACCCTAAGCCTCTTCAACTTTTTCAACTTTTTCAACCGGGGAAAAGCTACCGTCAGTCAGGATGTCATTTTGAAGTCAACCCTCCAGGGTTGTTGTTATGATATAATGCACCTTTCCCGGGGGGGAACCCGGGCTACTGGATGTTGACACCTCCGGTGTCATGGAAAAAAAAGAATCAATGTTTTGCACAGTATTAAATTCCGGGAATAATTATATAAAATTCATTTTGGGTGTCTTTCGCACAAAACAGGAAAGAATAGGACACAGTTAACCTGTAATTTATCAGGTGATATGTTTTTTACTAAGAAATATTCTGAACAGAAACACTTAATCAGAGCCCTTAATCATCCGTATGATTTCAACAGGACCTGATAAGCCGGATTTCAAGAGTGGTGAATCTGCCTGGTAAAATTGTTGCGAAGTATATGTTACCGGGTTCTTTTCTCCTGGCTGCAGATCACCTATAATACGGTTAACCCACAGATTTATCACATTTATCCTTAGTTCATTATTCCCTTCTAGTAACGCAGATGAGAGATTGACTCTGAAGGGCTTTTTCCATACTATTCCAAGAGATTTTCCGTTAAGAGTCACTTCTGCTATGTTTTGTACCTCTCCAAGATCAATCCATATCTCCTCCGTACCATTAAACCAGCTTCCGGGAGCTTCAAAATTTCTGGTATATGTAGCTGTCCCGGAGAAATATTTCACACCTGCAAGAGCAAATTCATTCCAGGGCATAAGTGAATCAAGCATAATTGATTCCGGTGCCCCTCTGTGAGGCTGAAAAGATAGTTCCCACGGCCCATCTACTGTAAGAACATATTCTTCTGACGGAGTTGATATAAGAAGTGATTCCGATTGTGCCTTATTCCTGAAAATAACAAAGAAAGCATCATTTGGTTTCATAGCCAGAGGAACTAGAGTCTTACCTTCCTGTATAGTGAATGATGTCTTTTTTATTTCACCTGTTACAGGATCCCATATCTCTGCCTCTTTACCATTAGTACGAAAAGCTGCAACAACATTTTCAAACCTGTCATTACGGTTATTTACCCAATAAATATCTCCATTGGATAATTTGCGGTGGATATACCATATCTCAGTGTCATCTGCAGGTTTTGTATATTCAAAGTCAGGAGAAATATTCAAATCCTTCAGTACTTCATCAACAGTATATCCTGAATACACTTTCCCTTTACCGACAGACTGTATACCCGATCCATCTCCCCACAACTCATCTGCCAGGTCTTTAAATTTATCCATCTCATCATTAAGGCTGGGACTGCCAATAGGTTTTTCTCCCATGAGAGCAGCTCCGCTCTTCACCATATCATATATTTTACTTAAGACAGGCAGGGACATATATCCTGTACTTTCGTCAAGTACCAGTAATCTGTAACTGGTACCTGCAGGGGTAATAATGTTTCCTTTTTCAAAGTATAACACATTTACGAGTGCATCAGTATTGATGAAGTCATAGTTATAACCTTCCGGTATCGGGGGAAGTTCATATCCGAAAAGAACTGTTACATTATTATCCTCTCCGTACAGATATGCAATATCAGCCACGAAGTTACCCTGCTGAAGCATATAGCAGCTTCGTGCCATATAATCTATCCATGGTTTAGCAACTTCAGCCCATGTTTCGTGTCTGTTGAACCAAAGTCCGAAACGTCCCAGAGTAAGTCCGGGAAATTTATCATCTGCCGGCTGGTGAACTGAAGTATGTATCACAAAACGGTTAAGACCACATGCCATTTCCATATCGGCAGTTGGTTTGAGGCTTTCGGGAGAATGCCCCCAGGGATCTATAGCAGCTGTCATAGATTCAGCTGCCACAAAATTCTGTCCATAGATATGTGATACAGATGCTGACTCCCTTACATCCGCTATGTGCCTGTTTTCCACATTTTCAGTCTGCCCTGCACGTATCTGGCTTGGAGTACGTGTCGACCATGTTGCACTCATTGGCACATCAGCTGTACGTTTTACTTCGATCCCGTCGCCAATAAATGCCCTCCCGTTCTCATGAGATTCGGTATATCTGGCCATTCCCCTTGTTCTGAGCAGTTCAGTAAGATCATCATAATGATACTCTGCCAGCATTTTTCCAAGTGTAAGACGGAAGTCCCACAGAAACCTGTCGCTGGCTTCTGCACTCTCAACGATACGCCCTGTAAGCACTGGTATCCATTTACGGATATCATAATTGTTCCTGCTATTGAACTCTTCTATCATATTATCGGTCCAGTTTGCAGTACCTGCCTCCCAGCTGTCAGTAATAATATACTGTAAGCCTCTTTTGCCCATTAATCCGCCCGTTGCCTCCTTATATTGATCCAGATAATTATAAAAATATGAGGCTATATGATCAGGATTAAGCTTGTCAACTTCCAGTCCGGTTGCCTCCGGTGAAGCAGGGCCATTCTGATGCCCTGTAAGGGAATAACCCAGTCGGATTATCTTCCATCTTCCCGGAGGAGGTGTCCAGTTTAATGAGCCATCAAGCTGCATTTCAGAACTAAGATCAATGACATCTTCTTTTCTTATTACCTCTTTCTGAGGAACAGATGGAGTATTACAGAAAGCCAGTTCCGAAGCTGTGGCAAATCCTGCTTTCACTTCAAAGTGGTTGACTCTTGTCAGAGGATACAGAACCAGCTCTGCTATTTGTGTTCCAGGAAAAACCGGTTCCGGAGCAATTGCTGTTCCTACTATATTACCTGCTTCAATAAAAGAAGGTTTTTCCGCTAAAATGGCAAGTCTGAAATATTTTGCCGTTACCGGCTCAAAAGAATAGGTATTCTGAGCAGCATTACCTGAAGGGATATCCATTACTATACTGTAATTTATACCGTCATCAGATGATTCAAGAGTCATTCCTGTAGAGCCTGTCTCAGGGATACTTGTCTGATTTCTTGTAGCACCTCCTTCTGTAACAAGAGATAAGGCTTTTATTGTGGTTGGTTCAGGAAATTCAAAAAGTATCCATGATTTTTCTCCGACAGTAGCAAAAGGAAGAATAAATGACTTGTTAAGATCTCCGTCCCATAGCTGTTCCGGGTTAAGCCTGCCTCCACTTGCTGTGACAAGAGGATCCATATCCTGTAGTGATTTGTCATCTTCAGGCATTTTATAAGCAACAACAACTGCATCAGAATAATACTCAGGGACAGAATCGAGTATAAGAAGATTATAATTTCTCATGTCAGTCGACATCGTCTGGAAACTTCCGGTTGATGCCGGGGGGAGTGGCAGTTTGCCTGAGAAGAGTTTTTCCCCTTCAATTTCTGTTTCACTCCACACATATTTCTTCATGGCCTGTTCCGGCTTAACCCATGGACCACCGCTCTCACTCCATCCTGGAGAACCTGCAATAGCCATTTCCATCTCAAGTGAATCAGCCATGCGGGTCGCAAAAAGAAAGGCATCTTTCCATTCCGGAGTCATGTAAACCAATCTCTTCTCAACAATTTTGGGTGTTGCAAGTCCTGCATCGAAATTCTGGAAACCAGCTATTCCTGTACGGTTCATCCATTCCAGGTCGGCCCTGATACCTTCTTTTGATATATTGCCATTCATCCAGTGCCACCATACACGAGGCCTGGCTGTGGGAGGAGGGTCCATAAATGAGCTCTCCAGTTTTGAAAACGAATCCGGAGAAGGTGCTGAACAACTGAATATCAACAATGGGAAAAAAGATAAAAGAAACAATGCCCTGATCATTGTACAGAACATCCGGCTCTGTTTGCTGTTTGGACTTTTCAATTGCCTGTCCTTTACAGCAGATGAACCCACATCACGGAAAAATAGTCTTTCCCTCTCCTTACAGAATAGTTGAACAGTTTTATTACTGCAGCTATCTCGTCTCATCTTGAGGTCATTTCTGAAGGAACACCCTTGAAATTACCTATCAGGTTGCCTCCTCCGGATTCCTGCTCTATTGATAAATTGACAGCAATATAATAATCCCCATCCTTTTTTTCAATAGTGAGAGAACCTGATGAAAATGATAATCCCTGCGTTTTACCTCCCGGATTGGGATAAAAACCTGCTGTAAAACCTACATTACACGATTCGCCCATAGTGAAAGTGCCTTCAGGTATTGTAGTAACTGCAGAAGCATTATATACTTCAAGTATTATTGCTGCAGAAGGATAAAGAGAAATTTGTATATCAGTCCTGTACATTACATTTTCACACTGCCACAGGCGTGATGGAATATAGGAAACTGTTTCAGGTAAATAATCGGCATTATATTCTTCTATTGAACATCCCTCAACTGAAAAAATATTATAGACTTCTCCATCCTCCTTGCTACATCCGGTAAATAAAATAATGATCAGGGAAAATGATAAAACTGATAAAAAAAATGATTTTGACATAACAGAGTTTTTAATGAATTAAATAAACATTTATAATGAATTTATATCCATCCACCTTGATGAATCAATTTACGAAATTAATAAGACTATGTAGAATAAGATAGGAAATATGATATAAAAAACGACATTAGTTCATAAAAAACAGGGAATCCTTTTAATTTCCCTCTTTAACAGCATATTTGGCGGTTAACATTATCAGAAGAGTCTGATATTTTTCCTCAGAAAGGCAAGCAGGGTGATGACAGAAACAATTATCAGTCCTGCAATAGCTGTAAATGCTATTGTACGGAAATCTTCCTGTCTTTTGATAAATATCCCTGTGAAAGCCCAGATAACTGCCAGTCCGATATAGGGATTATTTAACTTTACTATCGAAACCGAAACAAGAAGAGCTCCGGTAATAATCATAATGATAGTCCAGGTAGCTTCGGGCATACCGAAGCCATTCCAGTTATAATACACCAGAAGTGCAGTTATATTGGCTATTGTTGCTATACATATCCATCCGAGATAAATACCGAAAGCTACCTTTATTAAACCATAGGAAAGGCCTTTTATATGAATATTGATCACTATAAGAGTCACCAGCAGGCCTGCCATCACCAAAACCGAGAGAGGAATTTTCTGATAATGCCATACCACAATCCAAAGCGCGTTAAATATGCATGACAATCCGAATAGCCAGGATATTTTACCTATTACTTGCTGATCAGAACCGGTAAATTGAATAATACAATAAATAATCAAAAGAAGGTATATTAATCCCCATATGGAAAATGTAATCCCTGCAGGGACAAATAAATTAGGAAGAGAATCCGACAACTGTCCTGTGGTTTTATTATTTAAAGGAAGTGCATTTGCCAGATAATTCATTACCAACATTATAATGAAAAACCCAATATTAAGATATTTCGCCATTTTTTTTTTGTATTGGAGTTACGATCAGGTATATATAATGTATCAAATATACAAATTTAAATCAAGCAACTTTCATGCTGTATTATTGATTTGGCCATTTTATATCTCACATTTCCTTAAATTATTACTGAAAATAATCAAATTGTATGAAGACCGGCACAAGTTCCGGATTCAAAAAAACGATACAAACACCAGGGAAGCGAATCCAATTTTACCTGACCCTCGTGTGCGTCATAGCTTTATGCGAAGCCGGATGAATACCGATTAACATAATCCTTTTATTCAGAAAAGAATATTAAATCATGCCAGGATATTTACAAATGTATTCCTGTTTCAAGGTTTGCTTTGGATATTGAGCAAAAAAAATTAAGATCTCTGTAAAATTCACTAAATAGCTGCATACATGCTTTCTGTGGATTAAGGATAAGGCTTGATAAACAAGTCTCAGATGCCCGTTTTACCTCACTATTGCAACTTTGGTACAGCTTTTGATGTATAAATGAAGAACTGAATCTTCTAATACTTACAAAAATGAAAAAGCTAATAACCACATCAATTCTCGCAGTCCTGGTCGCCCTCGCGACCACAGTTAAGGCGCAGGATTATCCTGAAGAATATCTGGGACTGCCCGGAGACAATCTGAATCTTTATGCAGTGATGAAGCTATTCCAGGAATCAGAAACACTTGAAGCATTTGAGAGAAATCTTAATGACGAGAATTCCAGGATAAATAACCTGGATCTTAACGGAGACAACTACGTTGATTACATCACGGTCACTGACTATCCTGATGGGAATGTCCACTCAATAGTGTTAAGGGTAGCCCTTGACCGGAAAGAGAGTCAGGATGTTGCAGTCTTTGTTGTAGAGAAGTTCTCTGACGGTTCTGCCCAGATACAGCTCATTGGTGATGAAGCTCTGTACGGCAAGAATTACATCATAGAGCCCATTTACAATGAGACACCAAATCCTGGTTACATGGGAAGATCAACAGGAGCAGCCAGAGTGACAAATGTAACAGTGGTAAGTACCACACCATATCAGGTATCTTTATGGCCGGTCATAAGGTACATTTACATGCCAAACTACGTCATCTGGCGCTCATCATGGTACTGGGGTTACTACCCACCTTACTGGCGTCCGTGGAGAGCACACTACTGGCACTACTACTACGGTTATCACTACAACTGGTACCACGTTTACTACAAACATTACCGCCACTGGGATTACCCAAGATATGCCAGATACAATGACTTCTACTATAACAGAATAAGGGTTTACTCTCCGGTTGTGGTAGTAAACATAAACAAAGGTAATTACAAGAATACATATAACAGACCTGAACAGAGAAGAGAAGGAGAAGTACTCTTCACCAAATTACATCCGGATCGTACCAGGAGAACGGCCACAAACACTGTGATGGTTAGAGAAAGGAGAACTTCTGCCGATCAGAGAGCTGTCAACAGCAGGGCTTCAAACACTGAGAGAAGGAGTATCTCCGATCAAAAATCGTCAGGCAATGCCTCAACTAACAGGGAAAGAAGAGTTGCGACCGAACAGAGGTCAGTCAACAGCCGGGCAGCCAATACTGAAAGAGGGACCGTCTCTAACCAGAGATCCTCTAATGATACACGGGTAAACAGGGAAAGCCGGACTCCTTCAGCAGAACAAAACAGGATACAGTTGTCTGCAAGAAGCAACTCACAGGGTACTTCCCGCGAAACGAAGGCTACTCCGGAACGCAGGACAGTAAATACCAACAGCCGGCAAAGTACCGTAAACAGATCAACAAATACCCAGAACAGTTCAACACCGAGAGCTACTACTCAGCCGGCCCGGGCAAAACAACCAGCTTCTACCCCTTCCAAGAGCTCTTCCACCAGAGCCAGTTCAGGTAACAGTTCATCATCAAAGAGTGCAGTAACAAGAGCTACCAGATCTCAGCCGGCCAAAAGTAAAACAGTAACAAGATCAAGCCGGTCATCTTCAAAGAGCTCCGGCTCAGTAAGCCGCAACAGCAGCGTAAGCAGAAGCAGCAACGCTTCTGTTAGAAGTGAAAAAAGTTCGGAGAGGAGTAGCAATAGCTCCCGCAGAAGATAAAGTAACTGTCAAGTGGTTAGGATAAAGCTTTAAGGAAGCCGTCTCATAAAAATGAGACGGTTTTTTTTAAGCCCTTTACAAGTATAATAAGGACAAAGCAGTAAAGGCGCAAACTGTACTCTCTATATTGTCAGCTTTTATTCAGCTAAATAACATTTCTTCAAAAGGGGACATCCTTTTTGAAATCAGGCCGGTAAGTAAGATAACTATTCATATCCTGGAACCATCCGTTCCTGAAACCCAGCTTTTTCATGTAACAAACAACTGATCCATACTCTTCCTTGTATAAGGGTCTATTAAGTAAGGTGTGATCACTAACCCCCGGAGTAGGATAATATTGCGCCATGAGCGATACGCTTACTCCGGGAGATAACTCCCCGGCAATAGTCTCAAGCACTTTCATGCTTTCTTCTGTATGACCGGGCAATACCAGATGTCTGATAAGCATACCGTTTTCTGCCCTGCCCTCCCTGTCTGTCCGGAATAAAGATCCTTTCTGATAATACATTCTTTTCAGAGCTCTGAGTGCGACTTCGGGATAATCAGAAGCATCAGAATATTCCTTTGCTATTGAACTACTCACATATTTATAATCAGGAAGATAAATATCAATCATCCCATCCAGGCTGTCAATTACTTCCGGTTTATCGTAAGCATTTGTATTATATATTGTCAGCGGCCTCAGACCCCTGTCATGCAAACCTCTGATAAGAGCTTTTACCTGAGGTACAACATGAGAAGGAGACACAAAACCAACTGCCCTGACACCGGCAGAAAGGATCCTTTCAATCTCATCAAGGGCTTCCTGGTAAGAATATTTGCTTCTGAAAAATGATGAAGGTGGTCTGCTTATATCATAATTTTGGCAATAAATACAACGAAGATTACATCCCGAAAAAAAAATATTACAAATACCCTTTTCTCCGCTTACCGGAGGTTCTTCTCCTTTATGAATGCAAATGGAAGCGATATTCATACCCGCATCAAGTCCGCAATAACCTGCATTACCACTGGTCCTGTCGGCCCTGCACTCCCTGGGACAAAGGTTACATGATGAAAAAAGTACCTTTTCTTCCTTTGTATAAATATCTTCCAACATCATTTGCAAAGATGTGAAAATAATATTATTCTATTGAAAGCTTGTTATTTCCAAAACCTTAATTATCTTTGCATCAATTAAGAGGGGAATTGAGCCTAGGGGACCGGAGTCCCCTATTTTATTATCCCAAATTGGGTATGATTGACAAAAACGACATAGAAAATATTGTAAATGAATACATTGAAGGGAAAGGTGTTTTTCTTGTTTCTGTCAAAGTAAGCAGTGCCAACAGGATTTCTGTTTTTGTTGACACTGATAAGGGAATAACGCTTGAAGAATGTGTTGAACTACATCGTCATATCGAGAAAAACCTTGACCGCGATCAGGAGGATTTCGAACTTCAGGTTTCTTCTCCCGGGCTGGATATGCCCTTTATGGTTCTTGAACAATACCGAAAGAATATTGGTAAGAATGTTGAAGTAGTCAATAAAGAAGGGGAAAAATTCTCAGGCACACTAAAGAACATAACAGAAGGGGGGTTTGAACTTGATACAGAAGTTCGTATAAAAGGTAAAAAGAAAGAATCGCGGGAACTATCCTTCAATTTTGACGAGATAAAAATGACAAAAGAAATTTTAAAAATTAAGTAAAATAATAGGCTTTTAACCAGATGGAAAATGTTAATTTAATCGACACCTTCTCGGAATTTAAAGAACTGAAGAACATTGATCGTCCTACAATGATGAGTGTTCTTGAAGATGTCTTCAGAGGGATGCTTGCCAAAAAGTATGGATCGGCTGATAATTTTGACATTATTGTCAATATAGACAAGGGTGACTTCGAGATTTGGAGAAACAGAGTTGTGGTTGAAGATGAAGAACTCACAGATCCAATAACACAGATACCTCTGTCGGATGCAAAAAAGATTGATGAGGATTATGAAGTGGGAGAAGAGGTATCCGATGAGGTAAAATTTCTGGATTTTGGAAGAAGAGCCATTTTATCTTTACGACAGAATCTCACAGCACGTATCCTCGATCTTGAAAAAAATAATATCTACATAAAATACAAAGACAGGATCGGAGATATCGTCACAGGGGAAGTATACCAGGTATGGAAGAGAGAGATACTGGTACTGGATGACGACGGGAACGAGCTGATGCTCCCAAAAAGTGAACAGATACCCAGTGATCATTTCCGCAAGGGAGACACTATAAGGGCTGTGGTAATAAAAGTGGAAATGCGTAATAATACGCCTTTTATCATTCTAAGCCGCACATCACCTGTTTTTCTTGAAAGGCTTTTTGAGCTTGAAGTTCCGGAAATATTTGACGGCTTGATAACCATAAAGAAGATTGTAAGAGTACCCGGAGAAAGAGCCAAGGTAGCAGTTGAATCCTATGATGAAAGGATTGATCCCGTAGGTGCATGTGTAGGCATGAAAGGATCCAGAATACATGGGATTGTAAGGGAACTGCGAAATGAAAATATTGATGTAATAAATTATACTTCCAATAATCAGCTATTCATTCAGAGAGCACTAAGCCCGGCCAAGATCACTTCAATTAAACTCATTGAAGAAACCAAACATGCAGAAATCTATCTTAAGCCCAATGAAGTATCGCTGGCTATCGGGAAAGGTGGTCTTAACATCAAACTCGCCAGTCAGCTTACAGGTTATGAGATAGATGTCTACAGAGAACCGGGAGGAGAAGATGAGGAAGATGTGAACCTTGAAGAATTCAGTGACGAGATTGAAGAATGGATAATTGAAGAATTCAAAGCAATAGGATGCGACACTGCAAAAAGTGTTCTCAGCCTCTCTATCAATGATCTTGTTAAAAGAACTGATCTTGAAGAAGAAACAATAAAGGAAGTAATAAATATTTTAAAAGCTGAATTTGAGTAATAAATAATAATCTCAATCAAAGATTTATAAAGTCAGGGTATATATATGACAGAAGACGTAAAGGTAACGAGATTAAGTAAGGCAGCACGTGAGTTTAACGTTGGAATATCCACTATAATTGAATTCCTTCACAAAAAAGGGTTCAATCTTGACCCCAATCCAAACACTAAACTTCCGCCTGAAGCCTATATGTTACTTGTAAAAGAGTACAGTACTGACATTAGTGTAAAAAAGGAATCTGAACGACTAATTCTCAGAGACCTTAACAGGAACAAAGAAACCCTGTCGATAGACGATGTAGCTGATAAAACCCCTGCTGAAGAACCTGAAAAGGAAGAAGAAGTTATTGTAAAAGATTCCTCCGTAATAAAAAAAGGTGTTGATATTAAAACCGAGATCACAAAACCTGATATTAAACTTGTCGGTAAAATTGATCTTGACAAATCAGCCAAACCTGCCGGGGAAAAGAAAACCCGTCCCCTGGACGAGTCTAAAGAGAAAGCTGAAGTAAGTGAGG
>Ga0116163_1000829_pt1 | contig 20378 bp, 24 predicted proteins | sample AD_UKC107_MetaG_FD_89889 | JGI IMG/M metagenome (GOLD analysis project Ga0116163, IMG submission 89889) | Active sludge microbial communities of municipal wastewater-treating anaerobic digesters from Hong Kong - AD_UKC107_MetaG | ecosystem: Engineered > Bioreactor > Anaerobic > Digestate...
AATACCGGGATCTCATAGAAAATATTCATGAATTTATCGCATGAGATTCCGGTATTTGCAAACTCGGAAGATGCAAAACCGGAATGACAAAACTACGTTACCCTCAAAATTATACTGCTACCTATGAAAATCGAGGTTCATCCCCCTATAATTCAGAGATCGTCTTATTCTTCAATAAATCAGCTCTCTTTCTATTCATCGTAGCGGTATCTAAAGAAAAAGATTTGTTTTTATATGTTTTTTCGGTAACCTTGTGATATTTTTTTGAATTAAAATAATCATTTATTTTTTTTGAAACCGGCATTATCTGAAATGATGGTTTAAAAGTCTCTGCTTCTCCAGTGTTGCTATTTATAATTGTATTTGTAATGAATCCCCATGAAATATCATTCAGAGAAAATGATGAGAGATCCCGCTGAATTGCCTGGATCATCCCCTGAATTTCAGGGTCAGCATAAAAAGAAAATGATGAATATATTAATGCTGTATGAAAATGATCTGCGACAATAAGAAGTCCGTCATAACCGCATTTGGAAATCAGAGTTCTCATGAATTGTACTGCCTGAGGCAGAATGCCGAGTCCTGGTCGCATCTGCCCTGGAAGCTGGGGATGATCTTCGGGAAAACTGCCTTTGGGATTTTCGAGTGATATCCATTCAAGCTGCAGGAAGTTCATTTTTTTCCCTTTTCCGGTTAATCCTGCAATTTCTGATATATCAGTAATGCTTTTTTCAGACAGACGAAGGTCGACAAGCAGGTTCGATTTTTTCATTGCTGAAGAGTAGAGTTTAAAATGATGTATCCCGGTATCATCTTTGAAAATATCTGCTTCTATTTCCGGAAAACCTTTTGACGCCAGGGCCTTGCTCAAACCAGAAGATTCCTGGAATTCTTTGATATGTTCGTGGTTGAAACGATTTAAAAAAAGGTCATCACAATGGGATGAAAATGAAAATGATGCCAGCGAGCATTCAAAATCGGATGATAGAACGTTATCCTCCATTTCAAAGGGTGATTCATTATTTTTTATATATCTATTGGTTAAATGACGGATAAATTTTAACATTTTCATTCCCCTTTCGATGAACAACATTGATGTGAAGTTATTATTTTTTATAAGAATTTACATTTGTTGAGTTATCTGGAATTAGAGAAGTTATGTGATAACAACGCTGTTTGTTTTCTTCAATAACGTAAAGATAGCCTTCATCCTGCAGTTGTAATAACGTTTCAGCAAGTAATGAACGCATCTGCCTGCGGAGAGATCGTCCTAATACAAAGCCCAAATCAGTTCTGGTTTTTTCGATAATTTTTTGTGCAAGGGAATTGTCCTTTGTGTACTCGGGAAGCGAAATATAAAAATCATCATAGAAAATATCAAAACTGATTCCGTATGAATGAGAAGAAATTGCAGCTGCATTAATGTTCTTTTTTTTCAGACTGTCATGATATGAAAGAGTTCTGATCATTGACGAGATAGCGATTTTTAAAACTGGAAAGTCTCCTTTCTCTGAAATAACATCCTGCATCCTTTTAGTTATAATAGTTAAGCACTGAAAAGCGCTTTGTCGCAGATAGCGATTCTGAGAAGGAACATTGTAAAAGTAATAATAAGAATCCGTGCCCCTGTCCGCACTTATAAGCGTTCCATCGTTAATAGCATCCTGAAGTTTTTTCCCATTCTCAATTGGCGCATAACGTTTCATCCTTATATAACTCAAATGTTCATTAATGAGATGTTTTCTTAATTTTAATTTTCGGGACTTGTCACTGTAATCGCTGTATATCGGAAGCGATTGAATCAGTGATTGTTCGATTTTTTTTACTTGTAGAAGGTATTGTGAATAATGCGTGATGGCAATGTTTTCACGATATTCATTAATCATAAAAACGACAGTTGAAAGAGATGAGCCAGAAATGATGACCGTGATTATTATGAGGAGTTTATAATATTTTTTTTTCATATTATCACTGATAAATTTTATTAAAGAAGTAAATAACAGTCGGTAATGATACAACCGCTGTGATGAAGCTTGCGATTAAATACTGGTTGGCGATACCGGTATTGCCCTTTTCCCTTTCAACAACAATCGGTACCGCAGTAATCGGTGGAACGGAAGCTTCTATGGCAATTATCAATGCCAGATTGTATTCCGGTTTTATCAGGTATATCGCGGCAAGAGCGAAAGCTGGGAACAGAAAATTTTTACAAAGAATGAATTTAAGGATTTCCAACCAGTAAATCCGTTCTTTTTTTTGAAAATCAATATATATGCTGCCTCCGATAATGAGAATTATTAGAGGAACCGCCATGTTGCCAATTGTAGCGGATATTTTTATAATAAACTCCGGAAGACAGGAGTTTAATCCTGAAATTACCAGAATCAAGGCAACCAGTGTCGCAATAAGAACCGGGTTGAGCGTTCTTTCCAGCATTCGTTTGTCGAAAGTGAAAGTATCGTTTTTTTTAAAAAAAATTCGGTAACTGTTAAAGAAAAAGGCGGGATATAAAAGCATAAATAAAAACAATGATACGAGCAGGGAATTATCTCGGGAATTCATTCCCATGATAATCGCCAAAGGGAGGAATAAACCGTTCTGATAAAATAAACTGACTCTGAATTCATTCTTGAATTGTTTATTTGAAATAAGAGAAAAAAGCATAGTTAGTATTAAAAGCCATCCCGTAAAACCCATCCACCAGATCGGCAGTAGCCACCATTGGTTGATTTTTTCAGGATCAAATTTCGTCATGATATTGGCAAAGACAAGACAGGGCAGTGCAATATCAATAGCAAGAGGGGAAAGTACTGATATCACTTCAGCCGGGATGATCTTTTTGGAAATAATCCAGAAACCGATTATTCCGATACCGAGCAATGTAAACACTGATTGAAGAGTTGTAAAAAATATATCCATGTCATTCAACCTTGCTTGATATCATTAGACAGGATAATTATAATCATTGTCAATCGCAATATAAATAATCAATGAGGAGAGGTGGATGTAATGTCCTCTAAAAATGGTCACTGAGGTCTGTTTTTTTCGATTAAATCATCCAGATCTTTTGTATCACTTCCGAAGACAACAGTATTGCTGCGCCATTTTTTATAATCCCTGAAATATTCGGTACTCATTCCTAGCGCTTCATAAACAGGGACAATTCTGATGCGTCCATCAAGTTCTCGTTTTTCAGCATTCTCTCTTCGTACGCAATAAAATATGGCATTTTTTACAAGTCGCGGGAGGATGTCTGTTTCATTAATATCATTCTTTTCACATCTTTTTAAAAATCTGAAGAGTCTTTTTGAATGGAATTTTATCGGAGTCATGCCTTTTCGAAATACATGAATAGTTTTACCATTATAGTCGATTGCATAATCTAAAAAATTTCTGAAAACAATAAGTTGCCCACGCTTAATATATATTTTTCCTATAAAAATGATGATTGCCACAGTTAGATAGTTTTCATAATAACCCTTCATGACGGATAAATGTTTTTCCCAGGCCAGGCGTTCCTTTTCATCTTTTGGCAGAGGAAGGTCTTTCGTGCGTTTATTTAATATTTCATCAGGCATTAGGCCTTTTATCGGCTCTGGCTCAATAAAGCCAGAGCCGGAAATATTAAATGATATTGAATCAGGGGTTGAACTTTTAATGTTGTACCAGTATTTTATACCCTGCTCAACATCCCGGTCGATATAATAATTGTTTCTTGTTTTGATGAGAGTTTTAAATAATCCATCCGGTCTTTCAGATCGTGAAATCATGTATTGAGTAGAAGGAATACTCGGCCAGGAAAGTGTTATAATTTTTTCTTCTTTACTTTGTGAAATGATAAGGTCTCTGCGAACGGACTCGCCGGCATCCAAAAGATTGCTGAGCAACAAAATATATAAAGTGATCACTGTAAAAATTTTTTTCATTTGTTTTATTACTGAGTTTTTATCATTATAATAAAAAACCAGAAGTTAAAAAACAACTGGTTTTTATGCTACAGTAATATTAATATTCACTGGTTTGTTGGTTATTAAATAAGCACCTCTGTGCAATTGGTATTATTAAAGTATGAATTTTCTTCATTATTTTTTACAAAGGAATATTGACGGTGATATTTATCAAAAATCTGAATATAGCCATCAACCATTTTCTCCCAGGCAAAATTTTTGAGGGTATATTTCTGAGCAAGATCCCCGGATTTTTTCAATGAAATCCTGTCTGCCAGCAGGGTGTCGATTTTTTCAACCCAGGCAATTTCATTTTCGGGAGGAGCAAGGAATCCGTTCATGCCGTCAATAACGGCACAGGTGATGCCCTCCAGAGCTGATGCCAGTACGGGAACTCCGCATATCGCAGCTTCCAGTGCCACCAGGCCAAAACCCTCTGCGTCACCATTGATTTTAATATTTGGCATTACAAATAAATCTGATGCTCTCAATACCTGCATCATCTCGTCAAAAGGCAGTTTGCCCATATAAAAGGCCCTGTTCTCAAGCACCGGTTTTTTTAGTGCACGTTGAATATCTATTTCATCCATACCAAGTCCAAGAAGGAGGGATAGCTGATGAGCGAATTCATTTGGAAGGAATTTAAAAAGCATGTTGATTTTTTTTATATGTTTTTGGGGAGGCCCAATAATAAGATAAATAACATTTTTGTCCAGCCGGGGCATTACTTTGGTAAGAAACCATGAAAAACCTTTGCGCCTGACTGATCTGCCAACTGAAACAAGGATCTTTTTGCCCTGTAAGGATATTCCCAATTTTTTTTCGAGCTGGCTCCTGAATCCGATCTTTTCATATATTTTACTCAGGGTTGTATCAACACCATTTCGCACAATAAACACTTTCTCTTTGTCAAATCCACGTTTGAGACATTCTTCTGCAGTGGCTCTGCTTACAGCAATAATACCATCAAGTTTTTTAAAACGGTTAACAACGATTTTCTGAAATATTTTATTCGGGAAAACGATATCCAGACCGTGAAGCGTAACCAGAATCGGCTTATCGGTAATTTTTTTAATCGGATATGCGAAAAATGCCATCAGGCCATCATTTAAATGAATAACTGAAATATCGGGATTTTCATTTAAAATTTTTTTTACTTTTGACTTTAGAGTTAATAAAAATTTTACTTTGCTTGAATTGTTATCAAAAACCAGGGAGTGAACTTTATGAAATTGTGAAACTCCATTAATCAATTCATAACTTTGTTTTTCCATTCCGCCTATTGAAGGTGGATATTTATGTGTTATAAATAAAATTTGCATAAAACTCTCCCCATGCAGTAAAAAATTATACTGACTGCAGTGCTAATTGATTTGTCTCGAGTTCGCTCATTGATGAACGGATATAAATTCTTTCGTACGTTTTAAAAAGTAAATCACACAGTGAATCCCAGTTTTGTGTAATAGCATAGTTGAGGGCATTGGCAGAAACTTCCTCCCTATGCTTTTCATCATTGATAAATAAATTAATCTTTTCATAAAAATCTTGAATGTCTTTGGGGACGGCAAGATACCCTGTTTTACCGTTTTGAATTATTCCCTTAGGGCCGCCCTGAGCAGCAGCGACTACGGGGAGTCCTGATGCAAGTGCTTCGAGAACTACATTTCCGAATGTTTCGGTAATTGAAGGAAAAATAAACATATCGCTTGATGCGTATATTCTTGATAATTCGAATCCCGTAAGTTGACCGGTAAAAACTGCATCAGGCATTCTTTTTTCCATATAGTTTCGTTGAGGCCCGTTCCCGGCGATCACAAATTTAATGTTCGGCTGTGTTTTATTAATTTTTTTATAAATGCGGACCAGTGTTTTTATTTCTTTTTCCCACACAAGGCGGCTGACAAACAGAATCTTCAAGGTATTATTGCCGCATAATTTATCCATAAATTGTGAATCACGAAATTTGGGATTAAATATCTGGGTATCGATGCCGCGTCCCCAAATCATCAGTCGTTCTTTTTGAATGCCAAGATCAACTAATTCATCCAGGATCGGCGTGGTTGGAACAAAGACCATATCCGTCTGATTATAAAACCAGTGCATGATTTTTTTTACAAGGCCGTGTAACAAGGTCTTTATTCCAGGAAAATATTTAAAATAATATTCAAGGTAAGCCTTGAAATGGGTGTGATAGGTGCTGGTCAGCGGTATTTTCCTGGATCGTGCATAGCGAACAGCATAGCGCCCCAGAAGGGCTGGAGTGGTATAGTGTATTAAATCCGGTTTATACTGATCAAGATATTTTACCAGATTTTTATCAATATCTGGAATTGCAAAAGGATAATCTTTATATAAAGGAAAACGTATATATTTGCATACATATACTGGAAAAGGGAAGTTCTCTAAATCATCCGGAGGATATGGCGTAATAAAAAGAAAATCGAATTTATCTTTAGGGACTCTTTTAATAATATTGAAAAGAGTATAGGTGACGCCATCTAAATTTTCTTTTAATACATCAGAGAAAAGAGCTATTTTTATTTTTTTTTCTTTCATATTTAAATAATATAAAGCATGTCTTATGCCATTATAATAAAATTTTATATATTTAAGTCCTCGATAAATGAGCAGGAAACCACAATCGGTTTTTTCAGTTTACGATAAACGAAAATGTGGTAATATTTTTTTTACACAGTATCGTAATTGCAACAGATTACTCTGTTCTGAGGGCATCAATAGGATTTAACTGAGATGCTTTTAGGGCCGGGTAATAACCGAATGAAATTCCTACAACACTGGAAAATAAAAACGAGAGGAGAATTCCGGCAAGAGAAAAAACAAATGGCCATTCAACAAAAATAATTATCGTATAATATATTCCTATTCCGATTATTATTCCCACGATTCCGCCGATTGAGCTTAAAATAACTGATTCAACGAGAAACTGCATAAGGATATCGCGCCCTTTAGCGCCGATGGCCATCCGTATCCCGATTTCTCTCGTGCGCTCACTTACTGAAACCAGCATTATATTCATGATCCCGACGCCACCAACAAAAAGAGAAATTGACGCGATGCCTGCGAGCAAAATTGATAAGTATCTCGAAATAGATTGGGCCATTTCCAGTTTTTCCTTGCTTGTCGAAATTTTAACTGGATCACGTCGGTCAGGAGTCAATGGATGATTTTTCGCAAAATATTTATGTAACAGCCGAACAAGATAATCAATCTGGTCTTCTGAATGGACGCCGATGTAGAATTCTTCAAAATCCCTGATTCCTTTAATCTTAATTGAGGAAGTAGAGTAGGGGACGATGGCAAGATCGTCGAAATCTCTTCCGGAAAGTGCGGTACCCATTTCCTGTAAAACACCAATTATCCTGAATGGTAAATTTTTAATAAGAATGATTTTTCCTACAGGATTAATGTTCCCGAAGAAGTCTTCCTGAATTGAACTGCCGATAATAACAACTTTTTCATAAGAAAGTATTTCATATTCCGAGAAATAGCGCCCAAATTTTAATGGCCAGTTTTTAAGTTTAAAATAATCATTATTAACGCCCCAGATGAAAGTAACTCTGTTTTTATTAAAATATTTAACGGGGACATATTTTGAATAACTTAGCGGAGTTATATATTTAACCTGATAAAATGTTGATTTGATTTTTTCTATGTCAACGTTATTAAAATTTTTAAAATTAGTTTTTACTGCTATGGCATTTACTCCATAGGTTAAAATTTTGTCTTTGACCGCTATCTGGGCGCTTGAACCGATGCCAATCATTATAATAACAGACGAAACCCCGATGATGACGCCAATGCTTGTTAAGGCCGTCCGCATCTTGTTTTTGCCCAGGGATTTTACTGCAGTTATGAAAGAATTTCGAATATTCATTAATCAAAAATCCAGATTATTTAATTGAAAATGTGTTTTATGATAGAGCCGTCCAGCTATTTCAGATAATTGTTCACTCTTTTACCGATAATCGTTTTATTTCAAATACAATTTTACTTAACAGTGCAACGACAGCACTGGCCAAAAAATTTATAACATGTGCTCCGAAACCTGTTGTAATGGCATCCTGAGCGCTCATCCCAACAAGGATAAATCCCCCAGTCCATCCTGCTTCGAGTGTTCCGAAACTGCCGAAACTGTTGATTGGTAAAACATTGGTTAAAATTGCTCCAGTTGATCCGATTATTGTTTTCAAATAAGTTATTTCAACATTTAATACAATAATGCTTATATACGATAGTGTATACAATGCAAGCCATACAAAAACACTGGTCAGGATCATAAGAGGCAAATAAGAACCAGTATTAAAATTTTTAAACTCATCATTTATTTCAACTAATTTATTGATAAAGGAGACGACAAACCGGTGTTTATCAAGGTGAATTGCTTTGAATATTTTTTTTATAACATTTGTTGACCATGAGAGGACAAAACTGATTTTTAAAAGGAATATAAATGAAAACAAGCCCACAATTATTCCCAGGGCGAGAAGTGATTTTGACGTTTGAGTCCCATAATAGACAAGAAGCGCGATCACGAAATATATTGAAACTACTATTAAATCAAATATTCTGGCGAGTATCAGTGAATGGAGACCTTTTGAAGCTTTAACACCACCGATTTTTTTTAGATAGTAGACCAGTGTTAACTCACCGGTTCTTGCAGGCATGATCATATTGAAAAAATTGTGATAAGAAACAATAGTATAAAATTTATATAGAGGAATTTTATTTTTTAATAGTACTTTGAATCGAATCATTTTAAAAAAATTTGAAAATGCATAAATGAGAATAGATAATGACATTAATGCGAAATCGGCATTTTTGAGGGTATCATAGGTTTTATTAGTATCGATACTTTTTATAAGAAAAAATGCAAGGATTATGGAAAAAAGAAGAAATATCAATGTTTTATAATTAAATATTCTTTGCTTTCTTTCAGTTATAATTGTTTGCAGGTCATCACTGGTGGAATTCCCTGCAACGCTATCGGTATCGATTTTATTTTCTGTAATAGACATGAATCAGGGTCACTCTTTCTTCTTAATTCGATATTGTATATCTTCCAGAAGCTTGCGGTTGGCAGACAGAAGATCTGCGATAAATGCTGTGATCAATGTTTGAAATCCAACGACAAGTAAAATGCTGGAAAGAATTAGGGATTGGACATGGCCGGATCCATCGCCGCTGAAAAGAAAAAAGATATAACGAAGGCCAAGCAATATCCCCGCTAAAATTGTAAAAATGCCTATTCTCATAAAAAAGACAAAAGGCTCGTAAATCATGAAAATACGGATAATCGTAATTAGAGATTTTTTAATATACATAAAAATACTTTTTACCAGACGGGAGGGTCTTAAATCCTCGTTAACATTAATATCAACCCAGGTAATTGCCATGTTTTTTCTGCCCGCCTGAATAATGGTTTCAAGTGTATAGGTATAATTATTAAAAACATTAAGTTTCATTGCTGCATCGCGACTTATCGCTCTAAAGCCGCTGGGGGCATCAGGAATATCGGTCTTGCTCACGTTGCGGACTACATAGCTGCCGAACTTCTGTAATATTTTTTTTATCAGAGAAAAGTGTTTAATCTGGGTGATCGGGCGGGCTCCAATAACGATCTCTGCCTTTCCTGAGAGGATCGGCTCAGTCAATTTCGGTATATCCGAGGCATCATACTGGTTATCTGCATCAGTGTTGACGATTACATCAGCACCAAAATGAATGCAGGCATCAAGCCCTGCTTTGAACACTTCGGCGAGACCTCTATTCTTTTTGAAAGAAACAATATGGTCAACGCCATTTTTTAATGCAACCTGTACTGTTTCATCCGTGCTGCCATCATTAATAATAAGCCATTCAACTTTGTCGAATCCATCAACTTTTCTGGGCAACTCTTTCAAGGTGACCGGAAGAGTCTCTGCTTCATTATAACAAGGAATTTGAATTATAAGCTTCATGGTTTTTCCCTTAATAGTATTCTCATTATTATTACCCGGCAAAGTCATGTACCATCAATCTTGATATCTGTCAATATTTCTTTATCCAAGAAAGAATTATTGGCGATTCGAGGATGAAAAACGTAACAGGTAACTTTTTTGTTGTTCTGAATAGGTAAAAATTTTTTCTATTGAATACCTTTTATCAAATTTAAAATTGTCGCGTAAATCTTTTAAAATATCGGCTTTCCTATAGAAGGAATTTTTATCCCCGACTTTCAAACGTTCAATGTAGAAGTTGTCAATAAAAATGAAATTTATGTTTTTTGTGCTCAGTTCATCCGGCAATGACTTGTAGTCTTTAGATTTCAACAATTTCGTTTCAAAAAAACGTTTTTGGGGAAATCCAGTGTAATATTTGGGGATATTTGACTCAGAGATTAAAAGGATATCGTCTGCCGTTGAGTTCTCCTTAAACCATAATGCGACATCTTTAAATTCAACTCTTCTAAGGCTGTAATGATCCATCATATTGATGCAAAAATAACATTGCAGGTTTATTAAAATTCCAATCAGCACCACAATAATTATCATCGATTTTCTGGATGCTATATCCCGACCTGGAATGATTAAATATGAACCTATAGCGGTAAAAGAAAGAGCGAAAATTATAATGATGCTTTTATTTTCAAACACGAAGGGGATGAAGGATGATAAATACACCAAGAGTAACAATCCGCTCGTCAGAAGAATTATCGGTTTGGACCAGGAATTTTGAAAAGTGACATTGTTCAGTTTCTTTTTAATAAAGGGAAGAATGTCTTTTTCAAATGCGTAAAATATCAAGAAATTAACCAGCCATAAAATTGGAACAAAATACCGTGTTTTAGAATTCTGGTAAATTGAATGAATGAGAATAAAGCCACAAAAAAAAGTCAATAACGCAAGAGCATCGCTGGTACGATTGAGAATTAATTTCCTGATCCCCAGTATAATCAAAAAAAATGTTAGAATAAGTATTATTAATAATAAAAGGTATAAAGGTGAGATAAAAATCCATGAGGAAAAATTGTTATATAAATAACTTCCCGCCCATTGCACAAATCCGGTCGCGACAAATAATATATCCATTATAAAAAGATATATATTGGGGACTCTCCGGGATATTTCTCCAATATACGGATTGTGTATTTGGGGCGGAAGGATCATACTCATAAGAATCCAGGCAATGAGGCCCAGGGAAGCAAAGCATCCCCCGAGAAGCGCCAGGAATCTTTTTTTTCTGAAAAAGAAATCACTGATCATCGCAGCAGGGATGATAAATACTGAATCCCATTTGGTGATACCTACAAAGAATGATATTAGATATGATGCGGATGATTTATTCAGAATACAATAAAATGTCAGTACGATGAGAAAGCTTAAAAGCATTTCCAATTCTGCATTAATAACCATATAAACGGTATAGCCATTGAAAGAGAGGAAAAGAAGTGCAAGCCGGGACATCTTTTCTGATAAAAAGTGTGTATAAATTCTGTAGGTTAAAAACAGATAGGGGATGAACAGGATAATGTTTAGATATAGAGCCGTACTATATATTGGGTCAAATAACTGGGTTCTATTAAAAGGAGTGAGAAATGATAAAAGGAGAGGATAAAGTGGTAAAATTTTAAAATTAAAGCCTGGAAAATTTCCCTGAAGATAATCAAATACTCTGGGCATGAAATTCCCGACGTAGTCGGCCGAAGGTGTTTCAAAATAATTGAAATAATACAGAGAATAGCCAAATGTTACAGCAATGAGAAAGTATGTAATCCTTTGATCAAAAAAAGCTTTAATTTTCGATTTTTTAATATTATTTAACATAATGATCGTAGATGTGGTTTTTCATGAAAATTATTAAACATAAATTATAATAAATTAAAATCAATCAACTAAAAAACAGTAACTTAAACGTTAATTCAGTGTTTTCATCTTAATAAATTATTTTTTAATCGAAATATCACTAAATTCGGTATTGACACCCCAATTTATGCTATTATAATTTCTGTAGATTCAGAAACTATTTGTGGAGGTATGAGTATGTTTCATAAAAATGGAATAATTATTACCTGCTTCCTGGCCATCGCGCTCCTTTTGTCAGCATCATATCTTAAAGCTAATAAGTCTTCAGTAGAGATTATTGTTCCTTCAGAGGCATCTAAAGGAAGTGTTATAACCATTAAGATAAATATTCATCACAATGGGAATAACCGGTTTCACCATACTAACTGAATCTATGTAAAAGCGAATGATAAAGAAATTGCCCGATGGGATTTTACTTCTAAAAATCTACCCGGGAACGAAAATTTTTCAGAAGAAGTTCAATTCACTCTAAATGAAGACACAAAAATTGAAGCTATGGCAAATTGTAATCTTCATGGGAGCTCCGGCCCGCATACAATAACGATTAAAGCTAAATAACTTTAAGGAGAGTTATATATGGAGATAGGCGGAATTTCAATAGTGTCCTTGCTGGGGCTACTAAACCTGCTGCTCGTTATTTTCCAGCTTTTAAGTGGTTTGCATATTATAAAAGTTAAAATTGGAATTCATAAAAAAAGCGGTGCACTTCTTTTTTGCACCGCTTTGCTTCATGGTATAATGGCTTTTATTTTAAACATGTAACAAATATGTCACTTTCCTATAAATGGCACCAGCATTGTATTACATTTTTTCTTTTCGCGGGCGGGCTTCATTTACTCTCATATTCCTTCCCATGACCTCGCTGCCATTCAATGATTCAATTGCTTTTTGAGCCTCTTCATTGTTTGGCATTTCTACAAATCCGAACCCTCTTGATCTACCTGTGTTCCGGTCAAAGACGACTTTTGCAGAACTTACCTCACCATGCTGTGCAAAAACATCTCTGAGTGAATCATCGGTCATGTCATAAGAAAGATTCCCGGCGTAAATGTTGACTGTCATTTCATACCTCGTAGAAGTTGATTAAATTAAATCGTTTTGCTCTCGACATTATCATTTTGAAAACACATAACGCATTACAGGTAATGTGTTTAGATGATTGTCAGATTTAATCTTGTAAGTGGATTATTGGGGAAAACAATTTAATAGCTTTTTTTATTCTCCAAATCACAAGAAGATCAAGCAAACGATAAAACTATTAACAATAAACAACAACAATATCGAAAGTCAAGTAAAATTAATATTGCAAAAAATTATTAATTTAATAATGATAGATGAAATGCTGGATTAAAATATTTGAAAGGGGAGAAAACTGTGGAATCAAACTTTTTTAAAATCATGGATGATTTTGATCTCACTAGATTTAAAAAAACATATGGTATAACATGGCTATTTCTGGGAATCGGGATCATCCTGTATTTCCTTTTCCTTATTGCGGCTTTCGCAACAGGATTAAAAAGTTTTTTCTTTCTGCTGGTCCATAACATTGGAATGATTTTATGTTTTATTTCATTATGCCTTGGTTACGCTACTGTTTATTCTTTATCAACACGTTCAAATGAAATTTCCGGATTGTTTACAATTTTTAAGAAGTCATTGAAGTATGTTCCATATATACTTTTAACATCCTTTGTAATCGTATTGGGAATAACGCTTATAATTCTGATCGAAGTCGGGCTAAGTACACTTGGTTTGCTTCCCCAAGCAGGACCATTTATTGTATCATTGTTAACACTCCCAATGTTTCTGGTAAATCTTTTTTGCGCCACAAGTGCCCTTATCGCTATTGTTGTCATCCCCCCGATTATTGTCGAAACGTCCACTCTCAATGATCTGGTGTCTACATTAAAAACATTAATGAAAGAACGGTGGTTGAGCATCTTGTCCTATATTATAATTTCCTGTTCGGTCCTTGCAGTATGCCTGATGGTGATTTATTACATATCGGGACATGCTATCGGAGTGACAAAATCGATCCAATGGAATATAGGTTCACAATATCCCAAGGCTCTTGAGGTAATTGCCATGAAATCATTTTTTTCTGATATTGCACAAAAGATCGCTCCGGACGCTGAAAAACTCGGACTTATGGGAAGTTATAAGATCGGACCATTCCCCTATTCACTATGGTTAACCTATATTGTCAGTGCAGGTTATATAATCGGATTTTCCCTGATAATATCATTTCCTCTATCAGTTTATTTCAAAATTTCGTCCCTGTTTTTGGGAAGATTTTTTTCGAAAAGCCAGGGAAGCTGAGGATGTTATGAATCTAAATCTTCCGGCCTGCGTTCAGGGATGGATGAGGGTTTTTTACCTGAAGCAAAAAATTTTTTCGTTAAATACAGTCCACAATAACAGTGCCCGTATTCTTCCTGGTCAGGTTTGCAGTATGCACAGGGACAGATGATGTCCCTGTCGCGCGACCTGGTCCCGGACGCGTCTCGACAGGGACATGAATAATAACCGTATCTGTTATAATTTACCGTCAGTCCTTCAACAAGAATGGATATAAATTCTTTATCAGGGTTTAATTTCCATCCCTGTTTTTTTGCGACCATGGAGATAAATAATTGCGTATCTTCAGAGGTTTTCGTCTGCGGCATGGTTCCGTTCAACCTTTTATAATAGTTTTTTTGCCCATTCTTCCTGATTAAATCCGCGCAGATATTCATTGCCATTAAGGACGGCAAAGGGGAACCCTATCCGTGTTGTAAATTTATCGGAAAGAGCTGATTTGACTTTTTCTTTTAATTCCATATCGAGTAAATCAACATAGATATATTTAAAACGAATATGATTATCCCGAAGGAACATCAGACTTCGCTTGCAAAATCCGCAGGTTGAAAGCGCAAAAACCGTTATCTCGCATGGAACGTTCGATCCATCTTCATCAATATAGTCAAGAGACTCGAGCATTATTATACCTCTAAATAATAATGGGATATCAAAAGGAAGGTTTGCTATAATAAAATCATGATAACGAAAAATTACATAAATTCGTAGAATTCATGCAACTCCCTGTCAGCATAAAATATAATGTTTCTGAGATGGATAAAACTGTCAAGTTCCATTTCAAAGAACTCGATAGCCATTCCATTGTCTTCGAGGCGAATAACTTTACCATTTATGTTGATTGATAGATTGGTGGTGGAGCCGCTCAGAGTGATAGTTATGTCCACTGTCGTGTTTACAGGGAGTTTTTCTGTACAATTAAGCAGAAGGCCCTTTAAACTGAGGTTGCTAATCGTTCCGGTAATAGTTTTGTCATTGTATTTTACCGTTGCTTCCGATCTGAATTCAACTCTTGTTTTATTTCTTTTATCTGTTTGTTTTGCCATAATTTTATGTTAGCAGTCCCGGACAATAAAATCAAGAAAAATTCATAAAATTTATGAGAGAGCTTTATGCACACCTTTTAAAAGTGAGTGAGCATTCACCCCGAGATCCGGGAGATAATACCCACCCTCAAGTATAATGAATATTTTCCCGCCACAATGTTTTCTGGAAAAGGCCCCCGCAATTTCTCCAATTGTTTCATAATCCTCAGTTGTCAGGTTCGCGCCCCAATCCTTTATGTACTGATCAAAACCGGCAGAGATCCCGATAACATCCGACGGGCCTGCGCCAGCCAGGGTATTTTCTGTTGTTTTAATAAAGTCATCTCTGTTTGATGATTGAATATTATATACTGAAACAGCTTCGTTATTTTTAAAGATCGCATCAGTGCCGTCCCCAAAATGAAGATCGATATCAAGAACAACAGCCCTGTTAATCTGGTTAGTGCTTAGTAATTTCATCAATGCGATTCCCATATTGTTGAAAAAGCAAAAACCCCAGTTATGATCCGGGTTCGCATGATGTCCCGGAGGCCTGATAACGGCAAAAGGAAGAAAACCTTCTAAAGATAATTCAGCAGCTTTAATTGCACCTCCGGCAGCCAGCCTGGAAATTTCATATCTTCCTGGATCATTTTTTTCACATAACAGTAATCCTTCAGAATGGCATCGTAGAATATCTTCATCGGAACAGGGTTCGGGTTTGATTATTTCATACAGGGGGGCAAACTCATCGTAAATCATGCGAACCCTGTTGGGGACTTCACATGATGCGGTAATATAATCACTGAGGAAAAGATCGTCATAAATGATTCTTACTTCTTTATTCATCGTCAACTTGCATAATATAAGAGTTTTGTAAACATTTGAACATGTTTCTTTATCGCTGTCAACAATGTATTATCCGGTCATCATATAAAAAGAAATACTTATAAATAATTTTTAGAAACCGATACATAAAATATAAAATGTACACATATAAAATCAGGAGGAGATGATGAAAAATAGTATTACTGAAAATCGTTATACATTAAAAATAGCCGGTTTATCAATGGCGATCCTGATTTCAATTGCCATGTGGACAGTTATACTTATTGCCGGAAAATTTTTTTGGTCTTTACTTAATTAGCAGATACGATGAGTGTTGATTTTTCGGTTCTGAAAGTTAATCAAGCATCCCTTTCATTATCAAGCCGTTAACTTTATTAATTATTTGTTCATATTTTTAGTAAATCTTACTATCAGTTCAGCTAAAAAACCAAAAAAGAGCGATTGAAGCCCAAAAAGCAAAAATCCTAAAACAGCGTTTACATGCACTACCGGTTTGATTGTGATTCCCATAATCCATTGAATAACTTCAACGGTAAATATTATTGTTGATGCGGTTAAAAATGCAAACCCGATACCGCCAAATATTTTAATGGGTTTTACACTGATAAGAACAAGAAAAATCTGGAAAAGTACAATAAATGGATATTTTAAGGATACAAAAGAACTGCCGCTTTCTCTTTTCTTAAATTTAACCGGAACATGGGCAAAACGCATTCCCTTATGATATGAATCGAGAAGTATTTGCTGGGTATAATTATAATCACCAGGGATATAAAAAACACTAAGATAATCGTTATTAACAGCAAAGATTCCTGGCTGGCTGTCTTCAAGAGGCCAGCCGGTTAAAAATTTCATTATTTTAGTAAAAACGAGATTACCAGCTCTCCTGATAAATGGCATTCGGTACTGGATATTTCCAAAGCGCTTGCCATAAACGACATCAGCTTCGTCAGCTATAATCGGCTGGATAAGCTCTATGATATCGTCGGGATCATGCTGCAGGTCAGCATCAAATTTAATGGCAATACTGGCTCCGTCTTTAAAAGCGGCCATGAGGCCAGACCTGACAGCAGCTCCAAGACCTCTATTGACTTTATGGACGATGATTCTGTCTGCCTTATTGTCCTGTGCTATTTTAGCGGTGTCATCAGATGATCCGTCATTAACGATATATATTTTATAATCAAATCCTATTTTTTTTATTTCAGCTTGAATACCCCGTAATGCTGATATAGTCGGACCTATGGTTATTCCTTCATTGTATGCAGGAATAACAACAATTAATTTTTTTCTTGGAAGTTTCTGATTGTTCGTCATGTTTGATCGTTTTTTTGTAAATGTTTGAGAATGGCCTTAATGTACGTTATTTAGCCAATTTTTAAATATAAATTTCCGTGTTTGAGGAACCACTGTCGTAATTGACCGGTGCATGATTTTATTTTGATCAGTATTAAAGTGTATAATCAAGCTGATTATGATCTATCGAGTAAAAATTTATACTATAAATATAACCAATTCGTTATTTGTCAAGCAGTTACTGTTTACTGAATATTATCCGTAAGTTTGTTTCTTGACGTATTTAAATTTCTTGATTATTTTTCATAGAAATATTTTATGTAATTCTGTGTTATTCAACGGTGTTGATATAATGGATTGGCGAGAAAAAAAATTCAATGAAATTTTTGAAAATGTCTGCGCAGGAATTGAATGGCGCATGAAAAATGATCAGTCATTTTCAGTAAAACATCTTGAAGAATCCTTAAAGTCATTATATATTCAAGAAGGTAATAATTGGGATGGAAGAGGAGAAGTGGCAGAAGTAACGCTTACTGCAACGATAGCCGCTTTTGAACATATGCTTGCTGAAATAAATAATTAGTGATATTGATGATAATAGAGATTTAAATTATAACATTAGTATAAACCGTGTAGAAAACATGTCTGAACAGCAATATATTATCATTTTTAATCGGGGTGCAGAAGGATTTGATATCAAGCCTCTTGATAAAAAAGATTTTGTCAGGACCACCGCCTCTCTTTTTAAACGCCCGAAGAAAATATTTCTTGGCCTTGGTGATTTTCTTGAAGTCGGCGACTACAATATTTTAATTGACTCGCTTTTCTTTGATAATGCAGGACTTCTTTTTGAAAATATACTGGATAAAAATAACAGAAAACTTTCAGATGAAGGGAATATTCCCGTTTCTTTTTTTAAACTTGGAGTCTATTACCCTGACTTTTTATTAAAAAATGTTCCAACATATTGTGTTTCACTTATTGGAAAAAAATCCCGCCTGTTTCCTGGCGCTGAAACGTTTGTGAAATATATCAAGGAATATGACCCAACTGTGTTAAGCGCGATGCCTGAAGAAATCGCTATTGAATTTGTGAAAAGACTTGATCTTGATGAACAAAACTTAATTTCGACAGAATATAAAATACAGAAAGACGCATCTTTCAAAGATATCTATTCCGGTGATATTGGCCGGTTCATTTCCGGAGACCGTAAAAGTCTCGAAATAGAAAAAATAATGGCTGAAAAAGGATATAAAAATGATGAAGTGGCTTACATCGGTAGAGGTGAGGCAGGTGCAAAAACTTTTTCTACGGTAAACTCCATCGCATTTAATCCATCAAAAAGCATTATCCCTGAATCGAGAATAAATATATATGGTTCTTCACTGGAGGCGCTGCTGGTTCTTTTTAATTTTGACGGCGAGTTGGAAAAGTTTCTTCTCGCCGGCGCAACCGAAGATTTGCTTCCGTCTCTGGTTGTATATTCTGAATCACGTGAAAAGTCAGATAAGCTTATTGAAATTGAAATGAAACACTGCCATTTTCAGAATAATATTATCGGTCAGAGAATCGAACATTCCGGTGACAGTTATGATTCTGTGCGTAGAGAAATCGAAATCGCGATTGGTGGTTCCACCATAGATATCCAGACTGTGCGTGAACAAATCGGCAACAGATTGCTTTCTTTCAGAAAAAATCCGCAGGAACTTGTCAGACAGATATACGGCATTGCAAGAGAAAGATACAAAAATTTTTGTACCGTATAAAAATAAAACATTACCCGCCTGAATGGGCGCCGGTCATAAGGCGGCCGATAAGGGCCGGTACTGCCTGATCAACTCTGAGTATCCTCTCTCCAATAGATACAGCAGAAAATTTGTTTTTTTCAAATTGAGCGATTTCATAGGGTATAAATCCAGCCTCAGGGCCGATAGCCAGAGTCAGGGGTTTATTCACTCCAACAGGGCACGCCCGGCAAGCATTGGGGTGTGCGAGTATTCTTTGGCCTTCAGTCGAGAACGCGTCAAGGCAATCCTCGATAAATGGTTTAAATAAAGGAAAAACTTTTATGTCAGGAAGTATCGTATCCCCAGCCTGCTCAAGACCGAGAATCATATCTTCAAAAAGATTTTCTTTCTGTGCATAAGGACTCTGCAGGTAACTTTTTTCCACTTTCCAGGTTCTGATCAGGGCTATATTTTTAACGCCCATTGATGTACAGCATTGAATTACCCGGCGCAGTATTTTGGGACGCGGAAATGCGAGTATGAGGTTTAACGGAAGGGGCGGGGGAGGAGGCTGATTAAGGGTCAACTCGAGCATGGTGTCTTTGGCGTTAATTGAAATTGTTTCTGCAACTCCTCTTTCCCCATTTAACATGCCCACTTTGAGGATGCTTCCTTTCGTTGCTTTCAGGATTGAAAGGATATGATAATGCCTTCTGTCTTCCAGGCGGACCTTGGATTGGGAAATAAAATCTTTTTCAAAAAGAAGAATGATATTCATCAGAAGTAAATTTTATAGACGCATGAAGTTTATGCAGGTGATTTGCGACGATCGAAGAGCCCCGTTCTCCGATCATGCTTTTTTCTTCTTTCATTTCCGCGATAACCTCCGAGGAAATGAATTTGCCTTCTTTCTTTTATTCTTCTACACGGATTGCGATATTGAACGAAAATAGCTGTTATAATTTCTTTTACATTCACCAGCAGTTCCTGTGATTATCGACTTTTGTAATAATAAATAATTATTGACTCAGTTTAATTGTATATGTGTTTATATTACTGTTCATTGTTATGAAAGTCAATTACTTATTACCCGGTTAAAATGGTGAAACCATGTTAAAAGTTGAAAAAAGTGGGCCATTGTCTTTATTTGAATTTGTAAAAATGAAGATCAATCTTCCACAAGTGAATATATTTTATAAAACACCTTTTAGTTTGGAAAATGAAGGGGAGTTCGTTAACACGTGGGTTTCCCAGTTCGCGCGAATTAGTTTTTTTACACAATCTCGAGGTATTGGTGATTTCTCTGATCAAAGTATT
>Ga0116163_1000832_pt1 | contig 20355 bp, 18 predicted proteins | sample AD_UKC107_MetaG_FD_89889 | JGI IMG/M metagenome (GOLD analysis project Ga0116163, IMG submission 89889) | Active sludge microbial communities of municipal wastewater-treating anaerobic digesters from Hong Kong - AD_UKC107_MetaG | ecosystem: Engineered > Bioreactor > Anaerobic > Digestate...
AAACGCTCAAAACTGAATATACCATGACCGGTGAAGATTTTGGCTTTTTCACCAGAAAGTATCCATCGGCTATGTTCTGGTTTGGAACGAGGGAAGATGAAGCGCATGGCTTACACAGTCCCCACTTTCTGCCATCGGATAAAAGTATTCCTTTGGGAAGTGATATTCTGTATTCGATTTTAGAGTTGTTTATCGTTTAATCAATAATGCAGTCTTGACTTCAGATCTTACAATCTTTGTTTAAAGAAATTCTTGATGTTTGCTAAGGGGTGCGTGAATATGAAGAAAACGCTTTTCAAGAACTTTTTGATTTTTACCGGGTGTCATCCTACTGATTTATTTCAGGGCAGCATATTGGTCCAAAACGGAGAAATTATGCGGGTTTATCGTGATCAGCAACCTCCTTTAGATGAAGATGTAACGATCATCCACGGTGAAGGGAAAACGCTGATGCCCGGATTGATCAACTCGCATACGCATATCTATTCTACTTTTGCCAGAGGCATGGGATTATCCGTTTTTAACCCCAATAATTTTCAACAGCTGTTAGAACAATTATGGTGGAGACTGGATCGAACACTTACGTTGGAAGATGTCTATTACAGTGCTAAAGTAGCATCTTTAGAAATGGTGAAAAATGGTATCACCACTTTTGTGGACCATCATTCCAGTCCAAATGCTATCAGGGGAAGTCTGAATGAAATTGTGAAAGCCTGTGTCAAAGAAGCCGGTTTGCGGGGGATTGTTTGCTATGAAACCAGTGACCGAGATGGTGAACGGGCGAAACGTGAATCCATAGAGGAAAACTGTGAAGGTTGTTCATTGGTAGAACATTTCCCGGGAAAAGCAGCAGCCTTATTTGGATTACATGCATCATTTACATTAGAAGATGAAACCTTGGCGGAATGTGCTGAAAGTGGCATGCCAATCCATGTTCATGTGGGAGAAGGGCCGGAAGACGGTCCGTTTCATCAAGATCGTTTTGGAATGACAGCCGTGGAAAGATTTCACCGTTTTGGATTATTAGATTCTTCAAGCCTTTTGGTGCATTGCCTTCATGTGAATAAGACTGATTTGCCCATTATTAAAAGTGCTGGCGCCAAGGTTGTTTTTAACCCGCAATCCAATATGAACAATGGTGTGGGTCTACCTGATTACCTGAAATTCAAAAATGAAGCAATCCCCGTAAATCTGGGGAATGACGGGTATGGATTTGATTTGACAAGGGATATGAGAACGTTGCTGATCAGCCAGCATTTGTTGAAAAAGGATCCTAGAGCGTTCTCCGTTGAGGATTTATTTCAGGTGGCCTTTAGCAATAACGCAGAATATGTTTCTGACTTATTAAAAATAAAGTTGGGGAAGATTCAAGAAGGCTATCGTGCAGATTTTGTCACTTATGATTATTCTCCGCCGACGCCGTTAAATGGCGATAATTTTCTCTCACATTTCTATTTTGCCATCATGGAAAACTGCAAACCAACAGACGTCTGGGTAGATGGTGAATATTTATTACAGGATGGTCTAATACAACGACAAGACGAACAAGCCGTTTTCAAGGCATCTCAAAAACAGTCAATGGACCTTTGGAGTAGAATTTAGGCTGCTTTTTCATCCCTTTTTTTCAGTAGGGTGAGCAGCATGATCATAAAAAAAGTTCCGAAGAATAGGAAGAATGGAAAGAAATAGCCCCATTCAATACCAAAAGCATTGCTTATTTTTCCAATTACAAAGCCAGCTGTTAGGCTTCCGAAGGAAGCGAATACCGAAAACAGCGACAATGAAAATCCCAATCCCTTTTCAATGCTTTCAACCAAAAGTGATTGAAGTGTTGGGAAGATCGATGAATGGATAAATCCTGAGAAGCCAATGAACAATGCCAAAAATGTGTAAGAATCTAAAGGTCGTTGAGCCAGGAATGTAACGGGTAATCCCACTAGCGTTACATATATTAGCCATTTTAAATGGCCAATCTGATCGACCCATTTTGCAGAAATAAATCTGCCGATTAAAAGTCCTATCCAGAATAGCGAAGGAAGGATGCTGGAGATTTCTTCAGAATTCCCCATTCTATCGGTTGAATAGATAGGCGCCCACGAAAAAACACCAATTTCAGAACCAACATAAAAAAATGTCGCCATGCAGATCAGCCAAAAATATTTGTTTTTCAATGTTGTACCCACCCCTTTCAGGGTGGTTTTTCTCTCACTTCTTTGAGATTCCGGCAGATGAATTTTTAATAGATACGAAAAAACAAATGGGATGCATGTATATCCTGCGATGACAAAAAAGAAGGCATGATAGGGGTGCTGTTTTGAGATAAAATAGGAAGCTACGAACGGGCTCAACATGGAACCGAGGGCGAAAAAAGCGTGTATCAGATTCAGCAGCGAGCCGCTTTTGCCTTTAAAACGGCTACTGATAGGCGGAATGGCAATCTCCATAACGGAGATACTGAATCCGATGATCAGATTTCCGATGAAAAGGGATGATGTACCGCCTGCAAATGCAAAAAGTAATATACCCAACGGAAACAATAAAAAGGCGTATGTTAAAGGTTTTTTTGACCCGATTGCATCGATGAGCAGTCCGGTGAGAAATGCCCCGGTTAAAAACCCGATGGAGTTGGCCGCATAGATCACACCAATATCGCTGTAAGAAAGGTCAATGGTCTTGCGGATGACCGGCATAACCGCTGAGATATAGGTGTTGATAGCCCCCATGATCAAAAAGGTATTGTAGCCTAGTGCCTTGTAGGCGGTTAGATTGTTCATGTGCCCCCCTTATACTTGTGCTAATTCTTGCTTTTTTGGTTCATCAGATTGACAGAGATAAAAAAAGTCAGGATTCCCGTTATGATGACCGGAAGATAAAAAACAACCAGCCTCCACATTAAAATCCCTGCCCCCATCATACCATCCGGAATCAATCCGTTAAGAAAAATGGCATAGAGACCTTCAGCCCCTCCAGAACTGCCCGGCGTGGGAACAATCAACGCTGAAGTGTTGATGAGTACCAGTCTGGCAAAGATCTTGTAATTAAAAAAATCCCCGAATCCATTAAGGATTACAAAAGCACAGAGATTGAATAATGTGAATTGAAAGCCTGTGGTGAAAAAAAGGCAAATCAATCTTTTTTTCTCAAAGCGAAATTCCTTAAAAGCAACGTTGAATTTCCGAATATTCTTGTATAGGGCGGATTCGATTTCATCTTTGAGACGAAAGACTTTAATCTTCTTCATGAATTTGATAAAGAATCCAATCAATCTGTTCGCTAGCGATTCACTAATCCCAATTAACAGGATACTGAAAACGATGGACAGGTTGATCAAAATGCCGATGATGGCGGCGTTCTTCGACAGGGTGTCCAGGTCATTGAAAATTGTCAGCAGTGCCAGAAATCCCGATAAAGAGAGAAAAAACTGATACATCATGGATTTGATGAACATAGACGAAAAGGATGAAGCGATATCCATGCCAAAACGGCTTAAAATAAGCAGGGTTGCGGGTTGGCCTCCAGACATAAATGGGGTGATCATATTGGTGAATTGAGTAACAACGACGGTTTGAAAACATTGATAAAAGCTCAAATGATGGTATTTACACGTTGAAATCCGAAAAGACAAAGATTCCAAAACCCATCTGCAGAGATAAAGTATAAAAGCCAATAAGAAAAAAAAGAACGGATATTCACGCATGGCGTTGAGGATTTGATCCAATCCATAGGCTGAGGTAATGATGGAAATGGCAATGAGGCTGATAATGGTTAATGAGAATAACGGATAGACTATTTTTTTATTCCATTTTAACTTCATCTATCTTACCCCTTTCAGTGGTCTGACTACTGGCTATTATACAATATATATCGATGTTAGAAACAAAAATCAAGAAAATTTTAAGCAAGCCATACCACTCTGTTATAATCTTTATGGTTTTACTCAGAGAACTCAAGGGGTAATAAGTTCAGCCGGTACTCCCCCAGGGTGCCGGCGCTTTTTTTCACCTGTTAAGATGATTATCATAGCTTCAACCGAATGGTGGAAATCAATGAAATTTCTATGCGGATATGATATAATAAAAGTAAGTTATAATAATCGACAACAGAGAAAAAAATAGTGAGGTGAGAAGGATGAAAAAGAATTTCGTGATGTTTTTGGCAGTTGTTATGATTGTAGCAAGTGCTTTTGTAATCACTTCGTGTAGAGTTCCGGGGCCGGATATTGCCTATCCCTCTGTGCATTATATAACAGACACAAGGGTCAATCTTTATTGGGATTATGAGAATCGTGCGAAACCTTTTACGGTCTACTTTAAAGAAAAAGGTGCAGCCGAGTATCAGGTCATTGCGACGGATTTACAAGTTCCTCCAGTTACTAGAGATGTCGAAGCGGGAAAAACGTATAATTGGAAAGTGGAAGGCGGAAATGGTTCAACTGGCGGGGAATGGGAATTCCAGGTTGAAGCTCCATGATTGATGGAGTGATTTACTTCCAATCATTATAAAGCTGAGGATATTTAAAAAGGGTTGAATTCTGTTCAACCCTTTTTAAATATCCAAATGAACAAAAAAGGGTGATAAAGTTGAAAAAGCAAATCCTCATACCGATTATGATTCTCTTCATTTCAGTCGTATTTTCTCTCATATCTTGTATGATTCCCGGTCCAAAGATCAATTATCCTACACCGGCCAACAACAGCCGGATCTTTTCAAACACGGTAACTTTGTTCTGGGATCATCTGAATACTTTTGAATTCTTCGAGATCTGGCTTGGAGATTCACCGGAAGAACTTTCAGAATTGGCTACCGTTACAGTTAATCATTATACAGTTGAAGATTTGGAATGGGGAAAGACATATTATTGGAAGATCGTTGGTTTTAAAACGGTTAAAAACAGTGTAGAAAGTTCTATTTGGCAGTTTGCTGTTGGCAATCCTCATCAAGCGTTACTCTTGGGAATAACCGATTATGATAGCGCTTCCGATCTGAATTTAACCGATGATGATGCACAAAATATGCAAACGGCTTTTGAAGCAACTGTATTTAATTATCAAATGAATACTTTAACAGGACGTGTCGTCAAAGCTGATATACAGCATGCATTGGAGAATGTTCAAGGTTTAAATGAAGAAGCCGTATTTACATTCTTCTACGCAGGACATGGGGGGTATGCCAACAACGAATCGTACCTGTATCTTTCAAACGGTTATCGTCTTTATATGTCCGAGTTAAGGACAATGCTTCAACAGTTGCCGGGTAAGAAATTGGTGATCATAGATGCTTGTCAGTCGGGGAATTTCACACAACTTAACCCCGGTCGAGATTTCAGGCAGCTTGCCAAAATTGAAAGCGATTTATTTAACGCATCTGTTTTGAGAACATTCAGCACTGTTGCCAGAAATGGAGAACCTGAATTCTACGTGATGACAGGGGCTAATATTTATCAATCCAGTTGGGAGAATACTGCATTGCAAAATGGTGTCTTTAGCTTCTTTCTTTTGGATGGTATTGGTGATGTGGGTATTGACAATCCGGAACAATCCTTTGATTTTACCTTCGATGCCGATTTGAATAGTGATGGAGCTGTGACCATGAGCGAAGCGTATACCTATGCAGCACCAAAGGTTGAACAATTTATCAACGATTTAAATGGTTTCCATCAATCGATACAGGTATTTCCTCAGGAATCTGATTTTGTTATTTCGCAATGGTAAATGAGGCTTTGGAATTCCAAAAATAAGAGGGATTTAAAAAAAGGGGTGATCACCTTGAAGAGAATGGGCGATTTTTTGCTGTCTCAAGATCCGGTTAGTGAAATTGTCATCGGCAACACAGCAGTGGTAAGAGCGATGATCGAGACCGGTGTGCGTGTGGTGACTTCCTATCCCGGATCTCCCACACCTGAAATAGCCGGCGCCATCGGTGCCATCAATTTGGATAAAAGACCGTTTTACTTTGAGTTTTCGGTGAACGAAAAAGTAGCGACGGAAGTCGCCTTTGGCGCCTCTGTAAATGGGCATCTTTCATGCGTGTTCTTTAAGAGCGTTGGCTTAAACGTTGCTGCTGATACGTTTGTTCAGCTTGGGTTGATGGAACTGATCGGGGGGATGGTGATCATCCTTGGCGATGATCCCGGTGCCAATTCTTCACAGAACGAACAAGACAATCGGCATTTTTCAAGACTTAGTTACATTCCTCTTCTGGAGCCGGCGACCCCCACCGAAGTATATCAGATGTTCAAAGAAGCTGTTTTGATTTCAAGGGAAAAGAAAATGCCTGTGATTCTCAGAATGAGTACACACGTTTGTCATGCCAAGGAAAAAATCTCATTTCAAGCTATGCAGCTGCAAAAAAGCTCTGATGAGCCGTTGTTTTCGCCTGAAAACGGTCCCTACATACCCTTGACATCAAAGGCCTTAAATATGAAACGCAAGGCCTTACAGAAATGGGCATTTGTTAAAGAGCTTTCCAATGAGAGCGTCTTTAATGTTGAAGAACGTTTTCAGCCAAAAAAGGGTTTCAGCACCGATAAGGTATCCATCAACATCGATACCCAAAAGACTCGGAAAAGAGGAGTCATCACAGCAGGTGTTCCTTATTTGTCATTAAAGGATGTGCTTGAGGAAGTAACCGACAAACCCGATATCCTGAAACTGGGTTTTGTTAACCCCTTACCTGCTGACAAGATTATCCGTTTTTTAAAGGGGCATCAGGAAGTAAAGGTTTTGGAAGAACTGGATGACTTTTTGGAGCAGGAGATCAAACGCCTTGCTTTTGAGCAGGAGATACCAGTCAGGATCATTGGCAAAACGGACATCGAAGACTGGATAGGTGAGTATACACCGGACAAGGTTCGCGAAGTCATGGCAAAGACCTGGAAGGATTTCCCCCAGCCTGCAGCAGAGGATCAAGAAAGGCCGAAAATTGACCCCAGACCGCCCCAGATGTGTCCGGGATGCGGTCATCGTTCTGCATTTTATGCGATCAAAAAGGCATTGGATGAAAACGATATCACCGTTGCGGATATCGGCTGTCATACTTTGGGAGCTCTCGAGCCCTACAACATAGGGCAGGTGCTCCTGTGTATGGGACATTCCAACGGAACCGCTGCCGGGCTATCCCTTTTCAATAAAAAAAGGCGAGTGGTTTCTTTTTTGGGGGATTCCACGTTTTTTCATGCCGGTATTCCAGGGATTATCAACGCTATTTACAACAATCACAATCACACACTGATTATCATGGAGAACGGGACAACGGCCATGACCGGACATCAAGAGCATCCGGCTACCGGGAAAAATTTTAACGAAATCACACAAAAGATTCCTTTGCGGCAGGTCTTAGAAGGGCTGGGTGTAAAGGATATACAGGAAGTGGATACCTATTCTCAGAAGAAGCTAACAGAAGCGGTTAAAAAAGCCATGAATAAAGAGGGTTTTAACGTATTGATCGCCAAGCACCCTTGTATGCTCAAATTCACCCGTGATCAGAGAAGGGCTGGAAAAAACATTCCTAATCCTGTCCAAATAGGTGAGAAATGTAATCGGACTTACGAGTGTATCAGTGAATTTGCCTGTCCTACTTTCCAAATTACCCCGGATGGTACCGTATGGGTGCAAGAGGATTTGTGTATTGGAGATCGTTCCTGCATGCAGACTTGCCCGGTGCAGGCAATCGAACCCACCATGAAAAAGGGGGGAGATCTATGAATCAATTTGATATTTACCTTTCGGGAGTGGGCGGACAAGGCATTGGTCTTCTCAGCGAACTGATTGCACGGGCCATTGATCATTCCGGACAACGTGTTATTGGTGCCGATACACATGGACTGGCACAACGAGGTGGAATGGTTGCATCTCATATTCGGATGGGTCAAACGGTTCATTCGGCGTTAGTGGGGAAAAACCGGGCGGATTTATGTGTCAGCCTGGAAAGGCATGAGGCATTAAGGGCCATGAACGATTATCTCAAAGATGGTGCAACTCTGGTTTATTACGATGCTGTCTGGCAACCTTTGGATGTCCGCATGGGAACAACAAAACAAATCGAGAACGTCTTGATATCAGATGAGGCGAGTCGCCGGGGTATTACTGCCATACGGGTATTTGAGGAGGGCTTGCAAGAGGCGAGAATGCAGAACATTGTTGTGTCCGCTGTTATTTGTAAAAATTCTTTCATACCCGGAGTCAACCAAAAACATTTCCTGTCGGCTATGGATGATTTGATGAGAGGAGAAATGCTGGTTGACAATCAGAGGTTGTTTAGAAGCATAGTAGAAAAAGAACAAAAATAATGAGTTTTAGGATAAGAATTGATTCAGTATAGAGGAGTCAGGATGGAAGAAGTATTGACGAAGGCAAAGCTGGTTAAAAGCGCTGAAAAGGCCTTGAGAATGGCAACAACGGCGGAGAAAAACCGTGCGATTCTCGAGATCGGCAAACAAATAAAAAAAGAACAACCTATGATTTTAAAAGCCAATCATGAAGATGTTGATAAAGCCAGTCAAAATGGCATCAGTGAAGCGATGATTGACAGATTGCGGTTGAGTGAAGCAAGAATCGACGACATGATCAAGGCCTGTTCAAAGGTTGCCGCATTGGCAGATCCCGTGGGATCGGTGATCAGGTCCTGGGTAAAAGGCTCATTGAATATCACTCAAACCAGGGTTCCCATTGGTGCCATCGGGATGATTTATGAGTCCAGGCCAAACGTGACTTTGGATGCCACGATTCTCGCTTTGAAAAGCGGCAATCCCGTTTTGCTAAGAGGCGGAAGCGATGCTTCAGCTTCCAACATGGCCATTGCAAGGGCGATTAAAAACGGATTATCCAAAACAGCGATCCCTGCCTTTGCGGTGGAAATCATCGAAGATACTCACCGGGAGAATGTGAGTCAACTGTTGAAGATGAATGCTTATTTGTCTCTCATCATTCCCAGGGGTGGTGCTGGCTTGATTCGCTATGTGATTGAAAATTCATCGATACCGGTTTTAGAAACCGGGGTGGGCAATTGTCATATATTTGTGGATTACAATGCCGACAGAGACAAATCCATCGAAATCATTGATAATGCCAAAACCCAGCGCCCCGGCACCTGCAACAGTGTAGAGACGGTTCTGATCCATGAAGAAATAGCATCACAACTGTTACCCCCGCTCTACGAAAGATTATGTGCAAAAGGCGTTGAGATTAGAGGCTGCTTAAATACCTCTAAGATCATCAATTGCAAAGTAGCTCAAGAGAGCGATTGGGAAACGGAGTATTTGGATTTTATTCTGGCGATAAAGGTTGTTAAAAATGTACAAGAAGCCATTGAGCATATCGAACATTATTCTACAAGACATTCCGAAGCTATCCTGACCAATGATTTGACAAATGCCCGGCTTTTTCAGGCTACTGTTGATTCAGCAGCCGTTTATGTCAATGCCTCAACACGTTTTACAGACGGCGATCAATTTGGTTTTGGAGGGGAAATCGGTATCAGTACACAAAAGCTTCATGCCAGAGGTCCTGTCGGACTTGAGGAACTCACAACTTACAAATACATTCTCATTGGAGATTATTCAATCAGGGGATAGTATGGCAAAGATTGTTATTAAAGTAGGCAGCAATTTACTGGTGAAACCAAATGGAGATATTGATAAAAGTTATATCATAGAACTCTCACGCACCATCGCCGGATTGAAAAAGAAAGGCAACAGTTGTATTCTAATCACATCCGGGGCAAAAGCGGCCGGATATGGTAAGGCACAAAAGGCGAATTGTGAGGAAGAGTTGTACATCAAGCAAGCGCTTTGTGCCATTGGCCAGGTTCAGTTGATGAAACTGTATGAACTGGCTTTTGACATGTACGATGAAAAAGTAGCCCAAATATTGATCAACCGAGATGATTTTGGTCATCGACAACGTTTTCTTAACCTGAGAAACACACTCATTGGATTGAATGAAATGGGTTTTATTCCCATTGCCAACGAGAACGATACGGTGGCGACTAGTGAGATTACATTTGGCGACAATGATATTCTTGCAGCCATGACGGCTATCGGTTGGAAAAGTGATTACTTGTTCCTTCTTTCAAGCGTTGACGGGTTAATGGATGATCAAGACAGGTTGATTAAGGTATTTACCAAAGATGTGGTGTTAAAGAAGATGGAAAAGACTCAGTGGGGAAGCGGCGGGATTGAAACAAAGATCCGGGCTGCTCGTGCTGCCTCGGCAGCCGGTGTGAGAGGTTGTATTTGTAATGGAAGGGACTTATCTGCGATTGAACGTTTTTTGGCAGGGCAAAATCCCGGAACGGGATTTGAACCATCAAAAAAACCGGCATCAAAGAAGGCTTGGATCGGATTTTTATCCCATACCAAAGGTGAGATCATCATCAATAATGGTGCCAAGAGGGCGCTGATGATGAAAAAGAGTCTTTTGCCCGTGGGGATTGTAGATGTTAAAGGCTCTTTTGAGATCGGAGACGTGATCGATGTTAGAACGGTTGACGGGGAAAAAATCGGCAGAGGAATTGTTAATTTCTCCTCATCCCAGACGAGAGGGATTATGGGCTATCAGAGTTCGCAGCTCACTCAGCAATTGAACCGTTCTGGTTCAACTTGTATTGTTCATGTGGACAATTTCTGGCTTGTTCCGGAATAAGTCGCTGATCATGATGGTTAATAGTTATATAGAAGGAAGTGACGTTTTTTGAAATCAAAATCGATAAATGCCCTAAAAATGGGTGTTTCAAACAAAATTGTCATTATGGATCTTATTCGTTATGAACCTGGTATTACCAGGAGGGAAATTGCCAGGAGAACCGGTTTGAATCCTTCCACGGTAACCAATATCATAAACAGTTTAAAAGAGATGCAGTTTGTTTTTGAAACAGGAAAAATCTCCACTTCCAATCCCGGACGAAATTCTGTGAAACTTGGAATAGTCAAAGAGGCGGCTGCGGTGTTTGTTTTTCATACAAATGTAGAGGACACCTTGTTTGGAATAGGCTACATGGACAATACCGTTGAAATTCTGAAGCGTTTTCACACACCGGATGATCCGGCGATTTTTTTTGATCAAGTCGTACAGATCATCAAAATGTATTATGAAAAAGCTCAAAAAAAACCCTTTGGCGTTTCATTGTCCCTGCCGGGAATCGTTAACCGGTTGAACAACAGGATCAACATTATCCCGCACTTGGGGTGGAAATGGATATCAGTGGAAGAGGAAATACAAAAACGGATAGGCGAGATCCCTTTAGAGGTGAGAATCGCCAATGAGGCTAAATTGTCTCTGAAAAGTGAAAAGGCAATCAATCCCGCAATCAAAAATTTAAAAAATGGCGTCTATCTTTACCTTTCTCAAGGGGTAGGGGGTTCTGTTCTGATCAACGATATGATTTATACCGGTTCCAATTTTATCGCCGGTGAAGTCGGCCACATGAGTATTAACAAAAATGGCCCCCTTTGTAGATGTGGTAACAGAGGCTGCTTGGAAACCTACATCGGAATTGATGTGATTATCAAACAATATGAAGAATTTGAAAAACTCAGCGGTGAGACCATTCGGGATAAATTCAAGCACCTCATATCTTTGTACCTTGAAGGAAAAGAGAAAGCTGTCGAAACGATCGAGGATATGCTGGTGTTCATGGATCAGGGATTAACCAATATCACCAATATTTATGATCCCGATTTTATTATCATCGGGGGAATGGGTTGCGAATTCCCCTCTGCACTCTTCAAAAGGCTGAATGAAAAGATTAAAACAAAAGCCTTGATACCTGCCGGAGAAAATGTGTTGATCATTCCGCCTTCCGGAGATGAGGAACTGTCCACTTTACACGGCAGTACCATAGAGGCCATGGATGATTATGTAAGAAAGGTGATTATTTAAAGAGAGAGACAGTGTGACACGGCATCAATAAAGACAACAGACTGCCAATACTCGATGATTATCAAAATAAAGGCAGATAGTGTATAATACCCTGGCGGTAACGGGAATGATACCTGATCTGCAATTTTGAATTTTATGATTATAGAAAGGATGATTAGAACATGGGCGTAAGCATGGAAGAAATTAAAGAATTAAGAACGAAGACCGGAGCAGGAGTTTTGGATTGCAAAAAGGCTCTTTTGGAAAGCAACGGAGATGTTAAAGAAGCCATTGATTACTTAAGAAAAAAAGGTCTGGCAAAGGCAGCCAAGAAGAGTGGAAGATCCACGACAGAAGGGCTGGTAATGAACAAAAAAGGCGAAGAAGGCAAAGACATCTTCTTATTGGCCGTCATGTGCGAAACAGATTTTGTTGCCAGAACAGATGAATTCAAGGAATTTGCCGAAATTGTCACAAGCAGTATTTTCAAGGACGTAGAAGAAACAAACAAAGCAGTGGCCGTTTCAGAAGAACTCATTGGCAAACATCAAGAAGAAGTGACTCAGGCCGTTGCCAAAATTGGTGAAAACATTCAGCTTGGAGATTATGCCAAATTCACTTTAAACGGAGCGGGAAAAATCTACGACTATACCCATTTCACAGGAAAAATTGGCGTTGCAGTTGAAATACTGTGTGATCAGGTGAGTGAAAGATTGGACGAATTGGGAAAGAATATATGCCTACATATTGCCGCATTCTCTCCGGACTTTGTTTCCGGTGAGGATATTGACGAAGAAGTTCTGAATAAAGAAAGAGAGATATACACCGCTCAGGTCAGGGAATCCGGAAAGCCTGAAAATATTGTTGCCAACATCGTGGAAGGCAAGATACGAAAATTCAAAGAAGAAAGATGCCTGTTAAGCCAGGGATTTGCATTGGATGAGAGCAAAACGGTTCAGGATCTAGTGAATGAATGCGCCAAAGAAATGGGTGAAAAAATCATCGTAAAGCGATTTGCGAGGGTTTCAATAGGAGACTGATCAGGTTACTGATATAACAAGGACGTTTCATTATGAGGATAGCCCTTATGATAAACGTCCTCTTTTTTTAACAGGGGGATGATCATATGTACGAAAGAGTTCTTTTGAAACTTTCTGGAGAAGCCTTGTCCGGTGAAGGCAACAAGGGGTTTAGCGAAGAGAGCATTGAACATTTGACCCACGAAATAAAAGGGGTATTTGAAAAAAAGGTGGCGATGGGAATCGTCATCGGGGCAGGCAATTTGTTCAGGGGAAAAGAACTTGAGAAAATGGATCCCAGACTGGCAGACCAAGTGGGCATGCTGGGAACCAATATTAACGCTATCTATTTGAAATCTTCATTGGAAAAACATGGGATGAAATGCCGGGTTTTTTCGCAACTCGTAAGCCTTCAGTCTACTGAAACCATCAACTACGATCGTGTGGAAGATGCATTATCCAAAGGTGAAGTGGTCATCTTTGGGGGAGGTACTGGTAACCCGTTTTTCACAACCGACACGGCGGCTGCCTTAAGAGCCGTGGAGATGAAAGCCCAACTCCTCATTAAAGCAACCAAGGTTGACGGGGTCTTTTCTTCAGATCCCAGGCGTGATCCAAAGGCAGTCAAATTTGATCATCTCACCTTTTCTCAAGCCATTGAAAAGAATTTAAAAATTATGGATGTTGAAGCCTTTTCCATTTGTAGGCGTTATAGCATGCCCATTCAAGTAATCGACTTTTTTAAACCGGGCAATCTTATCAAAGCGGTAATGGGGGAGAAAATTGGAACAAAGTGTACAGCATAGAAAAGGGTTGTTTATTTCCCTGGAAGGTTTAGATGGATGCGGAAAAACGACACAGATAAAATACCTGCGTGAAGCCTTTGAAAAGGCAGGGAGGCGAGTTGTTGATTTTCGCGAACCCGGGTGTACGCCTTTGGGGGAAAGGCTTAGAGAAATCGTTCTGCATTCGGACTCGGTTATCGGCGAAAGAGCCGAACTGCTGATTTACCTGTCTTCTAGAGCGCAAGTTACAGACGAAATCGTCATTCCGTCGTTGAATGAAGGGAAAGTGGTCATAGCCGACCGGTACGCTGACTCCAGTGTGGCTTATCAGGGCTTTGGACGTCTGATAGGCGCCCAGCAGGTTAAAGCCCTCAACGATTTTGCGATTAAAGGAGCCTACCCGGATATCACCTTCCTGTTGGAAATATCGGTTGAGGAGGCGTTAAAAAGGCTTCGAAATAAACCTTTAGATCGCCTTGAAAAGGAAAGGGAGACATTTTTTCATCGTGTTCATCAGGGATATGAATGGCTTTTCAAAAATGATCCGCAACGCTTTGTGAAAATTCCCGGAGAAATGGAACCGACCCAGGTCAGTAAACTGTTAATACAGACACTTGAAACAAAAGGATTGTTGCCACCTGCCCTCTCACATTAAATGATAGGCGAAAGAGGAAATCATGATTAAACAAGCGATTTTGATGAAACATTTATCAAGAAGGATAGCCAATGGCCATCCGTACATTTATCAGAATGAAATAGAGGAAATGAAAGGTGAGATCGAAAAGGGTGAAATTATCCACGTTTTCACTTTTTCGGGTCAATTCGTAGGAAAAGGTTACTACAACCCGGATTCAAAGATTCCTATCCGACTTTTAACGCGATCAAACGAAACAATCGATACCTTGTTTGTCGAAAATAAGTTAAAAACTGCCGTTGCCTACCGAAAAAAGATTTTTCCTTCAGAAACAGTTTATCGCCTTTTTAACGGTCTTTCAGACGGAATCAGCGGACTTTCCTGTGACAAATATGGTGATCTTTACTGTGTTTCCTCTTCCACAGCGGGTGCTGACAAACTGCAAAACTGGTTCATCGATGCCCTGGTCGGAATGGGGGCACAACAAATCCTCATACGGAATACCGGAGCATCCAGACTCAAAGAGAAGATCGACATCCTGATTAAGCCGGTGAAAGGCCACATCAGTCCTTCTCACAGGATTGAACTCCATTCAATCCCTTATATTTTAGACCCGTACAGTCAGGAAGATCCTTTTTTTTATCTGGAACAACGTCAAAACGCCGTTTTATTTGCTGAAATCGCCGATAAATTGATTGATTTATCCACCGCCAAGGGGTATGACTTTTTTTCAGGATACGGTCAGTTTGGGTTAAATTTGGCAAAAGCCGGTTTGAAACAGGTGGAATTTGTTGATACCAACGGAGTTTACGAAGATCGGATCCGCCAAGTCGGAAAAGAAATGCCTTTATCCGAAATCATTACAAGCCGTTGCAACGCCTTTGATTTTCTTCATCGCATGGATATCGAAAACGATAAAGCCGATTTAATCATTCTGGATCCCCCCCCATTTACCGATTCAAGAAAAAAGAAGGGACGAGCAATAAATGCTTATAAGGAGATCAATCTGAGAGCGTTGAAGATTCTTAGAAAAGGCGGGTTGCTGGCTAGCAGTTGCCCTTCACAAAACGTCTCCAGAGAGGAAATGGAAATGATGTACTATTCCATCGCCAGTGACATCAAGCACGAAGTGACCATACTGTATAGAGGAGGACAATCTTTGGATTTCCCTGTTAAGATTAACGCATTTGAAACTGATTTTCTAAAATTCTTTGTGTTGATGAAGGGAGATGCCGTTTGATAGAAATCAGCGATCTTCATTTTCATTTGGGGCAAAAAAACGTATTAAGCAACATCAACCTGGAGATCAAACAAGGAGATTTTTATGCTGTCATTGGTGGAAACGGCAGTGGAAAGAGCACGCTTTTGAAGCTGATTGAAGGATTGCTGATGCCGTCTTCAGGCAAAATTACTATTTTTGGCATGGATACAAGCAACGAAGAACTGCGGTTTGAGATCCGTAAAAAAATTGGGTATGTCTTTCAAAATCCTGAGAATCAAATCATCGCTTCAACCGTATTGGAGGACCTTTGCTTTGGCATGGAAAACCTTGGATTTTCAAGGGAAATGATGACAGACAGATTGGAAGAGGTTTTGACTTTCACGGGGTTGAAAGGCCTTGAAAATCGAAATCCCATGACCCTTTCCGGAGGCCAGAAGCAGCGATTAGCCATCGCATCGTCCATCATTACTGATCCGGAAATTCTGTTGTTGGACGAACCGCTTTCCATGATTGACCCCGAAGGTCAACAGGATGTATTCAAACTGATAGTGGATTTTCACAAAAAGAACAAAACCATTTTACTGGTGACTCATGACATGTCGATTGCTTCAAAATCAGAGTATTTGGTTTTCCTAAAAAATGGAACGGTCGAATCGAGCGGGAAAACTGATCAAATCTTTCATCAACTGACCAAATATGAAGAACTGGATCTTTGAAAGTACAGACAACCGGTAGAGGGAGCGGAAAAATGATTCAGTTTGAACAATGCACTTACCACTATTCAAAGAAAACCCCAATGGAAACCGTAGCATTGCAATCCGTAAATCTCACGTTTGAAAAATCTCAGTTAACAGCCCTGATGGGCCGGACCGGTTCAGGAAAAACCACAATGGCGTTGTTAGCGGCCGGATTGTTACAGCCTACAGGGGGTGATGTTTGGGTTGATGGACTCAGTACACGCAACAAGAAAACCCGGCTTGAAATTTCAAGAAAGGTGGGGGTTGTTTTCCAATACCCTGAACAGCAGTTTTTTTGCCCAAGTGTGGGTGAAGAGATTGAATATGCACTGAAAAATTTTCAGATTGACAACCCCCAACGCCGATTAACCTTACAAGCTCTGGAAGATGTTGGACTGAATGCTTCTTATTTAGACAGAAATCCGTTTCAGCTTTCAGGGGGCGAACAAAGACTGGTTGCAATTGCCAGCATCATCGTATACAAGCCGAGTTATCTTTTTTTTGACGAACCTACGGCAGGGCTGGATGCTCTTGCAAAAAAGCGGGTATACAGGATCATTAAAAATCTTGTACAAGCCGGAAAGGGTGTTTTTTTGATTACACATGACGTCAAAAACGTCAAAAGGGAAGCAGAACGGTTAATCGTGCTCCATCAAGGTCGTGTCTACTATCAGGGCCTGGCAGATGGATTTTTCACACAGCCATATAAAATGGAAGAAACGGGAATCATCGAGCCTTTTTGTTAGAAAAACGAATACATATATCGAAAATAGTTGTCATCAGATAAAAAATACTGTATAATAGAACTTGTCCGTAATACTTGGGGGGGGACTATGAACATTATACTTAAGAAATCATCAATCATCCTATTTGTTCTAACTATTATGATCTTATTCATTACAGCCTGTGCACCTGAGTCAAAGCTGAATCCGCCTGATACAACCATCGAGCAAATGCAGCCGGTGTATGGCCAGTCCGGTGTTAACATCAAGCTTTCCGGCCAGGATGACAAAACCCCTTCGGAAAAATTAACATACCAATATGCCTTCTATATGAAAAATAATACAGACGGAGAGGAAACGAAAGCTCAAGAGGAAGACATTCTTTTTTTTGAGGGAACTTCTGAAATAGGCGGGGTGTACTTGGAATCCAAGCGATTTCAAGAGGGCGAATACCTGATCAAAGTAGCTGCTGTGAATGAATTCGGGCTGGTCGATGAGACGCCTGCCGAAGGAACCTTCAGAGTGGATTTAACGCCTCCTCAAATCCCGGAAATTGAGTATCAAATCATTGCCGGCGAAGTCTTGCTGCAATTGTCTGCTGAAGACGTTTCAGATGTTGCAGGCTATGAAATGGTGTTAACCAATACCGTTGATTCAAAAGCCTTTTCCAGTACACAAAACATGTTCACTTTTAAAGCGAATAAAGGGGATCATTATGATATTTCTGTATTGGCTTATGACAATGCCGGAAACAGTTCTGACAAAGCGAATCTGACCATTGACACCACCGTTGATCACGCACCGTATCTGGATTCCCGACTCCCGGATTTTTTGGGAGCCAATGATACCGTTGTTCCGCTTTCCTTTTATGATGATTGGGCAAAACATGACGAAATTACCCTACAGGCGACGTTCAACGGCAAAAAAGCACTGCTAAAGGAAGAAGGATTGGAAGTGGATGTGTCTGTGATGAATGAGGGCACGCACACGCTGGCAATACGACTGGAGGATAATCAAGAAAACTTCAGGGAAATGAGTCATGATGTCTTTGTCGATCTTACACCACCTCAAATCCCGTCTAACTGTCAGGTTATAGAGGAGAATGGTGTGTATGCGATCAATTGGAATGGTCAGGTGGAGGAAGGCGAAACTTTCAAGGTTTACGGCTTCAATCAGGAAGAAAATAAGCGGCTCTTAGACAGCGTAGAGGAGAATTCGTACAAAACATCGGAAAGGTATCTGCATTATGTCATTACATCGGTTGATAAGGCGGGAAATGAAAGTTCTCCCTCTTATCCTTTACGAACATATAATGAGCAATATCGTCCTGTTACTTCTTCCGATTTGGGTGATATAAAGGAAAACACCTTGCTTACTTCGCTTTATTCGCCGTATATTGTGGATAAGCCGGTTAAAATCCCCTCTGATATTCTGTTGGGGATTGAGAAAGGTGTCGAGTTGGTTTTAACGGAGACAGGTTGCTTTGAGGTGGCAGGACAAATATTAAGCATCCCTTCCAAATCTTCCAAAGAAAGAACTATTACCTTGGCATTTGGCGCTTCAGAAAACACTCAAACAGATGAGCCGATTATCCGCATTGATGGCGGAGCGGTCTGGTTGAATGAATCTCAAATTATTGGCGACAATACTTCACGAGTCCTTTTTGAGATCAGTAACGGTGGTGAATTTAGGGCACAACAAATAACCATTAGCGGTGTTGATACGATCATTAACAGTGTGGATTCAGATACGATTGTTTTGGATGATAGCGTGATCAACGGTGGTATTCTTGCCGTTGGAGTCAGCGCAAAGTCTTTTAGGTTAAGTCATTCGCAAATCAAAGTTGATAATGGTATCGATCTGACGAATATCCAGCAGTTGGAATTGAATCGTTGCGTTGTGGAAGCGGTGCAAACCGCATTGAATATCAACGGTTTTACCAATGCCGTTATTAACGACAGCACCTTAACCGGCAAGAACACCCTGGTGATCAACAAACTCTCTGCTGTGGACGCCAAATCGGTTCATATAAGCGCACTGGAAAACGCCATTGGTTTAAGAGGCGCTTCAACGCTGAATCTTCGGGAAGCGACGATTTCAGCTTCAAAAACAGCTCTTTTTGTCGATAGAAGTGCTTATTTGTGTGCGATCGAAAGTGTCATCAAAGACTCTGAAGTGGGGTTGCACACGCTGAACCCCAACATATACGTCAACCAGATCATCATGAGCGGTAACCGTTATGGAATCACGGGGAAAGCCAACCCGCAATGGTTCGAAACGGGTATTGAGTTTATTGGCAACGAAGTGGATATCAGCGATTAATCCCCATGTCTTTCAACCAAATAAGCAAAGAATTTGTGTTTTTTCAAAACTTTCTTAAAAATCATCCCATTAAAATCATAAGTCCGCACGAATCAAACCGAGTCAATCATGCCTCGGTTTTGTTGTTATGGAACAGCCAACCGGTTAGCCGAGTAAAAAGGTTTGTTGAAATGGGGTGCGGCTCAGGATTTGTTTCATTTGGCATGGCAAAGTTTTACGGTTTAGAAGGTACGGGAATAGACATTCAATCAGGGTTACAACAGGCCTTTGAAGAAGGGGCAAAAATAAACGAAGTGAGTGAAAAAGTAAAGTTTATGAATTTGGATACCGCCCAAATCAGAAGTGTGCTTTCTCCAGAGCGTTATGATTTATGTCTTTTTAACCCTCCCCATTACATTTCAGGTCGAGGCGAAAAGAGTTGCGATCAAATTCGGGAATTATCTAGAACTGGTGGGAATCAGATGTATGAACAATTTTCCGATGGGGTTTCATTTTTGCTTAAAACCAAAGGAATCTTCTCGTGCGTTCTTTCTCCCCACAATCTGGAGGAGTGGATGCAGGTCTTTGAGCGTTACAAATTATTCGTTAAAACCATTACCCCGGTCTACGGTAACCCCGACAATGATGCCCAACTGATTCTCATTCGGGGCATTAAAAACTCAAAAAGCAGCTTTGTCAAACTGACGCCGGCAGTTTTTTTGCATTAGCATCTTCCTTTTCAAACAAATTCCAGAAAATCTTGACAAAGGCTTGAATGAGAACCTGTTCATCCACCAAATCAGCAAAACGGTCCTGAAAAACCAGTTCGGTGATCTTTTTTGTCTCGTCTTTAATTTTCTCCTTTAGAATTTGTTCGAATTCTTGAAATTCCATGGCCTCCATCCAATTAAAAAAACCTTCTATTTCTATTTCCTGAAGGGACTTAAACCACAAACTCCGCCAATCAAATTTTACAGCTTGTACATCATCAAAAAAGACATCGATAAAGAAACTGTACAGCATATTCTTGAGTTCTCCGGCATAGGTAAACACTTTGTAGTCGATACACCTTTTTCGGGA
>Ga0116163_1000833_pt1 | contig 20335 bp, 18 predicted proteins | sample AD_UKC107_MetaG_FD_89889 | JGI IMG/M metagenome (GOLD analysis project Ga0116163, IMG submission 89889) | Active sludge microbial communities of municipal wastewater-treating anaerobic digesters from Hong Kong - AD_UKC107_MetaG | ecosystem: Engineered > Bioreactor > Anaerobic > Digestate...
CCTGGAAAAATTCTGATGCATTATTCACTCCTGAATATATGAATATACATAATATGTATCGGCCCGAAGGGTAAATTTGATAAAAATTATTTTATGTCACAAAGAGTTACCAGAGAGAGAGAGAGAGAGAGAGAAAGAGAAAAAAAAAAAAAAATCACAAATCAGTGATTTGGACTGCCGCCGATATACCCCTCCGTAATTTCATAAACAACCCTGTTGGCCCTGAAAAGGCCGCTCCTTGTAAGAGAATACCTGCTGTCGTTATACCTGACATCCCCTTTTCTCACAAGAGAATCGAGTATCGACAATAATTCAGCCGGAATCTCCCTGCCCGTCACCCTTTTAAAATCACCGGCTGAAAACCCGCGGAGATCCCGCAGAGCAGTCATAAAAAACTCAACAATGACATCTGAATCGGTTCTTTCATCAAAGGTGTATTTAAAATTATCTGCTATGATGTATTCATCAACTGTCATACTGTTGCAATACCTTTTATCCCCGGTAAAGGAATGCGCACCCGGCCCGAATCCGGCATAAGGTATAAAATGCCAGTATTTTGAATTATGCACTGATTCAAAACCGGGAAGAGAAAAATTGGATACTTCATAATGGCTATACCCGGAAGCATCCAGAAAATCGATACACTCCCCCCACACACGGGCCTGCATCTCTTCAAAACTGTTGTCAGGAACAATCCGGGAGGCCAGCGGCGTTCCCTCTTCAACGGAAAGAAGATACAGAGAAATATGCTCAGGCCTGAATCCTGTTATAACCTTCAGGTCGTCAAGAGTTCCCGCACCATTTTTTCCGGGGATACCGGTGATAACATCCACGCATCTGATAAAACCCTTTTCACTAAAGAATTGTTCAAGCTTTTCTTTTATGCTGTAATTCCCCCTTCTGCCGATTATACGCCTGCTCTCCTCATCAAGACTCTGCACCCCCAGGACTATCCTGTTAACCCCCAGTTCCAGATAGCCGCTTATCTTTTCAGGGGAGAAATCCTCGGGGTTCATCTCTACTGTTATTTCCGCACCATCGGCAAAACTGAACCTGTCGGACAGAGAGGAAATGACACTTGAAAGCTGCCCGGCCGAAAGCATGGATGGAGTGCCCCCTCCAAAATAAAGCGAATCAGCTTCAGCCTCGAATAAATCATACGGCAACGACTTCACCTCTCTGACAAGGGCCTGAACATAAGAATTGATTATTTCCGAACCGGGTGCCACGGGAAGCGAATAAAATCCGCAATAATCACATTTGCTTCTACAGAAAGGTACATGAATATATACTCCATTTTTTACCAGGCTCAATACGTAATCCTCTTTTTATAATATCATTTTATTTTCAAACAACACCTGAAAATAATAACGCTGCTTATGACACGTCAACATTATTCTCTCCGGGACACAAAAGCACAGACAGGCTTTTTTGCAATTATTTTACTCTTTTAAAAAAATAGATTGCATCATTATCAAATGAAATATAATCAGATATCCATTAAACGTTTTCCGCTTAAATGCCGATATAAATATGGGGAATAGTAAAAAAATTTTATAATTCTGCTTTACCTTAATCCATAATACTTTAAAATGATATTTTCATGAGCAGTGATTAAACCTTATCAGAAAATAATAAACTTGGAAAATTTGATTTTCACTTAAACGAAAAAATAGAGACCAAATGTTACAGGATAAAGAAATCACATTTCTTGATAGTTTCACCGCAAGTACATCAATAGTACCCGAAGTCATAGACAGACTTATGAGGGATCTTTGCAGGATGAGTTATCCCCGCGAGGAAATAGATGAAATTATTCTTTCAATGGATGAATCTATAACCAATGCAGTTCAGGTAACAATGAACTGTACCGGTTCCTCCTGTGTTATTCCGGAAAAAAGAAACATAACTATCAGGTACATGATAAAAAATAATGAATTTGACGCGACTATTATAGATCACGGAACAGGGCTTGATTTTATAAAAATTTTAAGTTCAGTACCTGACGTTAATTCCAACCAGTATTTTGATGAGATTGTAAGTTATGCCACTGATTCTGAAAGATCAAAACTTACTGTCAAAATTAATGGCGAGGAGGTTCCCCTGAGAGGGATTGGTGCCGGCCTTAAAATCATACTGAGTTTTATGGACTCAGTTTCAATTGAATATATAGATAAACAGAAAATAATTTCCTCTGATGTAACTGAATACACTGACGGAACTATTTTCAACATAAAGAGGAAGAGACGATACTAAAATGAAAAAAGCACCAAAGGCGTACAAAGACCAGGAATTCATTAATTCACGGGATGGAAGGATATTAAGAATACTGAGTGAATATATTGCTCCTGAAGCTAAATTCAGGGATACCGGAGTTAATCATACAGTTGTCTTTTTCGGTTCAGCAAGGATTAAACCTGAAGACGATACTCTCGGAACCGCAAAATATTATAACGCCGCACGCCAGCTAGCATCTGAACTCGCTTTATACAGTAGAGAGCTGAAAGAGGAGACCGGAGATAATTTTTATATCTGTACAGGCGGGGGTCCGGGTATAATGGAGGCCGCAAACCGGGGAGCGATTGAAACCGGCGAAAAAACAGTTGGACTGAATATATCACTCCCCTTTGAACAGTTTCCAAATCCTTATATTTCCGACGAACTGAACATGGAATTCCACTATTTTTTCATGAGAAAATTATGGCTCCTTTATCACGCCAAGGCCATTATAGTTTTCCCCGGCGGATTCGGGACTTTTGATGAACTTTTTGAAACACTTACCCTTATCCAGACCAAGAAAATGGCCAAGCCCGATATATCTGTAATGCTTTATGACAGTTCATACTGGAGCGACCTTATCAATTTTCAAAAACTGGTTGATCTGGGTATGATTTCCCGTGAAGACCTGAATCTTTTTCATTTTTTTAATACTGTTGAAGAGGGCATGGAATATCTTAAACCGAGATTAAAAGATATAATAGCGACAGTAGATCATTATATCCCGTAATAAAGTATACTAATACAATCTATAAAAAAGCGGAACTTAAAAAGTAATCCGCTTTTTTTAACCTACAAATTCATCATAATTCATCCGGCTTGTTTCATCCATTCTGATGATCTCACAGCCGACCTTTATAATTCCATTTTCAAGAAAGGAGATATTTTTTACAAGAGAACCTATTATAGCCTTTTTCTGCGTCGGAAGCATGACATCAAAAGCCAGCTTCCCGTTTTCCTGGAAATTCCTTATATGCCTCTTTTCCCTGAAAACAAATCCAAGTCCGTTTTTAGACAGGTCTGAAATAAGAAATTTCTCCTCCATTGGCGAAAAAAGGCTGTTCTTTGCAAGGAGTTGATCAATTACAATGGCCATCCTCCTGCAGACTTCAAACATACCATCAGATATTGGTTGTGTGCCGTTTACCTGAAGGTAACCGTAGGGGATCATATTCTTGTAGAGAATGGGTACAGTCGCTTCAGATATGTACCTGTTTCTTGATGAGAGGGCTATATCATTTTTATAAATATTGTTTATATAATAATTATATTTCTCTTCCCAGCCGGGGGCCGGATCAACATTCAGGTTAGCCATAAAAATGGATTCAGAAGTATTAAGTATATGCTTGAGCCTGTTATCCCCCTTTGCTTCGTTCATAAAAACTATTTTAAGATAATCAAATTTCTTCTTCAGCTCAAATTCCGCAATCTCCTTTATTTTGTCTATCTTCTTCTCTGCAGTTGACAAGGCCCTTTCAATATTATAGTCAGTAATGAGGTTGTTCATATAAATAACGCTTTTACCGCCTTCAATCCCTACAAGCTTTCTGTCCTCTTTACGTGACTCGGAAATTATCTGGAATTTCAGAGGTATAAAAATAAAGGTATCCTCATTCCTCTCTATATGTTTCATACTGAGATATATATTATTTGCTTTATACCTTGTAAAAACAACGACATTTTCAGGCAGAGATTTAACCAGAGGTATTCTGAAAGCAACATTTCCATCGGAATACCCAAGATACTGGAGATTAAGGCTTCCGCTGCTAGTTTTTATATACACCGGGTTTCCTGCAAAAAAATTATCGAGCAGAAACTGGAACTGCGACTTATCCGTTACTGTTTTAATCAGGTCTGCCATAACTTACCTTACCGGTTAACAATCAGTCCGTCAAGCATTGATATAACTCTTTCAGTCATCCCGGCTATATTCATATCATGTGTCACAATGATTGCCGTACTCGCCTTTTCCCTGCACAGGTTCAGCAGGACTTCAAGTAGATTCATGGAATTTTTTGAATCAAGGCTCCCTGTGGGTTCATCAGCAAGAATTATATCAGGTTCACCAACAATAGCCCTTGCAACTGCCACTCTCTGACACTCACCGCCTGACATTTCGCCCGGCTTATGGTGGGCCCTTTCCTCAAGGCTGAATCTCGCGAGAAGCTCCCTTGCCTTATCCCTGGCAATTCCATAATTAACCCTTCGTATCAGCAGCGGCATCATTATATTCTCGATGGCCGTAAATTCGGGGAGCAGATTGTGCAGCTGAAAGATAAATCCGATATGCCTGTTTCTGAAATCAGAAAGTTCATCAACCTCAAAAGATGATACATCTGTCCCGCTTATTTCAAGGGTCCCGCGGTCAAAATTATCAAGACAGCCTATTAGATTAAGTAACGTTGATTTACCTGTACCGCTTGGACCGATAATGGAAACAACCTCACCCTTTTTTATTTCAAGATCAATGCCTTTAAGAACTTTTATACTGCTGCTTCCGGAACCGTATGTCTTTTCAAGATTTTTAATATCAATAATAGCTGAATTATCGTGCATTACAATACCTATTCATACCTGATTGTTTCAACAGGTTTCTGCCTTGAAGCCTGCCATGATGGAAAAATCGCAGCTATTGTAGCCAGAAATACAGCCGCTGCAGCGATAAATACAACAAACTCCGGCACGATCTCCGTAGGTATTGTATCTATATAATATACACTCGAAGGTTTAAGTGTTATCCTGTAAAACTCACCGAGATTAAAAACATGGTAAAACCATATCATAAAAGCATTTATAGCATCTTCAATCCATAATATTATTGTTTCCAGGTTCAGAGAAGCTGCAAGTCCGAAAATCACGCCGAGAATTGAACCTGTTACACCAATGAGAAATCCTTCAAGTACAAAAATAATCATTATAGAACGGGGTTTTGCCCCCATTGACTTTAATATACCTATAGCCTTACGTTTCTCCATAACAACCATGACTATGGTACCCATTATGGTAAAACCTGCGGAAATAATAACAAGGAAGAGTATCACGGTCATTATCAGTTTTTCAAGCCTTAAGGCATAGAAAAGGTTATGGTTTCTCTGTTCTGCTGTCATTGTAACATATTCAAAGCCGACAACAGATTGAAGGGCGGAAGCTATTCTATCCATCTTGTATATATCATCAATCTTGACGCCCACAGCATAGGCTACATCCCCCACGGAAAAAAGGCGCTGCGCATCAGTAAGGGACATTATTATGAGCTTTGTATCAAAGTCATAATAACCCGTTTTAAAGAAACCGAGTACTTTGTATTTTTTAATCCCCGGAGTTACACCTTCTATTGCGGTAAGCCTTCCCTGCGGTACAATGACCTCCATGACGCTTCCGACCCTGATCCCGTAATTAAAGGCCATCTCCTCACCGACGTAAATCCCCTTCTTCTTGCAATAATCCCCTCTGTTCAGGGTTATAAACTTTTTTATATCTGAAGGAACATTATCACTGGTTCCGATCCCCCTGATCATAATGGGCCCGACATTTCTTCTGAACCTGAAAAGACCCTGTCCCTGCAGATACGGGTTGGCTGACACGACATGTTTCTCTTTCAGAATCTTCTCTGTAACGTCTCTGTAGTCACTGATTGCAACGCCATCTATCTCGCTGGCCAGGTTCGATATAACAATATGAGAATCGACATCCAGAATTTTGTCCTTAATCTGTCCCTGGAACCCGTTCATTACAGAAATTACAACAATAAGAATAAATACACCGAGAAAAACTATTAGTATTGAAAGGAAAGTGTTGAAAGAGATAAATCCCTGGCTCTTCTTTGATTTCAGATACCTGAAGCCTATAAAGAATTCAAAAAGTCTCATATTATTCGCTTATCCCTGTCCTTATAAATGTTCTGTTATACATCAACCATCCCCTCTTCTCATCCGCGCCTTTAAGATACTTTATAAATTCGACCTCCCCCTTCATGATCTCAACTTTTTCCCCGGTTTCACGTGAAACCCTGTTGCACTCAAAATAGAGCATCCTGTAGTTGAATGTTCTGCCCTCGAAGTCGCCTTTAACATCATTTTCATTAAAAGAACCCATATCCCTTGTAATGAGATCCGCATAATAATATTCCCTGTAAAGCTCCCTGAAAACATCCTGATCCTTCGGAAAAGCTTCACATTCGCTGTAATCTTTATAATTAAGGTTTTTTACAGCAGCAGACCACTTAAGGAAAACATACGCCGGATCAACAAATGGTTCATGTCTTTTACAAGATGAAAATAAAATAACAAGAGCAAGTACAGACAGAACCGGAATTCTGAATTTATTCATTTTTAAACCGTTATTCCTGCAAAATTGATAAGAACGAAATTTCAAACAAGTCCGAGTTCCTTCTCTGAAAAAATCTGTGCAGAAAATTTTTCAATTTCAACACCCGGTTTTTCCCATGAATCACCCGGAAGCCCGGCTTTAAAACATGTATGTGTAAGGAACATGTCCCTGTCCCACTTCTGCTCAACAGGGACCTGAGGCAGGAGCAATCCCCTGTTAAATCCTTTTGTTATAATAAGGCCGTCACGCCCCACAACTATGTCATCAATATTTTCAACTTTCTCGATCGGGCTTAATATTGATATCTCTATGTCTATGCCGGGAAACTCTTCAACTGAAAGGGGCTCAAATCTGGGGTCTCTAAAAGCCGATGACAGCGCCATCTCTTTTATTGTATCGGGAATCGGCTTTACTCCTTCGATATAACCGATACATCCCCTTAGATTCCCTTTAATATGGAGAGTAACAAATGCTCCGCATTTTTCATTATAAATTTCATCAGTGAAGTCAAGTGGAAAATTTTCATGCTCCACCTGAAGCCTGTCCGCGATAATATTTCTTGCCAGACGGAGGAGCGACTTCTGCTGTTCTCTATTCAGTTCTATCATTTTATTGCTCCTTTCCCAGAATTACGGCAGAAACGTAACCCACAACTTCATCCTTTGATCCTGCCGTATCTCCTGAATTGGCATACTTGACTATTTCGACCCTCTCTGCACCGAGTTTTCTGCATGCAACGATCCCCGCTATAAGAGCGCCCTCACCGCAGGCCTCCCCTTTGCCCTTACGGACAGCATCTGCGATTGCGTTTTCATCAAAAGATTTAAGCGCAGAAATAAATTCGCCATCCATCTCAACAGCTTTTTTATAAGGATAGTAGTGTGATAGATCCGTTGATATTATTATACCGTAATTTTTACCATATGATTTAAGAGTATCACCGATAGATTCGCCTATTCTTTTACAGAGCTGCAGGTCAATTGTCCCAATAACAACCGGTACTATTTTAGCTTCAGGTTTAACGACCTGCAGGAAGGGGAGCTGTACCTCAAGAGAATGTTCCGGTTCATCGATTTCTTTTATGTATGCAAAATTCTCTGCCTGTATCAGGGCTGTCCCTATTTCACTGTCCGTTTCTATCTCTCCAAGCGGGGTCCGGTAAGCGCCTTCCGGTAAAACGGAAGCCCCGTTGTACCGGGCCCTGTGTGACGGCGCAATAACAACAAATCCGTCACATTTGCATTTTTTAAGATAGCTGAACCCGTACGCAGCAACAGGCCCTGAATAGATATAACCCGCATGTGGCGATACAATACCATAAAGAATTTCACTATAAGCGACCGTCTCCTTCTCGGCCTCAGCAATATAACCTGATATCATACTTCTAAGTTTATCAGGATCTGAAGGATAAAAGGAACCTGCAACAGCTGGCCTTCGGACATACATATGCTACCCCCTATTAGTGAGTTCGATATCAATCCTTTTAAGAATCTCCCGGGCTATCTTCTCCTTCGGCATTTTCGGCAGTTCTATTTTAGTACCATCCCTGGTGAAGAGAGTCATGATATTGGTATCCACATTAAATCCGGCCCCCTCTTTTGACACGTCATTAAGACATATCATATCAAGGTTTTTCTGAACAAGTTTTCCAATTGCGTAATTTTCAGTGTCATTGGTCTCAGCTGCGAATCCCACAACATAGAGCCCGTTCAGTCCCTTCTGTTCCTTCACCTCTGCAACGTTCCGGAGAATATCAGGAGTCCTTTTCATATTAATAATAAGGTCTCCATCGGTTTTTTTTATCTTTTCTTCAGATTTTTCTATCGGGGTATAATCTGCAGGGGCTGCGGCCATTATAAGCACACAGGGTTCTTCAAGTTCGTCAAGGACCGCCTTAAGAAGATCGGATGTTGACTCAATTCTGACACACCTGAATTTCCTGTCCTGGACAAACTGTTCATTAATCGGGCCATGTATAAAAACGGTATTGTCAGAAATATTATACGCCTCTTCAGCTATAGCAACTCCCATCTTTCCTGAAGAAGCGTTGGATATATATCTTATGGGATCAAACCACTCACGAGTTGGTCCCCCTGTTACAATTATTTTACTTTCCTTCAATGACATTGCAGGCAGCCTCGTAGATTGTATTTATATCAGCAAGTCGCCCTTTCCCCTCGTCACCGCAGGCAACAAGGCCGGTTTCAGGCTCAATGAACTTTACGCCCCACCCGGCGAGCCTTTCCCTGTTCATTTTTACAGCAGGGCTTGCATACATATTCGGATTCATTGCCGGGGCTATAAGCGCCGGGCATTCAAGAGCAAGAAAAGTAGTACTGACAAGGTCATCAGCGATCCCGTTGGCGAATTTGCCGATCATATTGGCAGTAGCGGGAGCAGCAAGGAAAAGTGATGCCCCATCTTTAAGGGCTATATGCCCCATCTCCCTTTTTTCCCAGAGAGTTGCATTTGTATAAACAGGATTCCCTGTAAGTGCTTCAAGAGCAAGAGGGGAAACTAATTTAGCCGCATTATCAGTAAGGGCAACATAAACATTATACCCTCCTTTAACAAAAAGCCTTGCAAGATCGCAGGACTTATAGGCAGAAATTGATGAACCGACTGCAAGCACAACTTTTTTCATAACCTTTTAAACATCCTCTCAATATCATTTTTATTTATAGTAAAAAGAAACGGCCTCCCGTGCGGGCACCGGAGTTCAAGCTTTCCTCCGAAAACTGCCGAGGTCAGTGCAACCATATCAGCCGCGCTCAGTATATCCCCGGCCCTTTTTGCACCGTGACATGCAAGGGAAGATACTATTTTTTCATTAAGTTCATTACTATCCTTCTCTTCCCTGATATTATCAATCATATTTTTAACAAGTTCATCAATTTTGTAATTTCCAGCAACAGCAGGGACAGCTCTGATTACCACGCTGTCATCTGAAAATTCCTCAATTTCGAACCCGCATGAACTGAAACTGTCTATACTTTCCATAACAAGTGAAAAGTCCGCTGCCGGAAGTTCTATCTGTACAGGAAAAAGCAGTTCCTGGATTTCAAGTTCAAACCCTGATTTAAGCCTGTCATAAAGCATCCTTTCATGGGCTGCATGAAAATCTATAAAATGAATTTTATCACCCTCTTCAACAATGATATATGTGCTGAAAACCGTACCGACTATTTTGCGCGGGCCTGTTTCAAGGTCCTCTGAAACAGTCAGGGATGCACCGCTGTTTATAATATCGTCAGTTTTGAAAAGACTCCCGGCAACATGCCGGCCTTCACCTGAATTACCGAAGTATTCTTCCGGCCCCCTTTTTTCTTCTCCGGAGAACTGAAGAGGCATCCGGAAATTCCGGGGCACCCGTTCATCAGCAGTCTTAATATCGCCCGCGCTGTTAAGCACCTTTTCAGCGTCAGCATTTTCCATGCCTGAAACGGCCGCGGAAAACAGTTTATCAGGTACTGAATGGGCCCTGTCTAGGGCCTTGGATGCGATACTGAAGATCAGTGAATCAATATATTTCTGGTCAAAGAGCTTTACCTCTCTCTTGGCTGGATGAATATTAACATCTATAAGTTCGGGATCTATTTCCATGAAAAGTAAAGCTGCAGGGAACTTGCCCCTGGGGATAACGGCATCGTAGGCCCGTGAAAGATGATATGAAAGATATTTATGCTCTACAGGTCTTCTGTTAACAAAAAGCTGCTGCATACTTTTATTATGGCGTATATAATCAGGTTTTGAGAGAAAACCGCAAAGCCTGACTTTAATGTCTGAGAGTTCTGCATAGTACAGACTGTCATAAACCGCGGGACCATAAACCTGTTTTATCCTTTCATGAAGATCCTGCGCTGCAGGGAGAGTTATTGTTCTTTTGCCGTCAACCTCAAACGAGAATGATACCCGGGGTACAGCAAGGGACATCTTTAAAAGAGTTTCACGTATAGTCCGGAGTTCAGTGTTTTTAGCCTTCAGAAACTTTTTTCTCGCGGGCATATTAAAAAAAAGGTTTTCAACAATGACAGTAGTACCCCTGCTTCCGGCATAATCGGAAAGGGTAACAGAACCGTTCCTTGCCTCAAGCCTTGCCCCTGTCTCATCCTCCTCTCTTTTAGATAAAAGCACAAAATCGGAGATTGAACTGATACTGGAGAGAGCCTCGCCCCTGAAACCGAATGTGCTGATACTCTGAAGAGCGGATATGTCGCTTATCTTGCTTGTGGCATGCTCTCTTATTGAAAGGGGGGCATCATCCCTGAATATTCCGGAACCGTTGTCCCGAACATAAATTTTTTTCAGCCCGGCGTCAGCGACCTGCACATCTATCTCCGTTGCCCCCGCGTCTATTGAATTTTCCACGAGCTCCTTCACAACAGAAAAAGGTGCTTCAATTACTTCACCTGCTGCGATCATATTCTTAAGGTGTTCAGGGAGCAAAACTATTCTGTTCAAAAATCAATCCTGTTTCTTTACAAGTGATACCAGCTCTTTCAGGGTTTTTCCTGCCGGGCCTTCAATAAAAATATCGGTACATGATGAGGTCAACTCAGTCTTTTCAAGATTGAATTCAATGACTTTCCCTCCATGATTTTTTACTATACCGGGAATTCCGGCGGCAGGATAAACTATCGCTGAAGTTCCTATTACAAGCACAAGGTCAGCAGCATCAGCGTACTGCTGCGATCTGGAAAGCGCATCAGGTGGTATCATTTCCCCGAAAAAAACCACTGAGGGTTTAAGCACTTTCCCGCACATTTCACAATGAGGAATTATTTTCTTATCTATTTCGTAATCGTCCGGACTGTACTTTTCACCACAGTTAAGACAAACAAGATGTTTCGCGTTGCCGTGATATTCAATCACATTTTTACTTCCGCCCTCCTGGTGGAGATTATCTATATTCTGTGTTATTACCGCTTTCAGAAGTCCCATTTTTTCAAGTTCAGCAAGGGCAATATGAGCAGGATTCGGCTTTGCCTTTTCCGTCATATCTATAAGCTCAAAAATCATTTCCCATACCTTTTCAGGCATACTCCTGAAAGAAAAGATTGAAGCATAAACAGAGGGATCGTACTTGTCCCATAAACCACCGGCACTCCTGAAATCTGGAATACCGCTCTCAACAGATATGCCTGCACCTGTCAGGGCTATCATACTTCTGGATTTTTTAATTAATGCTGCGGCTTCAGCTATGCCCGGAACCATTCCACTCCTCCTAAATATCTCCTTACTTTTTAATGCTGCCTGAAACCGTCCGGAATTTTTTATTAACTTTTTTTTATTTATTTTTTAAAACTGAACAAATAGCCTGAAATAGTTAATGTATATCTAAAATCCCCGGCAGGGTTGTGTCAATTGAAAAAAAGACATAATAATTACCTTATATAAAACATTACCGGATTATGATGAAAACCGGTTACAGATAGATACTAATATATAATATGAAAATATTTAATCACCGGTATTACTATTATTTCTCTTTTGTATTGACACATCAATAGTGTGAAATATTATATCTTGACATAAATATTATATGACCCGCAATAAAAGTCTAATCACAGACATTCATCTACTTTAATATTAACAGGGAGTTTAATATGCAGTGCAAATGTGGCGGTGTACTAATTGAAGGAAAAACAACATACAGAACAAGCAACAAGAATTTTACATTCATACTTGAAAATGTACCGGCAAAAAAGTGTATGAGATGTGATGAAGTCCAGATATCTGAAGAGACAAAAGAAAAACTTCAGAAACTTACCAATATGATTGAAAGGAATTCAAACGAAATTGTGACCGGAAAACCTTCCGCGAACCTGTATGACTACTGAGATTGGAATACCATTTTATCCTGAAATGGCAGAGGGATACTATATAAAATGAGTTCTATTTTATCAACACTATCCAGGTTTTTTAAAATCGTCCCTGCGGGAATGACATACGCTAACAGCAGGGTCGGCATATGGCACTGGGATATAATTAAAAATATATTCAGTGTCAACAGATTCTGGTACGAAAAACTCGGATATGAACAATACAGAACCAGAAAGCTTGAAGTGCTGCTAACTCTTGTACATCCAGATGATACAGATAATTTTAATAAAGCGATAACGGCTTTTCTTAATCCTGCCGGTGAAAAACAGATAGATATAGAACTTAGAATGAAAAAAAAAGACGGTGGATGGTTGTGGATCTATCTGAACGGAAAAATTACCGGTTTCAAAAAAAATATTCCCGTCAGTGCTGAAGGAATATTTATCGATATTACAAGGCAGAAGAGGATAGAATCTGAACTCCAGAATAAAAACGGTGAGATAGAAGCCCTGTACGAGGAATCAGAGGCCCAGAACGAAGAGATGGCCGCGATGATGGATGAACTCCATCGGAACCAGCTTGAACTTGAAGAATCGAATCTCAGGCTGAGCATGAGCGAGGCTAAATTCAGGGACATCTTTGAAAAATCGCCTATCGGAATAATACAGTCCACAACCGATGGTAGAATAATCAGTGCAAACAACGCCTTCTGCAAAACCTTCGGATACGCTTCCGAGGAGGAACTGATTGATGACATTAAAGATACCCACAGGTTCTACAGTAACGGTAAAATCCGTGACAGTCTTGTCCAGCTCTCAATAAGCGATAAATTTGTTTACACCCAGGATGTTACAGGCCGGCAAAAAGACGGTTCCAGCATTTATGTCAATGTCTACATGATGAGGCTTACGGACAAATTTACAGGAGAGGACTATTTAACCACCTTTGTCGAAGATATAACTGAGCTGAGACTTTCACAGTTTGAACGTGACCTGTTTTTTAACAACTCCGGTGACCTTATACTAATAAGTACAACCAGTGGTGAAGTAAAGCAGCTCAATCCGGCATGGAAGGATATACTGGGCTGGGAACCTGATGAACTTAAGACCATGAACGTAAACCAGATTATTCATCCGGATGATTTGACTAAAGTGTTAATGTTCCGCAACAGACTGGCTGAAACCGGTGAAAGCCTCTCCCTGACCGCAAGGTATAGAAATAAAAACGGAGAATACAGAATTATAAGATGGAGGAGTATCTTTTTTAAAGAAAGAGCTCTTATGTTTTCATCAGGCCGGGATGAAACCGAAAGGCATGAGGCCGAAATGGAACTGCAGAGAATGTGGGACAGGCTTGAACTGGCTCTCCAGAGCGGTGCTATAGGCCTCTGGGATTATAATGTAAAAGAGAATACACTTATCGCCAGCAACAATATGTCCGATCTGCTCGGGATAAACAGAATTTATAATGCTGATAAGGCATGGAAAGATTATATACATGAAGATGACTATCACTCTTCGGTTAAAGCCCTTTCAGACCTGATAAAAGGGAAAAGGGATATCTACATTACCGAACACAGGATAAAACTCATTGACGGGAGTTATAAATGGTTTTTCTCAAGGGGTAAGATTGTACAGCGTGATCCTGACGGCAATCCGATACGGATATCAGGATCAATCACCGACATAACAGAACAGAAGGAAGCTGAAAGCAGAAGGCTTGCACTTGAATACCAGATGCTGCAGGCCCAGAAACTGGAGAGCCTTGGTCTTCTGGCAGGAGGAATTGCACACGACTTCAACAATCTCCTTACAGGTATACTCGGTAACTCTGACATGTTAATTTATGAACTCCCCGAGCAGATGCATGTGCAGCAGAAACTATTTGATATAAGAAAAGCCGCCAAAAGAGCCAGCGAACTTACAAAACAGATGCTCGCCTATACCGGTAAAAGCACGTTTTCATCTGAGATTATTGATATAAACAATCTTATCGAAGAGATGAGGTCACTTTTTGATATTTCAATATCAAAAAAAGTAAAAATTGTCTATAATTTCATGGAAGACCTCCCCTGTATAACGGGTGACCCGACACAGTTAAGCCAGATACTGATGAATCTTATAATGAATTCTTCCGAGGCTATTGAAAATAACGGTGAAATAATTATAAGAACAGACATGAATGAATGCGATACAGATACAATCAGTACCCTTACTATTAACCAGAATATGAACCCGGGAACATATGTCATACTTGAAATATCAGACAGCGGATGCGGAATACCGGAAGATAAATTAAAACAGATATTTGATCCTTTCTTTACCACAAAATTTACAGGTAGAGGACTGGGACTTGCAGCTGTATCAGGCATAATAAGAAGCCATAACGCTGGACTTTATGTTGAAAGCATTTTAAATAAAGGTACCACCTTCAGGATATACTTCCAGTCTACCGATCAGAAGGAACCCGGCCAGTGTGTTGAGGAGAAGAAGCCGGTTGACACAAGTAAAAAAAATTTAACAGTTCTTGTAGCTGATGATGAATTATACATAAGAAACCTTACTTCAAGAATGCTTAAAACCGCAGGGTTTGATGTTTTACTTGCTGAAAACGGAATTGAAGCAGTAAATATCTTTAAAGAGAACACCGGTAAAATCAGCTGTATAATCCTTGACCTGACAATGCCTGCGATGGACGGCCATGAAGCCCTTATTGAATTAAGAAAGATTGATGCTCAACTCCCTATTATCATAAGCAGCGGATACAGTGAAGTTGACATTAATACCCAGTTTGAGGGAGAGGATATATCCGGTTTTCTTCAAAAGCCATACCAGTTTGAAGACCTTCTCCAGGTCATTGATAATGCCATGAAAAATTCAAAGAAATAAACGGAGAGGCAATACTGCTGCTCTCCGCACCTGTTTCTGTTAAAAACTATTTCCCGGCGAGTTTAATCCATGAATCCTTAAGGGGTACTGTCCTGTTGAATACCGGGAGCTCCTCTGTTGAATCAGTGTCCATGCAGAAGTAACCTGTCCTGTCAAACTGTACCCTTTCCCCGGTCTTTACATCTCTGACAGAAGGCTCAATAAACGCAAAGGCGGTTTTAAGTGAGTCCGGGTTGAGATTGGCCTTGTAATCCTCCCCTTCACCTAGATCATCAGGGTTCTCCTTAATAAAGAGGCGGTCATACAGCCGAATTTCAGACTTAACAGCGTGCCTGGCCGATACCCAGTGGATTGTCCCTTTTACTTTCCGCCCGTCCTCTGACCATCCCCCTTTTGTTGAAGGATCAAGGGTACAGTGAATCTCAGTGACATTGCCAGCCTCATCTTTTACAAATGAATCACATTTTATATAATACGCGTTTTTAAAACGGACTTCCGCACCTGGAGCGAGCCTGAAATATTTCTTCGGAGGGTCCTCCATGAAATCAGTCCTTTCAATATAGAGTTCACGTGAAAAAGGCATCTTCCTGCTCCCCATACCCTCATCTTCAGGATTGTTCACAGCCTCAACATACTCGACCTTGTCTTCCGGGTAATTGTCTATTATAACCTTAACCGGATCCAGAACAGCCATTACCCTCTGCGCCTTTTTATTCAGGTCTTCCCTAAGGCAGTGCTCAAGCATGGCAATATCAACCATGTTATCAGCTTTTGCTACCCCGATACGCTCTGCGAAATCACGTATAGATTCAGGCGTATATCCGCGCCTTCTGAGCCCGGCAATTGTGGGCATTCGCGGGTCGTCCCAGCCCTTTACATAATTCTTTGTTACAAGCTCAAGGAGTTTTCTCTTGCTCATCACGGTATATGAAAGGTTCAGCCTGGCGAATTCTATCTGTCTAGGCTTATGAAGGGTATCTGTTTCATTAACGACCCAGTCATAAAGTGGCCTGTTATTTTCAAATTCAAGTGTGCATATGGAGTGGGTAATCCCCTCAATCGAATCTGAAAGTGGATGGGCGAAATCGTACATCGGGTATATACACCATGCGTCCCCTGTCCTGTGATGGTGTGCTCTCTGAATCCTGTAAAGAACAGGGTCCCTTAATACAATATAACCCGAAGTCATATCAATTTTTGCGCGGAGCGTCCTCTCCCCGTCCCTGAATTCTCCGTTTCTCATACGCTGAAACAGATCAAGGTTCTCCTCAACGCTCCTGTTCCTGAAAGGACTCTCTTTCCCGGGCTGCTTCAGAGTGCCCCGGTATTCCCTCATCTGGTCAGGTGAAAGGTCGCAGACATAAGCCTTCCCCTTCTTTATTAAAACTACGGCAAATTCATAAAGCTGTTCATAATAATCGGAGGCGTAATAGAGCCTGTCATCCCAGTTAAAGCCAAGCCACCTGACATCATCCTGGATGGAGTCAACATACTCAGTATCCTCCCTGGTCGGGTTGGTATCATCAAACCTCAGGTTACATGTGCCCCTGAATTCATTTGCTATACCGAAATTAAGGCATATAGATTTCGCATGGCCTATGTGAAGATAACCGTTCGGTTCAGGAGGGAACCGTGTGGCAACAGTGTCATGTTTCCCTGTTTTTAAATCCTCTTTTATAATCTCTTTGATGAAATTCGATTTGGATGTTTCATTTCCGGTTGATGTACTGTTTTCACTCATGAATTAAGCTCCGACGAATAATATATAAACCATATCTTAGACAGAGATATAATTATCAAGTAAATTATAATCTCCGGTCTGCTATTTAACATTGATGATATTATAATAATAAAGAGTAATTATTCCATAAATAATTTCGGATAAAAACTCTCTATACCAACGCCGCCTTCGGCGGCGGAGGTATAAAATTTTCAGTTTTTACATTAAAAAACAGATTCAGGAATGATTTCGGGACGGGGAAAAATACAGCAGACATTATCCGTCGCTGTATTTTTCCATCTCTGTTGAGGTTTCCATAAGCATCCTTGCGATATCCTGGCCTTCAATTGCCGTTTTTCTGTTACTTTCAGTTACATTACACGCATCTGTGGCAACCGTAACAGTCTTCTCGCTGAAAAGTGTTATATAGTCAATATCCTTTACAATTTTCAGGTTGTTGTCCTTGATGCCGCTTATACTCTGCATTACGGCCCGGGACTTCTCCCTTACAGATTCCATGCTTGAAAGGATTCCGTTAAAGACATCCTCTGTATCGTGAATCATGCCGTTCTGAACTGCATTAGCAGATATAAGTTCCTGAACCGCCTCAAGTGACTCATCAACCCTCCGTTTCATTTCATTAAGTATCCCGCCGATATTTTCCGTTGATTCCCTGCTCTGATCTGCCAGCTTTGAAATCTCATCCGCAACTACGGCAAAACCGCGGCCAGATTCACCCGCCCTCGCTGCCTCAATGGAAGCGTTCAGGGAGAGAAGGTTCGTTTTATCCGAAATATCACGAATAATATCTATGATGCTCCTTATCTCTTCAGACTGTTTAAGAAGTTCGGATATCGTAAGATTGACCCTGTCACCCCCTTTGCGGACAAGTGAGGAATTGTCTGTAAGCCCCTCAACGAGTTTCATGGCATCAGTAACCTTAACAGATGTATCACCCGACTCCCTGCCCATTTCTGAGGCCAGCCTTAGACATTCTTCTATACTTTCACCAACACTGCTGCTCAGTTTCAGCTGGTTCTGCAGATTGCCTGTAATTGAACTTGTTTCGGAAGTTATCTCATTTACCGCCTCAGAAACGGTTCCTGAAGAAACGGCAAGTTTCTCAAGAATATCATGGGCCTTCTTTGAATTTTCAATAAGAACTGCTGCGGTGCTGATTATATCGGCGATAAGGAGTCTCTGTTTCTCCTTCTCATCTTCAATTGCCTTAATCTTGTCATCGTTGATCGCATTGGATATCTTCGTCGTAACAATATATACAATTGCGAAGAGTATTACACATGCCATCTGTATCGTATAATCCGTTGTCACAGATCGGTCTCTCATCCCTTCCCATAATACAAGATATAGAACGCGAAAGGCATTTATGAGAACCATGGAGATACAGCTTATTCTCATAAGCTTAAGATCAAAATATAGAAGGTAGATAGAAAGCATGGGGAGTATATAAACAAACACCATAGTTCTGGCTGTACTGAAAATAGCAAATGTGTAGAGAACAAAATATCCGGTTAAGGTTATAATCTTTATCCTGCTGTTTTCCCGGTCGCGGAAATAAATGGAAGTGGCAAAAGCCATAGGCACAATCATTATAATAAAAAAAGCCAGAATAAATCCAAGGGTCCTTCCCCCTTTAATATACTCAACTATATAACCAAAGAGTAAAAAAGAATCAAGGACCCAGTTTATTATAAGGACATATCTGTTTATTCTGGAAATTGATGTTTCCATTAAAAATTCATCTCCGGATAATAATGAAAATTATACTCTGCCGCAATAACAAAACGAATAAATTAATGGGGAGTAAAAAATTATGGATATACTAAAACCGGGTATTTAATTGGTCAATTACAAAAAAATGTCACATTTTTGTAACATTTTTACCACATATCATCATCTGGGGCAATTACCCTGTGCGGTGTACCCTCTCTCGGTTTATCCATCCATGAAGCAACAGTGTCCCTCCAGAGTGAATAATGCGCTGTATCCTTATGGGCAGCAGCATCTTCATCGCTGCGATATGCCTCGTAAAGTGTAAATTCAGAAGGATGCTCAATTGACTGAAGAACATCAAATCTCAGGTTGCCCGGTTCCTTCACGGAATTTTTATGATTCTCAATTGTTGCCTTTATAAAGTCATCAATGTGCTCTTTCTTTACATAAATTTTAACGCATGTTACTATCAATGTATGCCTCCTGAAAATTAACTATTATAATGAGAACAGCTTATGCCTGGATCCTGCAGTTTTCACAAAAACCGTTGCTTTTATAAAAAAGATAATAACTGCAGCCGCAATATATAATTTTTATTCCAGACGACAGTTAAGTCTGAAAATATATTTTCAGTACAGCTATTTTCTCTTTAATAGCCTGCCGGATATTATCCTTTTACTTCATTGACAAATATTTCGGCAGAAAAAAATAATAACAGGTATAACATGAATGACAGCCATTTAAGGAGCACCCGATGTTTGACAGACTCTTCCAGCCGATAATTATTAATAAAACAGAAATTAAAAACAGGATTGTTTATCCATCCCTGGCCCTGAACTACTCAGATGACAGAAAACTGAACAGCAGATACCTTAACTTCTACCGGGAAAAAGCGCGCGGAGGCGCAGGCATTGTAACTGTGGGCCCTGTACTCTTTGATGACACAGGCACAGGTGTAATAACCCCCTCCATAGCTGATGAAAGTACAATCCCCTCATTCAAAGAGGTTGCGGATATAATTAAACATGAGGGAGCAAGGGCATGGATGCAGCTCTATCATGCCGGAGCCTACGCGTATAAATCTATGATGAACGGCAGGGAGACAATGGCCCCATCCTCTGTCTACTCAAAGTATTCAAAGGAGACCCCCAGGGAGATGACAATTGAGGATATCCACGAAGTGCATGAGGCCTTTATTACCGGGGCTCTACGTGCAAGAGATGCGGGTTTTGACGGAGTTCAACTCCTCGGCTCAGCAGGTTACCTTATCACTCAGTTTCTCTCCCCGCTTAAGAACCTCCGCACTGATGAATACGGAGGCTCATTTGAAAACCGGGCACGATTCCCCCGTGAACTTATTGAAAAGATGAGAAAACGGCTGGGCCCCGATTTCCCCATTACCATAAGGATGGCGGGTAATGATTTTGTTCCCGGGAGCAATACAAGCAGGGAGGTGCCTCTCATTGCAAAGGTCTATGAGGATGCCGGCATTAACGCAATCAGCGTCACAGGCGGGTGGCATGAATCCCATGTTCCCCAGCTTGCCATGGAGCTGCCGCGGGGA
>Ga0116163_1000837_pt1 | contig 20273 bp, 16 predicted proteins | sample AD_UKC107_MetaG_FD_89889 | JGI IMG/M metagenome (GOLD analysis project Ga0116163, IMG submission 89889) | Active sludge microbial communities of municipal wastewater-treating anaerobic digesters from Hong Kong - AD_UKC107_MetaG | ecosystem: Engineered > Bioreactor > Anaerobic > Digestate...
AGCGACCAGGAAGGTCGAACGTCCTGCCGGACCGGAGGTCGAGGAAACGAATGCCCCGTTCTCTCCCAGGGAGATGGCACCATCCGGACAGCATGTCGATGTCAACACCGCCGATAGTGCCGCACTTGTCGCCCTGCGGGGCATCGGTCCCAGCTTCGCCCGAGGTATCGTGCGCTATCGCGAGCTGTTGGGAGGGTACCATGACCTTGACCAGCTTGCGGAGGTGTATGTGCTGCGGGACAAGCCTGACGCCATTGCGCGTATCCGGGAGTTGTTGTTCGTGGACACCTTGCACGTGAAGCGCATCCCGCTGAACACCTGTACGGTGGAGGAGCTGGCCGCCCACGTGTACGTGAACTGGGACCTGGCGCGAACGATCGTGGCCTATCGCGACCAGCATGGACCGTTCCGCCAGCGGGAGGACCTGCTGGGCTGCCACCGGGTGGACAGCACGCTCTTCCGTAAACTTGCGCCCTACCTGCAAGTGCCCTGATGGAATTGGAGGAACGCCTGCGACTGGCCATCCGTGATGTGCCGGATTTCCCGAAGCCGGGCATCCTGTTCCGCGACATCACGCCGGTGATGGAGGACCCGGAGCTGAACCGGGCCGTGGTCGACGGCTTCCTCAGGGCCCATCAGGACCAGCACATCGATGCCATCGCAGGCATCGAGAGCCGGGGCTTCCTCTACGGCATGCCGCTCGCGCTGCAATTGGGCATCCCCTTCATCACCGTGCGCAAGAAGGGCAAGCTGCCCCACCGGACCGTGAGCTTCAAGTACGACCTGGAGTACGGCAGCGCCGAGATCGAGATGCACGTGGACGTGGTGAAGCCGGGCATGCGCGTGCTGGTGCACGACGACCTGCTGGCCACCGGGGGTACTGCCGCGGCCACCGCCGAACTGGTGCGCATGCAGGGCGGCAAGGTCGCCGGTTTCAGCTTCCTCATCGAACTATCGGCCCTGGGCGGCGTTGAGCGCCTGGAGCCCTTCGGGGCCGACATCACCCGACTGGTCACTTACTGATCCCATGGAATTCACCGCCTCCGAAAGCCGGAACATGATCGCGCAGGCCGTGCGCGACCTCTGCGAGCGTGAACTGCGCCCCCACGTCATGGAGTGGGACGAATCCCAGCACATGCCCGTGGACCTCTTCAAACAGCAGTTCGGCCCGGCCGGGATGCTCGGTGTGCTCGTGCCGGAGGAGTATGGTGGTGCCGGTCTGGGCTATGAGGAGTACATCACCACCGTGTTGGAGGTGGGCCGCATCTGTGGCAGCGTGGGTCTCAGCGTGGCTGCCCACAACAGCTTGTGCACCGGCCACATCCTGCAGTTCGGCAACGAGGAACAGAAGAAGCGGTGGCTTCCCAAGCTGGCCACCGGTGAATGGCTGGGGGCCTGGGCGCTCACCGAGCCCAACACGGGCAGCGACGCCATGCGCATGAAATGCACGGCCCAGAAGGACGGCGACCACTGGGTGCTGAACGGTACCAAGTGCTGGATCACCCACGGCATCAGCAGCGATGTGGTGGTGGCGATCGTACGCACCGGTGAGCTGTTGGACAGCAACGGGATGACGGCCTTCGTGATCGAACGCGGAACGCCTGGTCTCAAGGCAGGAAAGAAGGAGAACAAGCTGGGCATGCGTGCCAGCGAGACGGCGGAAGTGATCTTCGAGGACTGCCGGGTGCCGGCCGCCAATGTGCTGGGTCAGGTGGGGGAGGGCTTCAAGCAGGCCATGAAGGTGCTCGATGGCGGGCGCATCAGCATCGCCGCCCTGAGCCTGGGCATCGCCCACGGGGCCTACGACGCCAGCGTGAAGTACGCCAAGGAGCGGGAGCAGTTCGGCAGGCCCATCGCCGATTTCCAGGCCATCGCCTTCAAGCTGGCCGACATGGCCACCCGCATCGAGGCGGCCGAGCTGCTGACCTATCAGGCCGGCAACATGAAGGACCGTGGCTTGAAGATGACCAAGGAGAGCGCCATGGCGAAGTACTACGCCAGCGAGGTATGCGTCTGGGCCAGCAACGAGGCCGTCCAGATCTTCGGCGGCTACGGCTACACCAAGGACTTCCCCGTGGAGAAGTTCTACCGGGACAGCAAGCTGTGCACCATTGGGGAGGGTACCAGCGAGATCCAGAAGCTGGTCATCAGCCGTCAGGTATTGAGCGCCTGAATTTGTCGGGGATCAGGAAAGCACTATCTTCGCGCCCCCAAGAGAAAGGAGAGACCATGCTGATCATCCCGGTCAAGGAAGGCGAAGCCATCGAGAAGGCGCTGAAGAAGTTCAAGAAGAAGTTCGACCGCACCGGTACGATGCGTGAACTGCGCCGTCGCCAGAGCTTCACGAAGCCCTCGGTGTCCCGTCGCAAGGAGGTGCTGCGCGCCATCTACAAGTTGAAGACCTACGGCGAGGAGCAATAAGCTCCCTCACCGGACCGTTCCAAAGGCGGCAGGACGAAAGTCCCGCCGCCTTTCTTAGTTTTAGGGACCTTGGTGCGCGATCGCTTCCTCGAACATCTGGCCCACGAGAAACGCTGCAGTGTCCATACGGTGGACGCCTACCGGCGCGACGTTGGGCAGTTCGAGGAGTTCGTTGCCTCCCTGGACCAGACCCCCGAACAGGCTGATGACCGGACGGTGCGCGCCTGGTTGATGCAGCTCCTGGAGCACGGGGATTCATCCCGCACCGCCGCCCGCAAGTTGAGCGCCCTGCGGGCCTTCTACCGATTCGCCCGCACGGTGGGTGCCGTGCGAATGGACCCGACCGCCCTGGTGGAGGCACCGAAGGCTGGAAAACGGCTGCCGCGATTCGTGGAGGGCGGCCGTATGGAGGAGCTGTTCACCGGGGTCACCTGGCCGGACGGTCCCCGTGGCCGCCTGGACCGGCTGGTGCTCGAGTTGCTTTATGGTACCGGCATGCGCCTGGCCGAACTGATCGGGTTGCGTTGCGGTGATGTGGATCCGGCCGCGGGCACCCTGCGGGTGCTGGGCAAGCGGAACAAGGAGCGCATCCTTCCGCTCACCCCCCACCTGCAGCAGCTCCTGAAGGATCAGCTCATCGCCCGTCAAGGCATGACCGATGGCGGTACCCCGGACGCTCCGCTCCTGCTCACCGAACGAGGGCAACCCCTGGCGCGGCGAAGCGTACAACGGACCGTGGAGCGGTACCTGGGCCTGGTGACCAAGCAGGAGGGAAGAAGCCCCCATGTGCTGCGGCACACCTTCGCCACCCATATGCTGGAGAACGGTGCGGACCTGAACGCGGTGAAGGAGTTGCTGGGCCATGCCGGCCTGGCGGCCACCCAGGTGTACACCCACAATACCGTGGACAAGCTGCGGCGCGTCCACCAACAAGCACATCCCAGGGGCGGATCATGAGGCCCCGTAACGAACCATAAATCCCAGTATCCCATGGACCTGAACGTGCATTCCATCCATTTCGACGCCGACATCAAGCTCACCGAACATATCCGGGAGCGCCTGGGCAAGTTGGACCAGTTCCACGACCGCATCGTGAGCGGTGAGGTGTTCCTGCGTCTGGACCATGACAGTCAGGACCGGGAGAACAAGGTGGTGGAGGTGAAGCTCGTGGTGCCCGGCCGGGAGCTGTTCGCCAAGCGCCAAAGCAAGAGCTTCGAGGAGGCCACGGACCAGGTGGCGGAAGCGCTCCGGCGCCAGGTGCTGAAGAGCAAGCCGCGCCTGCGGAAGGCCTCCTGACCGGGAGGGACATCGGAACGGAACGGCCCCGCTGAAAGGCGGGGCTGTTTTTGTTTGGAGCGGACGGGATTCTTCCTACATTTGCAGGCCCAATTTCCGGGGAAGATCCGGAAGGCGGGTGTAGGTGCGTTCTTTTCCTTGCTGTACACGCCAATGTAGCTCAGCTGGTAGAGCAGCTGATTTGTAATCAGCCGGTCGTGGGTTCGAGTCCCTCCATTGGCTCCGTTCGCGGTACTGGGGAGATACCCAAGTGGCCAACGGGGGCAGACTGTAAATCTGCTGTCTTACGACTTCGTAGGTTCGAATCCTGCTCTCCCCACAAACGGAGCCAACCCCGGTACCCCCGGGATCCCAGGCACATCACCCCACACCGGCATCTGCGGGAGTAGCTCAGTTGGTAGAGCATCAGCCTTCCAAGCTGAATGTCGCGGGTTCGAGTCTCGTCTCCCGCTCCACCACACCGCCCTTACCGCCCTCCGGGGCGGCGGCACAAGCCTTTGTAGCTCAGGGGTAGAGCACTTCCTTGGTAAGGAAGAGGTCCCGGGTTCAATTCCCGGCAAAGGCTCAGGTTAACGAAAGGCTCACCGGGGAGCTACCCGGCGGCTGGTACAGCAAGCAAAGGACGAACAGGAACGATAACAATTAACGACCGAAACGACAATGGCAAAGGAGACATTCCAGCGTACCAAGCCGCACGTCAACATCGGTACCATCGGTCACGTGGACCATGGTAAGACCACGTTGACCGCGGCGATCACCAAGGTTCTGGCCGACGCCGGCATGAGCGAAGCACGCAGCTTCGACTCGATCGACAACGCTCCCGAGGAAAAGGAGCGTGGTATCACCATCAACACCGCTCACGTGGAGTATCAGACGGCCAACCGTCACTACGCCCACGTGGACTGCCCCGGCCACGCCGACTATGTGAAGAACATGGTGACCGGTGCCGCTCAGATGGACGGTGCCATCCTGGTGGTGGCCTCCACGGACGGCCCCATGCCCCAGACCCGCGAGCACATCCTGCTCGGTCGTCAGGTGGGCGTGCCCAAGATCGTGGTGTTCATGAACAAGGTCGACATGGTGGATGACGCCGAACTGCTCGACCTGGTGGAGATGGAGATCCGCGAGCTCCTGAGCTTCTACGACTACGACGGTGACAACACCCCCATCATCCGTGGCAGCGCCCTGGGCGCCCTCAACGGCGAAGCCCAGTGGGTGGACACCGTGATGAAGCTGATGGAGGCCGTGGACGAGTGGATCCCCGTGCCCCCGCGCGAGGTGGAGAAGCCCTTCCTGATGAGCGTGGAGGACGTGTTCTCCATCACGGGTCGTGGCACCGTGGCCACCGGTCGTATCGAGACCGGCGTGGTGAAGGTGGGCGACGAAGTGGAGATCATCGGTATGCAGGAGGAGAAGATGAAGAGCACCTGCACCGGCGTGGAGATGTTCCGCAAGCTGCTCGATCGCGGCGAAGCCGGTGACAACTGCGGTCTGCTGCTGCGTGGTATCGAAAAGAACCAGATCCGCCGTGGCATGGTGATCGCCAAGCCCGGCAGCATCACCCCGCACACCGAGTTCAAGGCCGAGATCTACGTGCTGAAGAAGGAGGAAGGTGGTCGTCACACCCCGTTCCACAACAAGTACCGCCCCCAGTTCTATTTCCGCACCACGGACGTGACCGGTGAGATCACGCTCGATGCCGGTCGTGAAATGGTGATGCCGGGTGACAACGTGACGATCAGCGTGAAGTTGATCGTGCCGATCGCCATGGACAAGGGTCTGCGTTTCGCCATCCGCGAGGGTGGTCGTACCGTGGGTGCCGGTCAGGTGACGGAGATCACGAAGTAAGGATCGATAACAACAGCGGTCTGGCGTGGGCCGGTCCCTTCCCGGGACCGGCCCTTGCCGCCGAGAAGAAGCGGAATGAACGGGTGTAGCTCAATTGGTAGAGCGACGGTCTCCAAAACCGTAGGCTGCGGGTTCGATTCCTGCCACCCGTGCCAAGCATAAGGTCCCGTGGCGAACTTCAAGACATACCTCGAGGAGTCCTACAACGAGCTGGTGCACAAGGTGAGCTGGCCGACGTGGCGTGAGCTGCAGAGCAGTGCCATCGTCGTGCTCGTGGCCGCCCTGATCATCTCCCTGATCGTCTTCCTGATGGACTTCGTCTTCGGCGTGCAGAACATGTCGAACGACGGGTTCTGGAAAGGCCTGCTCGGGTTCATCTACAAAATGATCGGTTGACCATGGCAGAGGTGGGCACACGGCATTGGTACGTTCTCCGGGCGATCAGCGGGAAGGAGAAGAAGGTGAAGGAGCTCCTGGAAATGGAGATTGCCAAGGCCGGTCTGGGTACCTACATCTCGCAGGTGCTCATCCCGATGGAGAAGTTCTTCCAGATACGTGATGGCAAGAAGGTGAGCAAGGAGCGCAACCTGTATCCGGGATACGTGCTGCTGGAAGCCGACCTGACCGGGGAGATCGCCCACTACATCAAGGGTCTGCCCAACGTGATCGGTTTCCTGGGTGCGGAGAAGGGCGGTGACCCGGTGCCCCTGCGGCACAGCGAGGTGAACCGGATCCTGGGCACCGTGGACGAGCTCGCGGAGTCGGAGGAGGCGATCCACATCCCCTTCCACATGGGAGAGATGGTGAAGGTGATCGATGGACCCTTCAACGGGTTCAACGGGGTGATCGAGGAGATCAATGACGAGAAGAAGAAGCTGAAGGTCATGGTGAAGATCTTCGGCCGCAAGACGCCGCTGGAACTCAGCTTCATGCAGGTGGAGAAGGAGATCTGACGACATCGGAATAGCAAACACGTCCAAGCCGACCCTGAAGGAAGGCGCTAACCAGGACACAACACAGGAACAATGGCCAAGGAAGTAGCAGGTCTCATCAAGCTCCAGATCAAGGGCGGTGCGGCCAATCCCTCGCCCCCCGTGGGCCCGGCACTGGGTGCCAAGGGGGTGAACATCATGGATTTCTGCAAGCAGTACAACGCCCGCACGCAGGACCGTGCCGGCAAGGTGCTGCCGGTGGTTATCACCGTGTACAGCGACAAGTCCTTCGACTTCGTGATCAAGACCCCGCCGGCGGCTGCCCAGCTGCTGGAGGCGGCCAAGAAGAAGGGCGGCTCCGGCGAGCCCAACCGGCAGAAGGTGGGTTCCGTCACCTGGGACCAGGTGAAGGCGATCGCCGAGGACAAGATGTCGGACCTGAACTGCTTCACCATCGAGAGCGCCATGAGCATGGTGGCGGGCACCGCCCGTAGCATGGGCCTGAACGTGACCGGCAACAACCCCCTCCAAAACGCTTGACCATGGCCACCCTGAGCAAGAAACGCAAGGCCGCCATGGCCAAGTTCGATGTCTCCAAGAGCTACACGCTCCCGGAGGCCGCCGAGATCGTCAAGCAGACGAGCAACACCAAGTTCGACGCCACGGTGGACATCGCCGTGCGGCTGGGTGTGGACCCGAAGAAGAGCACCGAGATGGTGCGTGGCACCGTGAGCCTGCCCCATGGCACCGGCCGCGACGTGAAGGTGCTGGTGCTGGCGGACCCCGCCAAGTGCGAGGAGGCCACCGCAGCCGGAGCCGACATGGCCGGTCTGGACGACTACGTGGAGAAGATCAAGGAAGGCTGGACGGACGTGGACGTGATCATCTGCACGCCCAACGTGATGGCCAAGGTGGGTGCACTGGGACGCATCCTGGGCCCCCGCGGCCTGATGCCCAATCCGAAGACCGGTACGGTGACCATGGACGTGGCCAAGGCCGTGCAGGAGGTGAAGGCGGGCAAGATCGACTTCAAGGTGGACAAGGCCGGCATCATCCATGCGGTGATCGGCAAGGCCAGCTTCGATGTGGCCAAGCTCTCCGAGAACGCCAACGAGCTGATCCAGACCTTGGTGAAGCTGAAGCCCGCGACCGCCAAGGGCACCTACATCAAGAGCATCAGCATGAGCAGCACCATGGGTCCCGGCGTCCGGGTCGATACCCGCACGGTGCAAGCCTAATCCCTCCACGACCATGGCCACCCGAAACGAAAAGGACCAAGAGATCCAGCAGCTGGTCGAGGAGATCGGCTCCACCTCCGTGTTCTACCTGGCGGACACCTCCGAGTTGAACGCCGAGGCCACCAGCCAACTGCGCCGCGAGTGCCACAAGCAGGGCATCCGCATGCGTGTGGTGAAGAACACGTTGCTGCGCAAGGCGCTCGAGCGCATCGAGGAACGCGACTACAGCGAACTCTACGATGGCCTCGTGGGCCCCACGTCGATCCTGCTGGCCGAGAAGGGCAACGCCCCGGCCAAGGTGATCGAGAACTTCCGCAAGAAGCACCCCAAGCCCGTGCTCAAGAGCGCCTGGGTCGACGAGGCCGTGTTCATCGGCGACGACCAGATCGGCGTGTTGAGCAAGCTCAAGGGCAAGGAGGAACTGATCGGCGATATCATCATGCTGCTGCAAAGCCCGATGATGAACGTGATCAGCGGCCTGCAGGGCTCCGGCGGCCACAAGATCGCCGGCCTGGTGAAGGCCCTTGAGGAACGTGCTTCCTGATCAACAGACCCAACGCGTTACGCACTCCACATACCTCGAACCCCCAAACAACCCCAGCCACAATGGCAGACATCAAATCACTGGGTGACCAACTGGTCGGCCTCACCGTGAAAGAGGTGAGCGAACTGGCCCAGTACCTGAAGGACGAGTACCAGATCGAGCCCGCAGCCGCAGCCGTGGCCGTGGCCGCTCCTGGTGCCGGCGGCGCCGACGGCGGCGCGGCCGAGGAGAAGACCTCCTTCGACGTGATCCTCAAGTCCGGCGGTGCCAGCAAGCTGGCCGTGGTGAAGCTCGTGAAGGAGCTCACCGGCCTGGGCCTGAAGGAAGCCAAGGACCTCGTGGACGGTGCCCCGAAGCCGCTGAAGGAAGGCGTCTCCAAGGAGGAGGCCGAATCCCTGAAGCAGCAGCTCACGGAAGCCGGTGCCGAAGTTGAGGTCAAGTAAGCTTCCGACCACGCATTGACCACAGCGGCCGGAGACCCTGAAAAGGGTGCTCCGGCCGCCCTGTGGTCCTTTGTCTTTTCCGGGCCTGCCCCGGTACCCTGACCGCCCTGTCGCAGCACTCTCTCCACACCCCGTCCACCACATCCCCATGGCCACCGCGAAGACGATCTCCAAGAAGAGCAAGCGCATCGATTTCGGTAAGAGCAAGGCCCAGGTCCCGTACCCGGACTTCCTCGAGATCCAGCTCAAGTCGTTCGAGGAGTTCTTCCAGATCGATACCCTCCCCGAGGACCGGTTCAATGAGGGCCTGTACAAGGTCTTCATGGAGAACTTCCCCATCACGGACACGCGCAACCAGTTCGTGCTGGAGTTCCTCGACTACTTCATCGATCCGCCCCGCTACAGCATTGACGAGTGCATCGAGCGTGGCCTCACCTACAGCGTGCCGCTCAAGGCCAAGCTGAAGCTCTATTGCACCGATCCCGAGCACGAGGACTTCGAGACCATCGTGCAGGACGTGTACCTGGGCCAGATCCCCTACATGACCCCGAAGGGCTCCTTCGTGATCAATGGGGCCGAGCGTGTGGTGGTGAGCCAGCTGCACCGCAGCCCCGGCGTGTTCTTCGGCCAGAGCCGCCACGCCAACGGGACCAAGCTGTACAGCGCCCGGGTCATCCCCTTCAAGGGGTCCTGGATCGAATTCGCGACGGACATCAACGGGGTGATGTACGCGTACATCGACCGGAAGAAGAAGCTGCCGGTGACCACCCTGTTCCGGGCCATCGGCTTCGAGAGCGACAAGGACATCCTGGAGATCTTCGGTCTCGCCGACGAGGTGAAGGTCTCCAAGAGCGCCCTGAAGGGCGCGGTGGGCCGCAAGCTGGCCGCCCGTGTGCTGAAGACCTGGGTGGAGGATTTCGTGGACGAGGACACCGGAGAAGTGGTGTCCATCGAGCGGAACGAGGTGCTCATCGACCGGGAGACCATCCTGGAGGAGGAGCATGTGGAAGCGATCCTGGACAGTGGGGCCAAGACCGTGATCCTGCACAAGGCCGATGTGAACCCGGCCGACTACGCGTTGATCTACAACACGTTGCAGAAGGACACCTCGAACTCCGAGAAGGAGGCCATCGAGGTGATCTACCGCCAGCTGCGCAACGCCGAGCCGCCCGATCTGGAGACCGCCCGCGGGGTCATCGACAAGCTGTTCTTCAGCGAGCAGCGCTACGACCTCGGTGAGGTGGGCCGCTACCGCATCAACAAGAAGCTGGGCCTGGAGAGCGAGCTCAGCGTGCGCGTGCTCACCAAGGAGGACATCATCTTCATCATCAAGTACCTGATCGAGCTGGTGAACTCCAAGGCCGATGTCGATGACATCGACCACCTGAGCAACCGCCGTGTGCGCACCGTGGGCGAGCAGCTCCACAGCCAGTTCGGCGTGGGCCTGGCCCGCATGGCCCGCACCATCCGCGAGCGCATGAACGTGCGTGACAACGAGGTGTTCACGCCCACGGACCTGATCAATGCGAAGACCCTGAGCTCGGTGATCAACTCGTTCTTCGGAACGAACCAGCTGAGCCAGTTCATGGACCAGACCAACCCGCTGGCCGAGATCACCCACAAGCGGCGCATGAGCGCCCTCGGCCCCGGTGGTCTGAGCCGCGAGCGCGCCGGATTCGAAGTGCGTGACGTGCACTACACCCACTACGGCCGCCTGTGCACCATCGAAACGCCGGAAGGACCGAACATCGGTCTGATCAGCTCGCTGTGCGTGTACAGCAAGATCAACAGCCTCGGCTTCATCGAGACCCCTTACCGCCAGGTGGATTCCGGCAAGGTGGACCTGAAGGGCCAGGTGATCTACCTGAGCGCCGAGGAGGAGGACGACAAGATGATCGCCCAGGCGAACGCCCGGGTGAACGATGAGGGCGGTTTCGACACCAAGCGCGTGAAGGCCCGCCTGAAGGGCGACTTCCCGGTGGTGCCGCCCAAGGAGATCAACCTGATGGACGTGGCGCCCAACCAGATCGCCTCCATCGCCGTAAGCCTGATCCCCTTCCTGGAGCACAACGACGCCAACCGCGCGCTGATGGGCTCGAACATGATGCGCCAGGCCGTGCCCCTGCTCAAGCCGCGGGCCCCGATCGTGGGGACCGGGCTCGAGGAGCTCGTGGCACGCGACAGCCGTGTCCTGCTCACCGCCGAAGGGGATGGCGTGGTGAAGTACGTGGACGCAAGTCGGGTGGTGGTCGAGTACAAGCGCTCCGAAGAGGAGCGCATCGTGAGCTTCGAAGGCGACGAGAAGGAGTACTCCCTCACCAAGTTCCTGAAGACCAACCAGAGCTCCTGCATCAACCTGAGGCCCACCGTGACCAAGGGAGAGAAGGTGACCAAGGGCCAGGTGCTCAGCGAAGGCTACGCCACCGAGGACGGCGAACTGGCCATCGGCCAGAACCTCTTGGTGGCCTTCATGCCTTGGAAGGGCTACAACTTCGAGGATGCCATCGTGATCAGCGAGCGTGTGGCCCGCGAGGACATCTTCACCTCCATCCACATCGATGAGTACATCATGGAGGTCCGCGACACCAAGCGTGGCCAGGAGGAGCTGACCGCGGACATTCCGAACGTGAGCGAGGAGGCCACCAAGGACCTGGACGAACACGGCCTCATCCGCATCGGTGCCGAGATCAACGAAGGGGACATCCTCATCGGGAAGATCACCCCGAAAGGGGAGACGGACCCCAGTCCGGAAGAGAAGCTCCTGCGTGCCATCTTCGGTGACAAGGCCGGCGATGTGAAGGATGCCTCCCTGAAGGCGCCCCCCAGCACCCGTGGTGTGGTGATCGAGAAGAAGCTCTTCAGCCGCGCCATCAAGGACAAGAAGGCCAAGACCAACGAAAAGGCCATCTTGGAGCAGCTGGACAAGGAGTACGAGAAGGAGATCGGCGCATTGCGCAACGAGCTGGTCGAGAAGATGATGCAGCTGGTGGGCGGCAAGACCTCCTCCGGTGTGCACAACAAGTACAAGGAGGAGGTGGTGAAGAAGGGGCTGAAGTTCAGCGCCAAGATGCTGCATGGCATCGACTACTTCACCGTGGACCCGACCAACTGGACCTCGGACAAGAAGACCAACGACCTGGTCCGTCAGCTCATCCACAACTTCAACATCCGTCAGAGCGACGTCAACGGCCTGTCCAAGCGCAAGAAGTTCCAGGTGAGCATCGGCGACGAGCTCCCCGCCGGCATCATGAAGCTGGCCAAGGTGTACGTGGCCGCCAAGCGCAAGCTGACGGTGGGCGACAAGATGGCCGGCCGCCACGGGAACAAAGGGATCGTGGCCAAGATCGTGCGCGATGAGGACATGCCCTACCTGGAGGATGGCACGCCCGTGGACATCGTGCTGAACCCGCTGGGCGTGCCCAGCCGTATGAACCTGGGCCAGATCTACGAGACCGTGCTCGGATGGGCCGGTCTGAAGCTGGGCCGCAAGTACGCCACGCCCATCTTCGACGGCGCCACCATCGACGAGATCAACGCCGAGACCGACGAGGCCGGCGTGCCCCGGAGCGGCAAGACCTACCTGTACGATGGAGGCACCGGCGAGCGCTTCCACCAACCGGCCACCGTGGGCGTGATCTACATGCTGAAGCTGGCCCACATGGTGGACGACAAGATGCACGCCCGTTCCATCGGCCCCTACAGCCTGATCACCCAGCAGCCGCTCGGCGGTAAGGCCCAGTTCGGTGGCCAGCGCTTCGGTGAGATGGAGGTCTGGGCGCTGGAGGCCTTCGGGGCATCCAACATCCTGCAGGAGATCCTCACCGTGAAGAGCGATGACGTCCTCGGCCGGGCCAAGGCCTACGAGGCCATCGTGAAGGGTGAGCCGCTGCCCACTCCGGGCATCCCCGAATCGTTCAACGTGCTGCTCCACGAACTGCGCGGCCTCGCGCTGAACGTGAGCCTCGAGTGAGCGACGGCAAGGACACACGATCGACGAACGCACCGCACCCCCATACCATGAAGAAGGAGGTCAAGCAGAACAGCAATTTCAACAAGATCGTCATCAGCCTCGCGTCGCCGGAGCTCATCCTGGAGCGCAGCCACGGGGAGGTGATCAAGCCCGAGACGATCAACTACCGCACCTACAAGCCCGAGCGTGACGGGCTCTTCTGCGAACGCATCTTCGGTCCGGTCAAGGACTTCGAATGCCATTGCGGCAAGTACAAGCGCATCCGCTACAAGGGGATCGTGTGCGACCGCTGTGGTGTGGAGGTCACCGAGAAGAAGGTGCGCCGTGAGCGGATGGGCCACATCCAGCTGGTGGTGCCCGTGGCCCACATCTGGTACTTCCGCAGCCTGCCGAACAAGATCGGCTACCTGCTGGGCCTGCCCACCAAGAAGCTGGACCAGATCATCTACTACGAGCGCTACGTGGTCATCCAGCCCGGCGCCGGGATGAACAAGGAGGGCGAGCCGCTCCAGTACCTGGACTTCCTCACCGAGGAGGAGTACCTGGACGTGCTGGACAGCCTGGGCAAGGAGAACCAGTACCTGGAGGATACCGATCCGAACAAGTTCGTCGCCCGCATGGGTGCCGAGGCCCTCTACGACCTGCTGAAGCGGCTGGACCTGGACCAGCAGAGCTATGACCTGCGCCACAAGGCGGACACGGAGACGAGCCAGCAGCGGAAGAACGAGGCCCTCAAGCGCCTGCAGGTGGTGGAGGCCTTCCGCGATGCCAACAGCCGCCGCGAGAACCGTCCCGAGTGGATGATCGTGAAGGTGGTGCCGGTGATCCCGCCCGAACTGCGCCCCCTGGTGCCGTTGGACGGTGGCCGCTTCGCCACCAGCGACCTGAACGACCTCTACCGCCGGGTCATCATCCGCAACAACCGCCTGAAGCGCCTGATGGAGATCAAGGCGCCCGAGGTGATCCTGCGCAACGAGAAGCGCATGCTCCAGGAGGCCGTCGACAGCCTCTTCGACAACAGCCGCAAGAGCAGCGCCGTGAAGAGCGAGAGCAACCGCCCGCTGAAGTCGTTGAGCGATTCGCTCAAGGGCAAGCAGGGCCGCTTCCGCCAGAACCTGCTCGGTAAGCGCGTGGACTACAGTGCCCGTTCGGTGATCGTCGTCGGTCCCGAGCTGAAGCTGCATGAGTGCGGTCTGCCCAAGGACATGGCCGCCGAGCTCTTCAAGCCCTTCATCATCCGCAAGCTCATCGAGCGGGGCATCGTGAAGACGGTGAAGAGCGCCAAGAAGATCGTGGACAAGAAGGAGCCCGTGGTGTGGGACATCCTGGAGAACGTGCTGAAGGGCCATCCGGTGCTCCTCAACCGTGCTCCGACCCTGCACCGCCTGGGCATCCAGGCCTTCCAGCCGAAGCTGATCGAGGGCAAGGCCATCCAGCTGCACCCGCTCGTCTGTACCGCGTTCAACGCCGACTTCGACGGTGACCAGATGGCCGTCCACGTGCCCCTGGGCAATGCCGCCATCCTGGAGGCCCAGCTGTTGATGCTGGCCAGCCACAACATCCTGAACCCGGCCAACGGCGCGCCCATCGCGGTGCCCAGCCAGGACATGGTGCTCGGGCTGTACTACATCACCAAAGGGCGCAAGAGCACCGAGGAGATCCCGGTGAAGGGTGAAGGCATGAACTTCTACAGCCCGGAGGAGGTGAACATCGCCTACAACGAGGGCCGTGTGGACCTGCATGCCCACATCAAGGTGCGGTGGACCGACCCCGAGGGCGAGGCGTCCAGCATCGAGACCACCGTGGGCCGCGTGCTCTTCAACGAAGTGGTGCCCGACGAGGTGGGCTACATCAACGAAGTGCTCACCAAGAAGGCGCTGCGTGACATCATCGGGAAGATCCTGAGCACCGTGGGCACGGCCAAGGCGGCCCAGTTCCTGGACGACATCAAGGAACTGGGTTTCATGAGCGCCTTCCGCGGCGGCCTGTCGTTCAACCTGGACGACGTGGTGATCCCCACCGACAAGGAGAAGTTGGTGAAGGCCGCTCAGTCCGAGGTGGACGAGGTGACGGCCAACTACAACATGGGTCTGATCACCAACAACGAACGCTACAACCAGATCATCGACATCTGGACACACACCAACTCCAAGGTGACCTTCACCCTGATGGAGCGCCTGAAGAACGACCGTCAGGGCTTCAACTCCATCTACATGATGATGGATTCCGGGGCGCGGGGTTCCAAGGAGCAGATCCGTCAGCTGAGCGGCATGCGGGGCCTGATGGCCAAGCCGCAGAAGAGCGGTGGTGGCGGTGGCCAGGACATCATCGAGAACCCGATCCTCTCCAACTTCAAGGAGGGCCTGTCGATCCTCGAGTACTTCATCTCCACCCACGGTGCCCGGAAGGGTCTGGCCGATACGGCCCTCAAGACCGCCGACGCCGGTTACCTGACCCGCCGACTGGTGGACGTGGCCCAGGACGTGGTGATCACCGAGGAGGACTGCGGCACGCTCCGCGGTCTGGTGGCCACCGCCCTGAAGAAGAACGAGGATGTCGTGGAAACGCTGTACGACCGGATCCTGGGCCGTACCAGCGTGCACGACGTGTACCACCCGCAGACCGGCGACCTGCTGGTCTCCAGCGGGGACACCATCACTGAACCCATCGCCGAGCAGATCGAGGCCAGCCCCATCGAGGAGGTCGAGATCCGGAGCGTGCTCACCTGCGAGACCAAGCAGGGCGTGTGCGCCAAGTGCTACGGCCGCAACCTGGCCAATGGCCAGAAGGTGCAGATGGGCGAGGCGGTCGGTGTGATCGCCGCACAATCCATCGGTGAACCGGGAACCCAGCTCACCCTGCGGACCTTCCACGTGGGTGGTGTGGCCGGGAAGATCACCGAGGAGAGCGAGATCAACGCCAAGTACGACGGGGTGCTCGAGCTCGAGGACCTGCGCACCGTGAAGCGCAAGGACCGCAAAGGCAACGATGCCGAGGTGGTGATCAGCCGAAGCACGGAGATGCGCATCATCGACAGCAATACGGGCATCGTGCTCACCACGAGCAACATCCCCTACGGTGCGTTCATCTACCGGAAGAGCGGTGACAAGGTGAAGAAAGGCGATGTGGTCTGCACCTGGGACCCGTACAACGCCGTGATCCTCGCCGAGATCCCCGGCAAGCTCGCCTTCGAGAGCATCGAGGAGGGCTACACCTACCGCGAGGAGATCGACGAACAGACGGGCTTCACCGAGAAGGTGATCGTGGAGAGCCGCGACAAGAAGAAGAACCCGGCCATCAAGATCGTGGACACCAAGAGCAAGGAGGACCTCAAGAGCTACTCCCTGCCGGTGGGTGCCCACATCATGGTGGAGAACGGAAAGCAGGTCGAGGCCGGCGAGGTGCTGGTGAAGATCCCAAGGAGCTCCGGCAAGGGTGGTGACATCACCGGTGGTCTGCCGCGCGTCACCGAGCTCTTCGAGGCCCGGAACCCGAGCAACCCGGCCGTGGTCAGCGAGATCGACGGCATCGTGTCCTACGGGAAGATCAAGCGCGGCAACCGCGAGATCATCATCGAGAGCCGCACCGGCGAGCGCAAGTTCTACCTGGTGCCGCTGAGCAAGCACATCCTGGTGCAGGAGAACGATTTCGTGAAGGCCGGCCAGCCGCTCAGCGACGGTGCCGTGAGCCCCAACGACATCCTGAACGTCCAGGGTCCGACCCGCGTGCAGGAGTACCTCGTGGACGAGGTGCAGGAGGTGTATCGCATGCAGGGGGTGAAGATCAACGACAAGCACTTCGAGGTGATCGTGCGCCAGATGATGCGGAAGGTGGAGATCGAGGACCCCGGCGATACCCGCTTCCTGGAGAAGCAGGCCGTGAACAAGACGGAGTTCATGGAGGAGAACGACTGGATCTTCGACAAGATGGTGGTCGTGAACGCCGGAGAGAGCGCCGAAATGAAGGAGGGCCAGATCATCACCGCGCGCAAGCTGCGTGATGAGAACAGCGTGCTGAAGCGGAAGGACCAGGCCCTCGTGGAGGCCCGTCCCGCCAAGCCCGCCACGGCCCACACCCTGCTCCAGGGCATCACGCGTGCCTCGCTGCAGACCGACAGCTTCATCAGCGCCGCCTCCTTCCAGGAGACCACCAAGGTGCTGAACGAGGCCGCCGTGGCCGCGAAGGAGGATACGCTGAACGGCCTCAAGGAGAACGTCATCGTGGGCCACCTGATCCCCGCTGGTACCGGCACCCGCCGCTTCCAGAAGGACCTGGTGTACAACGTGGACGACTACCAGCGGCTGATGGCCGAGAAGCTCGAGAAGCTCGAGATCGAGGAATGAACAGGTCGCGATGCCGGTCCGGGGGCATCCCCGGACCGGTACGCACCCGAAGCAGAAGGACATGGCAGACCAACAGGACCCGAAACGCCCCAACCAGCTGAACATCGAGATCAGCGAGGAGGTGGCCGATGGCATCTACAGCAACCTCGCCATCATCACCCACAGCAACAGCGAATTCGTGCTCGATTTCGTGCGGGTGATGCCGGGCGTGCCCAAGGCGAAGGTGCGGAGCCGCATCCTGCTGACCCCGCAACATGCCAAGCGGTTGATGCGGGCGCTCGCCGACAACCTCCGGAAGTTCGAGAGCGTGCACGGCGAGATCCGCGAAGCGGACATGCCGGACGTGCCCATGAACTTTGGTGGCCCTCCCGCGGAGGCCTGAATGGTCCTGACCTTTGCGCAAGGCCCCGGGGAACGGGGCCTTTGCTTTTCACCAGGTCATTCCATGGCCCGCTGGGCGAAGATCACGTAGCCGAAGTTCAGGCTCCAGATCCAGGGCTCGTTCAACCCGTCGATGTAGCTGGTGTTGAACCAGACCGGTCCGATGGGGCTCTGATAGATCAATGAGCCTGAGGCGATGTAGGAGCGGTCGCTCACGGCCTCGCCCTCCAGGGGTTCTCCCTCCGGCCCCTGCAGGATGGCCCGGTAGGGTTGGAACACGTACCCTTCCAGCCGCAGGTCGAACTTGTTGCGGAAGAGCGCGGCGATGGTACGGACGCCACCCGCCAGGTATTGGGGCGCCCGGAAATCATTGATGAACAGGGTCCGGCTCTCCGGCGTGGGCTGGAAGAACGGCGCACGGATCACCGTGGCGGTGTAGTTCTGGAAGAACGGCATCGTGCTGAACACCCCTTCCGCCAGCAGACCGAAGCGGAACACGCCACGCGGCAGGAAGTACTTGTCCAAGGTGACCTTCGCCTGGAACCATTCGTGCCGGGCATCATACACGGCGTAAGGGCCGTTCCTGGTGCTGCCCGGAATGGTGCGTTCATCGCCCACCACCCAGCGCACCTCGGCCCGCAGCAGTTCACCGGCGTTGGGGTGCTGTTTCCGGTTCAGGGAGCTGCGTTCCACGGATAGCCCGCCGGTCACGTGGTAGAACTCGGTCACATCGGCCGTGTCCACCGCGGTGAAGGTGCTGTTCTGGTAGTACTGGTCCTTGGTCTGCGCGTATTTCAGGTCCATGCGTGCCACGCCCTTGTTCCCCATGGCCATGCCGGCGTTCAGGCCGCCCCAGAGCTCGCGGATCACGATGTAGGAGGGGCGCACCTCATCGAAGAAGGTGGCGAAGCTGCGGAAGTGGTCCCAACGGTGCAGCACGAACGTGGGTTCGAGGAACAGCGGGACCCGGGTGGCCAGGTCGCTGCGCAGCTTCACCTGACCGGCCGCATAGAACTTGCCAAAGTAGCTGGTGGCCTCCACCTGGTGGGACGCCCTTCCGAAGAAGTTGTACTGGAGTCCCACCATGCCGGTGTTCACCGGGCGGGAACTGAACATGCCCCCGAACCGCACTTCCAGGTCCTTCTGCCGCTTCACCGCCAGCGCCAGGTCATAGTCACCCCGGTCGGGACGGTAGGTGGCCATGGGGTAGAGGTTGGAGATGTTGTTGTCCGCGGCAAGCCGGAAGTATCCGGATTTCAGGGACTCCCCGTCCAAAGGTCCCCTCCGGATGCCGAGCACCTTGTCCGCGAAGACGTCCTGCTTCCTTGTCAGTCCATGGAAGGTCACTTCGCTCACGCGGAAATCGGGCATTCCGGTCCGCCACCGGTCGCGACGCGCATGTACATCCTCCTGATGCACATGCCTGCCCGTGGCGGCAAGGATCTCGGGCATGCGGGCCATCGCGGCATCGTAGCCGTCCTGCACGATGCGATCGACCTGGGTGAAATCAAAGAGGGTGGGGAGTGTCTGTGGCTCGATCACGATCCCGTTCTCGCACTTCACGGTGTAGTCGGTGCGCTCCTGCATCATGGCCCGCAGCTGGCTCAGGAGGTCGTCCTCGCTGGGTGGTGGTGCGTTGTACCCCACGTTGCTGCCGATGATCAGGTCCGGCAGAAAGGCGTCGTACATCACGTCGCTGGGGAAGTTGTTGTAGAGCCCGCCGTCCATCATCAGGTGGCCGTTCACGCGGATGGGCTTGAAGTAGAAGGGATAGCTCATGCTGGCCCGCACCACCTGTGCCAGATCGCCCTGATCGAAGGTGACAGGGACCTGGGCGGTGATGTCCGAGGCCACGCACCGGAAGGGCACGAAGAGGCTGTCCAGGTCACCTCCGCTCAAGGCCGTGGCCCCCGCGAACCCGCGCATCTGCTCGAAATCCAGCAGCAGGGGGGACCGCAGGTTGGTGGGCAGGGAGGTCTGCAGCGTGGTGTCCAGGTCGAAACGCAGGTTGATCAACGATGCGTCCGGACGGTCCTGCTGGAAGGCGTAAACGAAGCGGTCCTCGATGCCCCCCTCCGCCATGGTCTGGAAGGCCTCTGAACGGAACAGGGAATCGATCTCCTGGGGCGACCAGCCGGCCGCGTACAGCCCCCCGATCAGCGCCCCGATGGAGCTGCCGGCCACGTAGTCGATGGGCACCCCGTTCTCCTCCAGGGCCTTCATGACCCCGATGTGGGCCAGGCCCGAGGCACCACCACCGCTCAGCACAAGACCGACCGACTGGGCGCGCAGGAGCAGCGGGCCGCAGCCGAGGAGCAGGAACAGGAACGCGCGGAACATGAGGTCCGGTGGGCCTGAGCAAATGTAGGGCCAGCCTTTCCGGGGCTCAGACCGCCCATCCCCGCAGCAGACCGCTGAAGTAGGCGGGGGCGTGAAGCAGGCGGCTCCCGTACCAGCTGAAGGCCTCACCATCCACCAGCCGTACCGGCACACCCGGCAACAACAAGCCGATCTCCTGGAGGTGCTTTTCGCCGAAGGGATAGGGTTCGGAACTGAGCAGCACCACGTCCGGGTCGGCAGCGGCCAGTTCGGCGGGGGACACGGCCGGATAGCGGCTTGCCCGATCGGAAAACACGTTGCTCAGGCCGCAACGTTGCAGCATGTCGTCGATGAAGGTGTCGCCGCTGGCGGCCATCCAGGGGTCGCGCCATATCAGGTAGGCGGCGGAGAGCGTGGGCTGCAGGGGCGCCAGGCCGTCGAATGCGGCGGTGATCCGCTCCACCAACTCTCCAGCCCGGTCAGCGGTGCCGGTGATGTCGCCCAACCGGGCCACCATGTCCAGGGCCTGGTCCAGGTC
>Ga0116163_1000857_pt1 | contig 19929 bp, 13 predicted proteins | sample AD_UKC107_MetaG_FD_89889 | JGI IMG/M metagenome (GOLD analysis project Ga0116163, IMG submission 89889) | Active sludge microbial communities of municipal wastewater-treating anaerobic digesters from Hong Kong - AD_UKC107_MetaG | ecosystem: Engineered > Bioreactor > Anaerobic > Digestate...
CCCGCTTCTTATTGTGGTGTCGTTGGCTTGAAGCCTTCCTATGGATTGGTGTCCAGATACGGACTCATTGCCTTTTGTTCATCCATGGATCAAATCGGCCCCATCACACGATCGGTTAGAGATGCTGCTTTGATTCTCAACGTTATTTCACAAGCTTGCCCCTACGACAGTACCAAAGCCATTGTTCACAAAAACTACCTAAAAGACATTGAAGAGCCTGTTCAGGGTTTTCGAATCGCTTGTATTCGTGAAACCATCGAAAAAGAATGCGACCGCCTTATTAAAAAACGATTTGAAGAAGCTGTTATAAAATTGCAATGGTTGGGGGTAAGAGTTGACTATGTAACCTTTGAGCAATACGATCAAACTTATCCCGTATATACCGTTCTTTCCACTGCTGAGGCCTCGTCTAATTTGGCAAGGTATGATGGTTTGTTATATGGACTAAAATTTAAAACCGACGATAAATCGAACCAATTTGCTCAAACACGGGAAAGAGGATTTGGCAAAGAAGTCAAGAAACGTATTTTACAGGGAACTGTAAACCTCTCTCATCCTCAAAAAAAACAATATTACAAACAAGCGCTTGCCATTCGTACAAAGTTCATCGAACAAATCAACCATCTGTTGGATACTTATGATGCCATCATTTCTCCTGTCTCAGGCAGAACTCCAGGGAAACTTGGAGAATCCACGAGCATTCATCAGTTAGAACAATACGATGTCAACACCTGTTTAGCAAATCTGACCGGCCTCCCTGCCATCAGCGTTCCCATGGGATATGCAGAAAAAACGCCTGTAGGCCTTCAATTTATGACTGCCCGGTTTGCTGATGAAAAATTGTTACAAATTGCCAGAGCCTTTGAAAAAACTGCAGGATTTTACGAAGACGGCTTTTACCCCGCTCCTCATTTGGAGGGCATACAGGATGTTTAAAACGATCATCGGACTTGAAGTACATGCCCAGTTAAAAACAGAAACCAAAGCATTTTGCAGCTGTGCCAATGATCCTCAATCACAACCCAATACCCATATATGCCCGATATGCACCGGACAACCGGGAACGTTGCCCCGCATCAATCGGAAAATGATTGAACTGGCCATCAAAGCGGCAATCGCTTTGAACGGACAAGTCAACGATCATATCATCTTTGACAGAAAAAACTATTTTTCAGCCGATATGCCTAAGGGCTATCAGATCACTCAATACCAAAAACCGCTTGCAGAAAACGGTTGGGTTGAGATTTTTAACTCTGCACGAAAGAAAAAAATCACAATTAACGAAATCCATCTTGAAGAGGATTCGGCAAGAACACTGAAAAAGATCGACACTCGCAGCGGACGAGAAAAAAGTTATCTGGATTTTAACAGAAGTGGCATCCCGTTGATTGAAATTGTGACAGCCCCTGCAATCAGTTCTCCCAAAGAAGCGGCGGAATTTTTTGAAGCCATTCACATGATCCTCGTTTACTTGGACATTTGTAACGGTCACCTGGAATCGGGGACAATGCGCACAGATGCCAACATATCTCTATTAGATAGTCAAACAGGAAAACACACGGGAAGAGTGGAGATCAAAAATCTCAACACCTTTAAAAATTTGGAGAGGGCTCTGACTTACGAAGAAGTTTTTTTGAAGGACCACTTTCAAGACTTTTCCGCTGAAAAAGCGTTGACAAAAGATTGGGATGAAAGATCCAGGACAACCATTCCCTCAAGAGAAAAGGAAACGTCAAGCGATTACCGCTGTTTTGAAGAACCCGATCTCCCTAAAATTCAACTTGAACAAGCGATCATCAACCATTGTGCCCAACAAATCTTAGAAAAGCCTTTTGAAAGGCTTGAACGACTAATGCATGAATACAATCTCACGTTTGACATGGCAAAGTCCTTGATCATTGATCGGCCGTTTGTTGATTTTTTTGAGCAGACGATGAAGATTCTAGGCACCGATGTGATGAAACACATGATCCTACGAGATGTTAAAGCTTATTTGAATCATAGCGGCAAACTCATTCAACAAACCTACTTGACACCCGAAAAACTCTATCAGCTGTTGAAATTCATCAAAACCGGACAAATCGCACCCACACTCAAAACAAAACTCTTAGCAACCCTATGTGAGACACCCAAAGGAATTGAAACGATTATCGAAGAAGAAAATCTGATCAAAATAGACGATCAGGACTCGCTGCTCCAAATCCTTGAAGCAGTCATCACAGAAAACGAAGAACAATACGAAGCCTATATTTGCGGAAAAAAGGAATTGCTCAAATGGTTCATCGGCCAAATGATCAAACGAACCAAAGGCAGAACCGACCCAAAACTGATTATCCGTATCATTAAAGAAAGAATGGGGGAACAAAATGAATGAAGATCTAAAAAAACTGGAAACACGTCTGGAGAGAATCGAGCAAAAAACCGATATCCTTCAGAAATTCATCAACAACGAATACAACGATTTAACCGAAGAAATAGAAAAACTGAATAAAAACTATTCCGCCATCGAAATCATGTTCTACATTGTCATCGCTTTGATGGTTGTGCTGATCATACTAAGTATCATCTAACGCACTCATAATATCCTTTAATTCACCACGAATAACCTCATCCGCCAGAGAATCAAGGGGTGTAGGCTCACGGTTGACGATCACCAATTTCGCCCCGTTCTCCTTTGCCGCAAGAGGCAAAGAGGCAGCTGGGTAAACTGCCAGAGAAGTGCCGATAGCGATAAACAGCTCACAATCAGCCGCATACTCGAAAGATGCCGAAATCTCACGCTGAGGCAGCATCTCACCAAAAAACACAATATCGGGCTTGATAATCCCACCGCATTCACAAAGCGGAACCTCGTGCGAAAACAACATCTCCTGCATTTGAACGATGTCATACCCCCGATGGCATCTCATACAATGAGCGTGTTCTATAGAACCGTGAATCTCCAAAACATTCCTAGTCCCCGCCCTTTGATGGAGCATATCAATGTTCTGCGTGATGCAGGCCTTTAAAAAACCTTCATGTTCCCATCTTGTTATGATCTCATGGGTGATATTGGGTTGCTTGTCCGAAAAACGATACAGTTCTTCCCGGGCAAAGTCAAAGAAATACTTGGGATTTTGCTTGAAATAGTCAATATCAAATACTTTACTTGAATCCCATCTGGCATAGACCCCATCCGCACTCCTGAAATCAGAAATGCCGGAGTCAGTACTGACTCCGGCCCCTGTTAAAATAACTGTGTTTTTACAAATGAAGGTGTTCAATTGATTCAAGGACTCCATTATCTACCTACGATACCCAGCCCGTCAATAATACGCTGTATCATCTCATCAACGGCAGTGACTACCCTTGCGGCTGCGTTAAATGCTTGCTGGTATTTGATCATGTTGGACATTTCCTCATCCAGCGAAACGCCCTTCACACGTTCTCTTTCGTTATCAATTTGTGTCAACATCATCTGATTGTTGGAAGTCATACGCATCGAGGTTTGTGCCTCGATTCCCATTTCAGAAACAAACGTCCCGAAGAAATCAACAAAGGATGTATTTCCGTCGTTGATCATCAAGTCATATCTGGCTTCACTTAATCTGGAAATAATGGAGGTGCTGGATACGTTGGATCCGCCACGAGGGGTATGCAGTTCTCCCACCCAATCTCCATCCAAGTCCGTCCACCTGCCATAATCTACAGCCAATAACAGGGGATTGGATTCAATCTGACTGGAAAGTTCCAACCTTTTTGTGAAATCGTATAGCCCATCTGCCTGTCTGCCATCAATATTCAGATTGTTCGAACTGACTTGATTGTGAAGAAGAGCGTTCACATCAAGATAATTATTGACAACATCGGTATCTGATTTCCATGCGCCTCCAAAAGTACCATCGACACCAAGATACCCCATTTTTTCCCAAAAAATGGTTGGGGCATCCAAGGCATAAGTCTGTACAATCCTGCCATCTTCCAAAACCTTACCAAAGCTAAAATCAGCTGATGTTCCAGCTCTGAAAACCAGCTTATTATCCGGTGTCAAATCAGAAATAATGCCGTTCGGTACCTTATCGTTGATCTGTTCAATCAGAGTTTCCATCGTTGTGGTATTAAGGGAAACGTTGATATCCGTTGTTCCCAAAGTTAATTGCATTTGATCCGGGGGCAGTTGAACACTTAGGATAAAATCCTTATCTTCATCAACATTTGTTCCGGGTGCTGCGAAATCCGGATTATCAAAACTGACTGCCTGTTCGGAAAGTGTTATGCTGTATGTGGTCGACGGGTCTCCATTCACATCAAGCAAGTCTTCCTTCCACGAGACAATATCCACATTAGCTCCCGGAGCTGATTTTAACTTCAAACTTCTTTCATCATTATCATAAAAGAAATCGGTTATTTCAGCATGTGTATCGTTACGATATAGCTTAATATCTTCTTTATCAATCTTTCCATCTTCATTGGTATCCTTAATCTCAAAGGCTCCAATGTTGACGGTATAATACCCGCCGGTACTGGATACAGTGTAGCCACTTCCTGTATCTTTTGAAATGGTGGCATACTTTACCTTTATCTTTCCGTTGTACTCGTTTAGATTTTGTTTAAGTGTTAAGTCTACCGTATTTGTTGGTGCATTGTAACCGGAAAAGGTATAGTCGCCGGTATAAGCTTGTGTGTATGAATACATGATATTATTTAAGGTGTCATAAGAATCGATATTCAAAACTTTCAAATCCACTGTGCTTAATAAATTGTATTCATCATTAACCACCACGTTAGATATATCTTCCAAACTTCCTTTGGAACTGATATAATAATCTCCGTCGTGCTCAAACGCTTTTATATATTGTCGAAGATCTAAGTTGTTGTTGATTTTGGTGACCAATTCTTGTTTATTATAAAATTCCACATTGTATGTTCGATTAGTCGTACTACCATCGGATAGTTCCACCGGAACCGTAAAAGATATGGATTTTAAATCATCCGGATCCGGTATCTCTTGGGGAATATTGACGATCGGTTCTTTGTAAAGACGAAAGTCGCCGATGCCAACGGTACCCGAAAAAGCTAGTGAAACAGCTGTTTTAGGGAGATTTAAAGAATCGAATGTACCGGAAGTAAAATCCTCGTACGATTTATGCCATCTTCTGAAATCCATTACTATTGTTCCATTATAATTTTCGTATGCCGGATCGGTCAGCTTAATCTGTTCAGATTCGGAATCGTATGTAAATTCGCCATCAGCCAAGATAGTATCGGGAACCCCGTCTGCGTCAGTATCGATTTGGATGCTGATATCTTCTGAAGTTATTTGTTTATCATCATTGATGTCATAGAGATTCTCCAGTTTAAATCCACCATTTTCAAGATGAACCGCTTTCCCCAATTCCTCAGCCACATAAAAAACATGTACCGGATCGTTAAAATCAGTCTCTAAGCTACCGCTATCGTCCAGTATTTCGATCTGTGTGCCGGTTAATCCCATATTGGTCTCGTTGACAAATCCATCCAACCACCATGTTCCGTAGAGACCGTCTTTTTCACGAGATTCAAGATTATATGTGAAATCAGAGATTTTCAAAAATGACTGAACCTTTGTATTGTAACCAAGCCTCTCCAACAAGCCGTTGTTATCCAACACCAGCATATCATTCAAATCCCCGAGAGCGTTTACTTTTTCTGAATCTACTTCACCGTATTGGTTGATCCCATCATCAATTTTCCCAAACATCATAGAGTACATTCCGGTTGGGTTGTTGTTTAAGTCTGTGGATCTTCTGACATCACTTCTAATCGTTTTGATATAAACCTGCATATCTTCTGTTTGAGGCAGTTGAAAAACTTTGAAATCATTTTCTGAGATTGTCCCTGAAAAAGATAAAGACTCTGCTGTTGGACTGGTTGCCATTTGGCCAAGATTAATTGTCCCTGTATCTGAAGTCCATCTCCTGAAAAGCACCGTTGTTCTTCCTACCAAGTCATTGCTCTTTATGGTTGTTTGATCATTCATCTTATCATATACAACTGAAAAATTATCTATGTCAACACTTCCATCGGCTTGTATTCTCAAATCATCCAAATCTATGTATCCATCATTATTAATATCTATTAATTTACCATTTATTACAATTTCACCTTCTCCAGATGAAAAATCAGCGGTAACATTTTCTTCAGTGACATAATATAATTCTGCAGGACCAGTATAAGTAGTATCAACAATTTCTAATGTATTGACCAAATCATTATAAGTGTTAATAGGCATCATATTAGCAGCAAATTTATTCGTTATTCCCGAAAAACCTATTTCTCCATCCTCAACCAAAATTTCCTCATTCTTCCATCGGTTCACAATCAAATTACCATTAAAAGTATCGGGCAAACCCTGGATTGTCAAAACACCCGTTGAGATTTCATATGAAAAATCCTTGTATTGATTTAAACCCTCATCAAAAATCTCAATATCCTGGTCTAAATACTGACCATCTCCATCGATATCGATTAAATCTGGAATCTTGATGATACCATCATCTGCACTGGTTAATTCTTCGGTTGTTCGATAGAAAATGGAAGCCCCACCATCATATGTATCGAAATCGTCCAAATGAATCACAGAATTGACATCATCGATGGTAATGTTTTTCGCAAAAGTGGAATATAAACCTAAAGTGTTCAAAGATTCAATCACTTCTTCAAATTTTTTATTGGTCTGAAAAGTATCTGTGCTAATTGCCTTATCAAACAGATAATTATTAAGATCCACAAAAGAAATATTTCCGCTAATGCCCAAAGAAGTCCCCGATGGGTTGGTTGAAATTTCAGAAGTGGCCATGTGAATAGGACCATTCAGTATAGCGTTTGTACCGGACATTCTAAATAAATTGGGGAGTGAACTTCTTAATTGCTCCATCTCTTTAAATAGATTAACACCGGAAATTTTTCCGGATTTATCATATCCAGCTTGATGAATCAAATTCAATTTATCCGCCATCATCAAAGACATCTCATCGTATTTGTCTAAATATGCCGGAATCGTTACATCTCTCAGTTGCAACATAGAGCCCAATTTACCCATCTGGACATCAATCTTCGTACTCCTGACAAACAAATCATATGTATTGAGGGTTTCAGGTCTCACTGCAGATTTTATAGGCGTTGCCTGATCCCCGTGAACGACTATCTGTTGTCCAATATAGATTTCAAGATGGCCCATTTCTCCTTTTTTTATCGTTGTGTTGGCATATTTGTTCAGTTCATCCAAGAGATTATCCCGCTCATCCAACAAATCGTTTGGCTCGGAGTTGGCAATATAAGACATTCGTATTTGAGAATTGAGATTTCCTATCTGTGAGGTGATGGTGTTGATTTGATTAACGGTATCTCGGATATCGTTGTTGAGGTTGGATCTAAGCTCTTCAAATCTCCCGTAAAGATCTTTGAAGGTAGAAATAAAGTTGTTGACTTCGCTTTTGACACTTTGAATACTGGCTTCGTTTGTTGGGTTGCTCATCACTTCTTGGAACGAAAACCACATTTTGTCAAAATACTCTCTAAATCCATTCTCAGCCGGTTCGTTCAGCAACTGCTCCATATAATGCAGATTGCTGGACATATTGTCCCAATAGCTATGATTTTCAGTAATAACCCTAAATTGCGTGTCAAGAAATTGATCTCTCACCCGTTCTATTCTTTTCACCATGGATCCGGTACCAAGTGCCAATGGTACATTAGGCTGTGTGAGTGAGGTGGATACCAAAGGCGCCGTTGATACGATTTGAGGACGCTGCCTGGAATACCCCTGTGTATTAGTATTTGAGATATTGTGAGCGGTCACACTCATCGCCAATTTTGCCGTGTATGTCCCTAAAACGCCTGTATTCAATATTGAAAAGATGCTCATATCTGCCATATTATCATCCCTTTACCTTTTTAGTGCTCAATGAGTTATCGGAGTTTTAAGATATTCCTTGAATGATTTACTCATCTAAAGACTTTCTTTAAAAGTGTAGGCAAAAAAGTCAACGAAACATAAGAGCTAATGATCATTGTCACCCACATCAACATGGACAAATAGGTATGGAATTGGAGAGGGGAAAACAATAGTGAAGAAAGACCCAAAGCCAATCCGAGTGCATTGGCGATAACAGGTTTTTGTACATACTCAAACGCCAGATCTGCTGCGTTATTTACCCTTTTATCATAGTAATAGTACTTGAAGAGAGATGTTAAGTGAATGGAATAGTCTACACCAACTCCAATGGTTATACTGGCCATGGTACAAGTGACAATGCTCAATTCAATACCGGTATATCCCATAAAACCAAAAAGCGCTATCAAGGTTACTCCAAGGGGAACAATACCAATCAAAGCCAGTTTTAGTTTCCTAAGAGTGATGACCATCAGAAGAAACACTAACCCAATAGCTAACAGTATTGAATTTAATTGATCTGGAATGATCCTGTCATTCATCTCTTTCATAATGAACATCATTCCTAAAGCCTTGAATTTTACTTCTTCTGACGAAGTAGCTTTAAGTGTCTTTTCAATATAAGTTAGTGTTTTATTGTTCAGGTTTTTTGGAAAAACCACAATTCGTCCTATACCTTTGTCTCGTATAAGGATGCTGTTGATTTGTTCCGGTTGGTTTGATTGTAGTAAGGAAGCCATGAGATTGATCTGAGCTTTATTTTGGGGGTAGTAGGATTGCTCTGAACCAAATATAGCTTTATTCATTGTAGAAAAGACCTCATAAACTGAAAGTGTTTTTGAAACGACATCTAATGATTTTAATTGCTCTTCCAGTGTTAAAACCACTTTAGCAGTTCCAGGATCCAGGGGATCTTGTTTTGTGACAAATTCAATAAAGATAGGGACCGATCCTCCTGTTACCATCTCAATCTTATCTATATTCTTTCTAATCTCTGTGCTTGGTTTATAGAGATTAATCATATTCAGATCCGTTTTAATCAAAAACAAACCGGGAATAAAGGAAATAAAAATGATGATAGTGATGAGAAATGAACCTTTGCCCATAGATTTTTTCAAAGATCTTGTGATAAGATCATCCGTTTCTTTTCGTATTTGCTTTTTTTGCTTAAATCTTCCTAAAAACAGACAAATCAATGGAAGAAAAACCCAAGTTGCAATACCGGCAAGACTGATGCCAATACTTGCTGCAAAAGCCAGTTGTCTCATGGGTTCTGATTGAATGACCAAAAGGGACAAAAACCCGGCTGCGGTAGTCAAAGTGGTCAGGATCATTGGCCAACCTACTTTTTCAAGTGTCAGAGCAAGAGCAGTCTTTTTATCTTTACCGGATTTCAATTCATCCTTAAAATGCGACATAAAATGAAGTCCGTCAGCACTCCCCATCACAATGGTAAAAACAGGTGTTAAAACGGTTATAACAGATAAATCAAGAGATAACCACCCTAACAACCCCATGGTCCATAAAGCGCCAATACCGGCAGGTAAAAGTGATAGGAATGCGCTTTTGATATCACCAAGCTTCCATGTGAATACCAACAACAAAAAGAAAATCGCAAAAGGTGGAATAATCAACAAAATTCTTAAAATATATTCAAATATGGAAGACTGAAGATAATATTCCCCACTTTTATAGTATTCCAATTCTCTTTTATCAATGATTTGAACTGCTTTTTCAGCAACGGAATCAACAAATGATTCATCAGGAAGGATTGTAAATAGTCCATAATTGGCATCTTCTTTTTTATAAAATGACTGCATGCTTCCCAATTTTGATATGTATTCTATAATTTGCCTGCTATTGGAACCATCGATTTTTTGTACTTTTTGAACACCTAGTCCTGCTGGAATAACAGTTGGAACAGGCCCATTAACCAGATTTACTCCTTCAATCTCCGATAATGATTGCTGAATGGAAAAAAACGTTTGCAAAGATTCAACATCTTTATCTTGATCCGATTTAATGAGAAACAGTAACTGTTGCGAACTTCCAAATGTTTCTATCATTTCCTCATATTCTTTCAAAGCCTGAGAGTTTTTTGGCATAAAAAGGTCAAAATCCGTATTGATTGTTATTCTCAATAAGCCAATCAATGAAATGATGTTGATAATCATAAATAGCAACAAAAAGCCTTTTTTGTTCCGACCTAAAAAACAAACAAATCTCTGATGCATTTTTACCCTCTTTTCTTATTAAAACATGTATAATAGATTGCTTAAGAACCTTTTCAAATCTAACAAGTATATCACAGAGGGGGGAATTCGTTTTGCTCTATTTACAAAAATTGGTATCGTCTTTTCTGGAAATACCTGGTCTTTTTATCACTATTTTTTTCGTTATAGCTTTGATTTTTCTTATCAAAAAACAAAGGAAGTTGTTTTTCCTTTTTCTGATTTTTGCTTGTGGGTTTTATTTTATTTCTACCGATCTGTCCATCAAACTGTTGGTGCTTCCTTATGAGTATCAATTCTCTGAAACGGAACTCCAGAATATTCAAGGTGAACAAACTGTTATTGTCGTTTTTAGCGGCGGGGTAATTCGAGGTGTCCAATCAGGAGGAGAAATCTACGATCAAATTGGCCCTCATTCCATGATGCGTCTTTATAGAGCCTTTCAAATCTATAAAAAGACCGGTTCTGAGATCATCATAGCAGGTGGTAATGTTTACGATCAAGAAGGAAAATCCATCTCGAAAGTAATGGGAACGGTCTTGGAAAGTTGGGGAGTTCCTTCAAAAATGATTAGGTTAGAAGAAAAATCCAAAACTACCTGGGAAAACGCCGTTTATTCTTTGGAGCTAATTGAACAAACCGTCAAAAATATTATCTTAGTTACCTCCGCACTACATATGCCCAGATCTTATCAAACTTTCCGAAAGGTCATTGATGAAAAAGGTCGAACCGATATCAGTCTCATTCCATATCCAGGCGATTACAGGGTGGAAAACGTCCCCATGAGTTTAGCCTCATTTCTGCCAAGCAGTGGTTCTTTAGATACTTTTTCAGACGCTTTTCACGAATGGTTGGGTAATATTTTCTACCTCTTGAAATAGATGAAAAAATATGTTATCATATATATGTAATTTACATATATATGAGGAGGTGTTAACCATGCCGGGATTTGACAGAAGAGGACCCAATGGTGAAGGACCCATGACCGGTAGAGGCCTTGGAAGATGTGCCGGAGTAAACGTTAATGCGCAAAACGCCAATATAGACAACACACAACAGAACGCACCTGAAAATCAAACATTCGATGCTCAGGGTATCGGCTATGGCAGAGGCTTCGGTAGAGGCTTTGGACGTGGCTTTGGGGTTGGACCGGGAAGAGGCCGTGGACGTGGTTTTGGCCGAGGCCGTTGGTAAAAGATCACAGATAATTGATCGGGCATCCCTATTGGGGTGCCCTTTCTTTTCTCTAAACATTCGATTAAATCACTAAAATATTTTCAACGCCTTTTGAAAAAAACATTAAAAGTACACCCTTCAGAATTTATCAAAGCATCACTCTTTTTTGTCAAAAAAAAGAGTGATGTTTTATTTGGCGTATTGCTTTTCCTAACCTCTTGATGATATCATTAAGTTTAGGTGATCATTTTGGGATAAGCCTTAAAGAAATATCAGACTTTCAGAAAACAATTGACAGAAGTGCTTTCGTCGATACTGATCAAGCGAAGTTTGCCAGCGAAGATCGACCTTTACCCATCGGGTACGGACAAACTATCTCGCAACCGTCCTTAGTTGCTTTCATGACATTTGCCCTTGAGCTTTCGAGAACGGAAACCGTTCTCGAAATCGGAACCGGAAGCGGTTATCAGACTTGTTTACTGGCTGAATTTGCCTCTCAAGTATATACCGTTGAATGTATTCAAGCCCTTTCTTCTCAGGCCGAAGAAAGGCTGCATCGTTTGGGGTATAAAAACTGCCGCTTTCAAGTCGATGATGGCTCTCAAGGCTGGCCTGTATACGCCCCCTATGATCGAATTATCTGTACTTCTGCTGCATCCCAAGTTCCGGAGCCTTTGATCGAACAATTGTCCATCAACGGAATCATGATCATCCCCGTTGGGCCTCCCATGGTCCAAAACCTTTATAAAATCCGAAAAAAAGATGATCAAACCTTTCAACAAGAGATCCTGGAACAAGTCCGATTTGTTGAGTTCAAAGGAAAATACGGTTGGAACTAAGCAGCTTGAACTGCAGGCTTGGATGTGATATGATATAAATGGTTAGTTAACCGAAGTTATGTAAGGGGGCACTTTGTGCAAGTCAGATTATTGTATTTATATACGGCGATAACGGTTACCATGCAGTCCATCATCCAAACAGACTTGAATCTTTTTTTTCGTGAGATTGGCTTCAATAACTCCGTTGTTGGAAATATCACCTCGGCCTCTCTTTGGGGGGCGGCCATTTTGGGATTAGGCGTCAGTATCTTTGCCGATATTTTGGGGAGAAAACGCATTTTAATCGTTGCTTTAATCTTTTTTCCGCTGGCAAATTTGGCCATGATTCTCACCAACAACATGAGTCTCATCCTATTGTTTTCATTCATTAAAGGCGGCTTTATGGTTGTAAGCCACACCGTTGTTCAGGCATTGGCCATTGATCTCACCTTACCTAAAAATCGTGCTCAAGTCATCGGTCTGAACTTTGGCATCATGATGGGCGTGGGTGTTCTGGGGAATTTCTTGGGGGGAGCCTTTGGCAGTTGGCTGGGACTTCAAAACACCTTATTCTTAGCCATAGCAGGTTATCTGTTCGGGCTTGCACCCTTACTCGCCATTCAGGACAAATTTATCTGCGGCTCCATCCGTTCCATTTTCGATATTTCTCATTTTAACAAAGAACAAAAGGTCATCATCGTCTTTCACTTTTTAACCACTGTCACCGTTGGCTTTGGGGCGGGATTGTTCATTCACTTCGGAAACCTCATCTTTAAAGACCTTTTCAATATGTCAACCTTCGGGATAGGCATCGCTTTGGCGATTGCACAAATGGGTACTGCCATCAGCAATGTATTCACACACCGCCTGGGAATCCATTTTGGACCTTTGAAATTTAAACTGGTCACTCAAACACTGGTGGTACCGTTAATCTTTTCAATGGCCTTCATTAGAAACCCCATCCTTTTTATCATCGTCTATGCCATGCGTTTTGTCCTTATGAACAGCGGAAACCCCATTATTAACACCATCATCAATTCCTATGTCCCCAAAGATAAAATCTCCACCATAGCCGGTTTAAACTCTCTGATGAATAACTCAGTAAGGGCTGTCGCCGCCATGCTCTTCGGATACATCGTCGGTGCCAGTATCGAAGGCTACACCACGCTTTTTGTCATCAGTGGTGTTTTTTATACCATCAACGTGCTGATTGCCTACCTCATGTACAAACGGTATGAAAATGACCCTCAGGTGAAAGAGCTCTATCATCATTCGAGATAACCCAATCATTCATAGATGAATTCTTGTGTTTTCCTGCTATAATCCGGTATGAATGGAAAAAGGGGAGGGAACAGAATGCCCATTACCTATGATGAGTCAAAAAAAATATGGGTTCTTGAAACCAACGACACAGCCTATAGCTTTGGTATTCACCAATCAGGCAAGATCAAACATTGTTATTGGGGAAAGAAAATCTCACGTTTTGATGATTACCCGGACTTGAAATCCTATCGAGAAAACCCTTGGTGGGATTGGAACGATGAAATTCCGGTTCGTGGGGGAGCCAATCAAACGGAACCTTGTTTACAGGTTGTTTATGCCGATGGCGTTAGGGATGTCACGCTCAATTATCAGGACTATCACATTCAGGATAATCTGTTGAGTATTCATTTTACCGATGAATACTATCGGTTATCATTGACTTCATTTTATAAAGTACATGAATCATACGATCTTATGGAACGGTCTATTCAATTAGAAAACCATTCGGATTTGCCAATCACCATCGTCAATTTTAAAAGTGCTTCATTTTACCTTCCCGCTTCTGATGTATACACCTTAACGCATCTGACGGGAATGTGGGCACATGAAACCCGTTTGACAAAAGAGCCTATCACTGAAGGCAAAAAGATCTTGGAAAGTCGAGTGGGTAGAACCAGTCATTTTCACAATCCTTTTTTTGCCGTTGATGAAAAAGCAACTGAGGATCATGGAAACGTGTGGTTTGGCCAACTGGCTTGGAGCGGGAACTGGAAAATAGCCCTTAATAAAAAGCCTTATGAACAAATTCAGATCAGTTTGGGATTAAACGAGTGGGATTTTGAATATAGCCTTCAACCCTCAGCGAGCCTTACCTCACCGGTTGTTTTATCGGGATTTAGTTCTAATGGATTTGGCGAGATGAGCTCAAGATTACATCGATTCCAAATCGAACAAATCCTTCCAAAATCGAATGCCCATCAGCTTCGAAAAGTCTTGTACAATTCTTGGGAGGCAACCGCTTTCAACGTAAATGAAGAAAACCAAAAAGCATTGGCGGACAAAGCCGCTGAAATCGGAGTGGAAATCTTTGTGGTGGATGATGGTTGGTTTGGTGAACGCTCCTCAGATCGTTCCGGATTAGGGGATTGGCATGTGAACGCTCAAAAATTTCCCCGGGGACTAAAACCTCTGATCGATTATTGTAAAACCAAAGGTATGGATTTTGGACTTTGGATCGAACCGGAAATGGTTAACCCTGACAGTCAGTTATACTCTCAACACCCGGAGTGGGTCCTCCATTTCCCCAATAGGCCCCGAACAACCGGTAGAAATCAATTAATGCTCAACCTCGCAAGGGAAGACGTCAAGGCCTTTGTTTTAGATACAGTTGATCACTTGTTGAGTGAAAACGATATTCGTTTCATCAAATGGGATATGAACCGTCCGGTCTTTGAGGCCGGCTGGCCTGAAGAAGCAAACCAGCAAAAAATGTGGTTTGATTACATTGAAAATCTTTATACGATTTGGGATACTTTGAAAACAAAACATCATGATGTCATCTTTGAATCTTGTGCAGGCGGCGGAGGCAGGGTAGATATTGGGATGATGAGATATGCCGATCAGTTCTGGACCAGTGATAACACCGACCCCTATGACAGACAGTTTATTCAGGAAGGATTCAGCCTGTGTTACAATCCAAAAGTGATGATGTGCTGGGTCACCGATTGGGGAGGCAAAAACAGTTATCCCATGACTTATAGGTTCCACGCAGCCATGATGGGATCGATGGGAATAGGTGCTGATCTTGCGGGGTACTCAAAAGAAGATCTGCAAACTGCCAAAGAATTGATTAACCAGTACAAACAAATCAGAAACACGGTACAAAATGGCAGACTTTATCGGCTAATGTCTCCTTCACAAACATCCTTCAGTATCAACCAGTATCTGTCCCCCGATTCAACTGAATCGGTCCTCATTTGTTTGAAAAACCCAATGCCTCTATCCATGTTTCAAGTGCTGAGAATCAAGTTGAAAGGACTGGAAGAAAAAAGCCTTTATCACATCAGTCAAACTGATCAAATCTTTTCAGGTTCCTTTCTCATGAACCATGGGCTTGATTTGGATTTCAGACAAGAATTGGATGTGAAGGCAAAGGATGCCAATCATTTTAAAAGCCAATTGCTGATCATCAAAAAAAAGTGATAAACAAAAAGAAAAAGGAGGACCGAATGAAGGTCCTCCTTTTTTTATTTTAAAAAGCGAATTAACCGTTTTTAATAGCTGCCTGTGCAGTTGAGTGGCGATAAAGTCATATCTGACAACGGTAACAACGGAATAATTATTATGTAAAGCGGAAGCGGATTCCTCCGCCTCCTGACCGTAAAGATAAACATACGGTCTTTCCTTTTTGTTGCGCTTGTCACCTACTGCAACGAGCTTCACGGCTTTGGTTTTATTCCCCAGATTGACGTGCCATTCGTAAGTTCCCGTGCCGTTGGGAATAACATCACCAATTATTTCATCAAGGAAATCTCTTGAAAGCTGTTCTGATGGATTACCACCAAGGCTTTCAAGTGCCATTCTTATTTTTGCAATGTCGGGTTCGTTTGATGGAGCTTCGTCAACAGTATCGGGAATGCTGTTTTTCTTCTCGGTAAGCTGTGCGATTTCCACATCAAGCTGTGAACGAAGATTTGCAAGCTCGTCCTTCGTGATTTCACCCTCGGTACGCATTAAAATCAGCTTGTTTATTTTATCCTGCAAAGCCGTAATTTGTTTATCAATCGCCACCGAATTATCAACTTTTTCGACAGGTTTGTCAGCAACATAGTATTTCTGAATATATCCGAGAGCTGTATCAATATCGTTTTTCTTGTTTTTCCATACCTCGCTGACAAGAAATTCACTCATCATATCCATTCGCCATTGAAGCACGAGCTTGTTGTCGCAATAGCCATCGGTGTCAAGTCCGGCCGCCGCACGTTTTGCCGCCTTGCCGTTGTTAATCTGATTATAGCAGAGGTAGCAGTAGGTGTGCGAGCCGTCGGTGTTTTTGTGATAAATATTCTTGCGGAATTTCGCTCCGCAAGTGCATTTCAGCTTGTTAGACCAAAGGTCAGCGGACGGGCATACTCCATTCACAATATCATTGCCTTTGGTATCTTTGCCGATAACCTTTCTTTTCGATTTCAGAATATCATTGCATTTATCCCACTGCTCCTCGCTGATAATCGGCTCAAAATTACCTTTCTTGTAAATATAGCTGTCCCTGTCGTGATTAACGACACGCTTTTGGTCGAGATAATTATTATTACACGATTTGTTGTAGCCAACCATTCCCTTGTAGGTGGCGTTTGTGATAATTCTGATAATATTTCCATAGCCCCAACGAACATTTCCTGTTGCATTCTTGCAGTGACGTTCAGTCAGTATATTGGAAATTTTCATACAGCCGTTGCCTTGCTCATATAAATCGAAAATCATTCTCACCGTTTCCGCCTGTTCGTGATTTATGATATAGGTGTTTTCACTTGGGTTCCAGTTTCCTTTTTCATCAATGTTTCTTTTCAAATCATAACCAAGAATATTTCCGCAACCATAGAGAGTTCCGTTCTGACGGCTGATAGCTTGACCTGCCTTAACTCTATCGGAAACCTTGCGGCTTTCTTCCTGTGCAAGCGTTGCCATAATGGAAAGTCGAAGTTCGCCGTCACTCTCTAAAGTCCAGATATTATCATCAACGAAATAAACCTCAACGCCGATGTTGCGTAGTTCTCTCGTGTAAGTCAGCGTGTCCACGGTGTTTCTCGCAAATCTGCACACTTCACGGGTGACGATTAAATCAAATTTGTCGGTCTTGCCGTCCTTAACCATTTTCATAAATGACGGTCGTTTCCTTGCCTGCGTTCCTGTTATGCCTTCGTCGATATATTTGTCAACGACAGTCCAGTTCGGGAAGCGGGTAGCTACTTCTTCGTACCACTGCATCTGATTTCCGAGAGCAGACATCTGAGCTTCATGTTCGGTTGAAACTCTGCCGTAGAATACAACTTTTCTTGGACGGTTGCGGTCTAAAAGAGCTGTGTTTGTATATGAATTTGCCATAGTTTTTTACCTCCAAAATTGTTTTTTGTGATTGTCTGTTTTTATTGCACTTTTACGCTTTAAAGCGTATTATACACTATTGAATCAGGCTTGTCAAGGGCTTAGAAAAAGTTTGCGGTAAATGCAAAATATAAGGGTTTGGGATTATCCCAGCAAGCTGATTTAGGGGCTTTGTAGCCACAAATCATATGCTTGCTCTTCGCTTAAACCTATGCCGTCACGTTTCGTTACTTCATCGTTGCCAAGAACCCCGCCCTAAATCAGGGCATCCTTTGTTTTTCGTATGCACGTTCACGTTTTGAAAATGTGCCATATCACCCCTTAACCAATGTTACCCGCAAGGCGTGTCTGTTTTGGACACTCTTTTGTAATGATTTCCACGGTCATGCAACCTCACTATCCTTTCTCTGCAAACATTTTTCTCGGAGCTTTTGTTTGCGTTCATCGCTCATCGGAGAGGTGAGCATTATCGTCAGACGCTTTTTCGGGACTTCATACGTCATACTGCCGTCCTCGGTTTGAGCCGTCAAGCGACAGAGAGATGGGTATTTCTCTGCGTACCTTGCCAGTTTGTTTTTCAGAGCGACATTGTAGGTGTAAATGCAAGCTGTGTCCTCTGCCTCTGTGAAATTAACGATAGTTTCCATTTCGTATTTTGTCATTTTTGTCCTTTCTTATCTCATCTCATCAGATAGATAGATGGATATTTAATTAAATACATACTTTGTTTATACGTACTGAGTTAGTTATTACTTAGTAACCCGCCTACATTCCCGTTGCCTGTTTTCCCGCCGACGGTAAATCCGTTTTTATATTTTCCGCTTGCGGTTTTCCCAATGTAGGCTTATCCAACGTAGGATTTTTCAACACAGGCTCTTCAAAAATCTCATACACAGCTTCGGCAATTTTCCCGTTTGATGTTCTCGTGTAATGTCGTCGCAAATACCCGTTGCGTTCAAGTTCATCAAGTATTGCGGCAACGGAGCTTTTGCACTCTTTGAGCTGTGACGTAAGACCACCGACCGTGAATTTCCAGTCATCAGGCAGGCTCAGAATATACGCAAGCAAGCCCTTCGCCTTAATCGACAGGTCTTTTCTTTGTAGAAATACGTTGCTCATAACAACATAATCCTTGTTTTTCTCACTTCGATAAATTGGCATTAAAATCTCCTTTCTGATAAAAAATTGCTGTTTTTGTAGTAAAAACCTCGGCTCAAGAGCCAATAAATTTACGATTTTTTCTCAGGAAACGCTCTGAGTGAACAGTGTATCGTTTCAAATATTTCTGTTGGATTTTTTGTGCTTTTCTCGGCTCTTGAATGGGTTTTGCCGTTTTGATAAAATGGCACATTAAATCTCCTTTCCGCTTTTATTTTTGTGGACGTATTCGGGACGTATTTCTTCATTACACCCCAATGCTCATCTGTGCCGGACGAGTGCAACAAGGTAGGGTAATGAAACTATATGGGCATAATAAAAAGCCGTCACACAGGCACAACAATAAAGGGTATAACTACCCTGAAAATTCAGCATAAGGCTGATGTTTTCAATTGTTATGTAAGTGCAACGGCTATATGTCGTTACGTTGGCAGGCAGAATTACAGTAGCGGTTGCTCCGACTACCTGCCATAATATGTTCAGAGAAGTTCTCTGTATTTGCTATTCTACAACATATTTCGACGGCTGTCAATAGTGCAAAGTGACGAGAAAACCGCATAAAACAGGGCTTTTCTTTGACATGGATGCAGCGTATATATTAGGGATTATTCTGTTTTTCGCATAACATCGGGCATTGCGAAAAAGTGCTTGTGTCTGTTCGACAAAAGAAATCTACTAGGGATTACTCAAAAGTTTTGAAAAATATTTTTTGTGGTGCTTTTCGGGGCGATTTTAGCTGTCGAACGCCAAAGGTCTTGGGATGTCGGAGAACGGACAGGACTGTCAGCGGATAACTTAACTATCTGAAATTTGAGTTACTCGGACGGCGGTGGTCTTGGGGGAATGTTATGGAAGATGATACCCTAAAACAGGTCGTCGAAAATGCGACTACTTTAATTTTATATTGCGTACTTTCTGTAACCCTAACGTCGTGTTTCACGACGGCAGACGAATCGTGAATTTCACGATTCGCCATTATCTCAAGTAACGTAACAATAGTTGAGAAGAATTTTCATTATCGCTATGCAAGCCGATAAATTCTGTGGTATAATGGATAAATAAATATACATGAAAATATAAAAGGACGTTGATGCTTATGGAGCTATTTATAACGATTGTCGTAACATTTTTCGCAGGAATGGGTGCAGGGCTTGGCACAGGCTTTGCAGGAATGAGTGCCGCCGCAGTTATTACGCCAATGCTTGTGACATTTCTCGGCGTTGACCCATATATGGCAGTAGGAATTGCATTGTCCTCGGACGTTCTC
>Ga0116163_1000858_pt1 | contig 19927 bp, 17 predicted proteins | sample AD_UKC107_MetaG_FD_89889 | JGI IMG/M metagenome (GOLD analysis project Ga0116163, IMG submission 89889) | Active sludge microbial communities of municipal wastewater-treating anaerobic digesters from Hong Kong - AD_UKC107_MetaG | ecosystem: Engineered > Bioreactor > Anaerobic > Digestate...
TTACCTTGTAATTGAATAATTGCGTATTTCATAACGATCTGTGATTATAACATATCTTAATCTTATTGAAAGATTGAGCTGGGGGGTTTATCACTTTCAAGCAGCATACTTTGGACTAGGGCCAAACAATAAAATAAAGCCAAGATACTGCTACCACCATAAGATAAAAAGGGTAGTGTAATGCCGGTGATCGGTAATAAGGCCAGATTCATCCCAATATTGATAAAAATTTGAGTTATCAACATCATTAAAATACTTAACATATACAGCTTTTTGCCACGATTTTCCTCAACGTACACCAAATATAAAAGAAAAGTTAATAAAGCAAAATATAAGCCCAGAATTAATAAAGAACCCAAAAAGCCCCACTCTTCAACAAAAGAAGCAAAAATAAAATCAGTTTGTCTTTCTGGTAAGAATTTTAAGTGGGATTGAGTGCCCTGGCCCAATCCGCGACCCCAAAGTTGACCAGCGCCAACAGCAATGACCGCCTGCCGAGCATTATAAGCAGCACTGCTTTCCTGACGAAAATCACTACTAAGGCTCCTTTCTGGGCTATTAAAAACTAAGAAACTGGTCAAGCGTGATTTTTGGTAATCTGCTAAAACAAAAAACCAAACCACCACCACACCCAACACACCCACCGATAGAAAAACAACGAGCTTTTGCCAACCGATGTGATTAAAAAATAGAAAAACCAGCAGAGCCAGCAAATAGACAATGGCGGTGCCAAAATCCGGTTGTAAATTAATCAACACAGCGGGTAAGAAAATAATTGCCAACATCTCTATAATCTGCCACCAAGATAAAATTTGCACTTGAGCGGTTTGCTCTTGATTCTTAAAGCGACTAGACAAATATAAGGCGGTCAAAGGAACGGCTAATTGAGATGGTTGGAAACGCAGACCCAAAGGCAGTTCAATCCAAGAAACAATTCCTCGAGTAGCCCGACCCCAAATTAACAATGCCAACAATACAACATTTAAAGCCCAGTAAAGGTACGGACTAAACCGCCACCAATAAGCCACCGCAATTTTGGAAAAACTAAAAAACAATAAAAAACCTAGTAAGTAAGCAAGCAGCTGAATGTTTAGTAAATCAGGAGCAATACTTTTCAGCGTCACCAAAGCCACGATCATGAAGATGAAGAGCAGACTGGGTAAAAAATATTTGCGCACCCCTTCAGACTAAAACAAAGTTGGCTATTTTTCAACAATCAGCTATTACTAATCTTGAAACAATCTTAGTTTGATAACCATCCTTGGTCTTATAGCTATCTTTAATCTTGAAACTAGCTTAATCTTGAAGCTGCTCGTTTAATCCTTCAATTTTTGCTCTAATCAATTGCGTGTTGGTTTTTTCCTCAATCAGCTTGGTGAATTGATTCGGCCAAGTGTTCAAGTAGGCAGGCACTTGTTGATCAACTTTTAAACCCGCCTTTTTGCGCCAATTTTGAATTCGACGAATAATCTGACGAGCCTGACCTTCTGCCGCCAAATCAGCCGTGATCTCTAAATCAAAACTAACCTCGATATCTTTTCCCTGAGCCTTGCCCCATAAAACCTTTTTGACATTTAATTCTTGTTTCAAGATTGCCATCAATTCAGCGTTATCTTTAAAACTAGCAGGTTTGCTGAAAGTCACCGCAGCCAAGGGTTGGCGCAAAGGAATTTGGCAGCTTTTACGCTGAGCATGCCCCAGTTCAACCAATTGCCTCAATTCGTTCATTGCTGTTTCTAATTCTTTGTCTTGATAATCAGCAAGAATCTCTGGATAGTCGCTTAAGTGAATGGATCGATCATCATCTTGTAATTGCTGATAAACTAGCTCGCTAAAGAAAGGCACAATTGGAGCAAACAACTGAGCCGAAACAGCTAGCGCTGTGGCAAAGACTTGACTAACTTGCTGACTATTCTCGGCTTTAAGTCGTTCTCTAGATAATCGCAAATACCAAGTCGAAAAATCATTAATAAAAGGAGCCACTAAGCGACTGGCTCGCATCACATCATAATTATCTAAATAATTGACTAACTGCTGGCGTAAACTACTGAGTCTGGATAATAACCAACGATCTAAGACATGATTGATTGGTTGTCGTTTTTGTAAATCTAACCTCTCAACTTGCTGATCAGCAAAGGTTTGATAAAAAGCTAAAATATTCCACCAAATTAAGAAAACTCGACGCCGAATATCCGCTACTTCTTTTTCCTCAAAATTTAAGGTCTCGGCTTTAACCGCGGCTGAAGACAATAAATATAAACGCAAGCTATCTGCCCCGTATTGATCAATAATTGCTTCTGGTTCAGGATAATTTTTTAAGCGCTTACTCATTTTTTTACCATCACTGGCCATAATTAAACCTGTACACATCACATTTTGAAAAGCGCTACTTGGCGGTTTGTCAAAACTAGCCGAAAACTGATCGTTCGACATCGTCAACGCTGTCGCCAAAACATGCAGAGTATAAAACCAACCTCGAGTCTGATCTTGGCCCTCAGCAATAAAATTAGCGGGAAAATTCTTGGCGAATAACTGTTGATTGCTAAATGGATAATGGAATTGAGCATAGGGCATCGCTCCAGACTCAAACCAACAATCTAAAACTTCAGGCAAATGTCGATAAACTTTGCCATTTTGCTTGATCACAATATCATCAATAAATTCTTTGTGCAAATTAGCGACTTTTTGACCAGAAAGTTTCTCCAGTTCCGCACTACTCGAAACACAAAGCAGATCCCCATCTGCACTTTGCCAGAGTGGCAGTGGCGTTCCCCAATAGCGATTGCGGGAAATGGCCCAATCCCTAGCTTCTGCCAACCAATTACCAAATCGCCCATCCTTAATGTGCGCTGGTTGCCAATTAACTGCCTGATTATTCTTTAATAATTGATCTTTAAAGGAACTAACCTTAACAAACCAAGAATCAGTGGCATAGTTGAGCAAGGGTGTATCACAGCGCCAGCAATGAGGATAACTGTGGGTAATTTGCTGTTTAGCAAACAATAGCTGTTTTTTAGCTAAATAGCGAATAATTGCCACATCAGTGGCTTGCGGATCAGCTTTGGGCTTGACTTCCATGCCAGCAAAATCGGTCACGGCCTCGATAAAACGCCCAGCGAAATTGACATGTTGAATAAATAGTTTATTCTTTACCGCCGTTTCTAAGTTGGAAAAATTGAGTAAACTTTCTCCCAGTTGGTAATCATCTTCACCAAAAGCCGGAGCGACATGGACAATGCCGGTACCATCTTCCAAATTAACGAAATCAGCAGCCTGCACGGTAAAGATTAATTTTCTCGCTGCCTGCGGTAAATCTTGGTCCTCTTTTAAATGGCCAAAATAGGAAAAAGGCGGTTGATAATTTAGGCCGACCAAATCTTGACCTTTGACAGTCTTTACTATTTGGTAATCACGATCAGCAAATACTTCTTCTAGTCGCGACTTGGCTAAATAATATTTCTCGGCGGTACTTTTTTCCTCAACCAAAACATAGTCTAAATCAGGGTTAACGGCTAAAAACATGTTTCCAGGCAGTGTCCAAGCAGTGGTAGTCCAAGCTAGCAAGTAAATTTCATCAGTGGTATCCAATAGTTTAAATTTAGCCGTCACGGCTAAATCTTTAATGTCCTTGTAACCCTGAGTTACTTCAAAATTAGAGAGTGGTGTGCTGCAGCGGGGACAAATATACATGACTTTATGGCTTTGATAAATTAAGCCCTTTTGATAAAGTTCACTAAACACCCACCACACACTTTCCATGTACGCTTTGTCCATGGTTTTGTAGGCGTTTTTCATGTCAATAAAACGGCCAATGCGTTTAATGGTTTTCTCCCAATCCTTAGCATAAGTTAAAACTCGTGCCTGACACGCTTGGTTAAAAGCAGCAATGCCATAGTCTTCAATGGCTTGCTTATCTTTTAGATCTAGTTCCTTTTCGATTAAATTTTCAATAGGTAAACCATGACAATCCCAACCCCAAACCCGTCTAACATACTTGCCTCTCATCGTTTGGTAACGCGGGACTAAATCCTTGATCATTGACTGCATCAGATGACCATAGTGGGGCAAACCAGTGGCGAATGGAGGGCCATCATAGAAAGAAAAGTTTTCAGCCCCTGCACGTTGTTTGAGAGATTGCTCAAAAACTTTTTCGTCGTCCCAAAATTGTAAAATTGCTTCCTCTAACTTGGCTAAATCAGGCGTAGTTTTGAAATCCGTTATTTTTATTTTTGCCATCTTTCCTTTTTTTTAACAAAAAAACCTTAATAAAGATCGCTATTAAACGACTTTAATAAGGCTTGCTTAAAGCAAAGGTACCAGCCCTATTGCTACTCGATTTTGACTCTTACGCGGTCGGTGCGACTCGTTCTACTTTTGTGACAAGAACTAGTTTGTCAAATTTCTTCGAGCACCTCGCTAAATGATGTTTAGCTCAAACGGTTTTCTTTTATACTGACATTATAACAGAAAATACTTTAATCTAAATTGCTTTAATCGGAATCACTCAACTTGTTCGGCAACGACAAAATTATTTTTGTCTTAAAAAGGCGGGTACTTCAAACTCGCTAAATTCATCATCACCCTCAGCATCTTCTTTTTTGTCTGATTGATCAGCCTCTTTTTGTTTATTGCCTTTTTTTAGATTAAATAAGGCACTGCGCACAAAGGGATTGTTACTTTCAATTTTTTCTTCTTTTTTAGGTTTGCGATCAGCAACGGTTTGGGGTTGAGTAAAAGCTTCTGGGGCGCGGTCAATTTTGTTTTCTTCAAACCCCTCTTCTTCAGGCGGATTTGGGACAGATGAAACCACACCGTGACCCATTTTTCTCTTTGATTCTCGACCATAAGCTCCAAATAGTGCTCTTGGTCCACTGCCGACATAATTATCACTAAAACCGGTGGCAATTACGCTAATCTTAATTTTTGAACCCATGTTTTCATCAATAGTCGCCCCAAAAATAATATCGGCATCAGCATCAGCGCTATCCGCAATGATCGAGGAAGCGTCAGATACTTCAGCCATAGTCATATCTGGTCCACCAGTAATATTGTAGAGAATACCCTTGGCACCATTAATTGATACTTCCAAAAGGGGAGAAGAAATGGCCATTCTCGCTGCCATCACCGCTCGATCCTCACCAGAAGCTTCACCAATACCCATCAGCGCTGTTCCGGAATCAGTCATAATGGTTTTGACATCAGCAAAATCCACATTAATCATTCCAGCCACCGTAATCAGATCAGAGATCCCCTTAACTCCTTGGCCAAGTACATTGTCAGCCAAGCGGAAGGCATCAATAAAAGTCATTTTCTTATCAACTACTTCTAATAAGCGTTGATTGGGAATAACTATGAGCGTATCGACTATGTCCGTGAGATTGGCAATACCTTCTTCGGCAGTTTGCATGCGGCGTACGCCTTCAAAAGCAAAAGGTTTGGTGACTACTGCCACCGTCAGCGCTCCCGTTTCTTTGGCAATTTCCGCAATAATGGGAGAAGCACCGGTGCCGGTACCACCACCCATGCCAGCAGTAATAAATACCATGTCAGTATCAAAAAGTAATTCCTTAATTTTTTCACGGCTTTCCTCTGCCGCCGTGTGACCCACTTCAGGATCAGCACCAGCTCCTAAGCCTCGAGTGAAATTACTGCCAATTTGCAGTTTAGTTTCGGCTTTGGAAGTTAACAAGGCTTGAGCATCAGTATTGATGGCAATAAATTCCACACCTTTAATTTCACGAGAAAGAATCATTGAATTGATAGCATTATTACCACCACCACCCACTCCCACTACTTTAATTTTGGCAAAGGTTGTATTTGAAGGTTTAACTAGTCCCATAGGTTCTTATATAGCTATTATTTATATCAAACTATCACAATCAAATTAACTGATTTTATCATAAAAGTAAACTAGTAAATAGCAGTTTTAACAAAGTTAAGGAAAAATTTTCTTAAACCAAGATTTGGCTTTTTCCGTGACTCCTGACAAAAACTCAGCGGGCAAAATTTTCTTTAAATTCAGCGAAAAATCGCCGCCGCCACCGGCTGCTCCAACATTGCCTTGACGTTTAGCATAGACCAATAGTCCCAAGGCTACCGCAAAATTTGCCTGCTTAATATCATCTGTTAATCCCAAAATATTACTTGGTTTAGCCAATCTGACTGACATTTTGGTCGTGTAGCGAGCGACATCTATCAAATTGTAAGTGAGCGCACCACCACCAGTCACCACAATACCAGCTGGTAATTTGGCGTCATCTAGTAAACCGGCTTTGGCTAATTCTTCCAACACCAAAGTAAAGATCTCCTTAATTCTCGGCTCCATCACTACATCGGTTACGAATTTACGAGAAATGGGATCATGATTAGTAATGCCCACTTTTTCTGGATCAAGTAAATCGAATTTTTTCTTCCGTTTAGTAAATTCAGCTTTTGATTCTCCTGGGAGAGGAATTAGCTTGACTTCCTCATCACTGCTCAAATAAAGTTTGAGTTTTTCGGCATCCTCTAGTGAAATACGCAAACCAGAAGCAATATCCTGAGTAATGTATTTGGCTCCAACCGGAATGACGGCTGAAAACTCCAAAACCCCCTCAACATAAGCACAAATGCTAGTAGTCCCGGCACCAATATCAACTAAGACAGCACCTAACTCCTTTTCGGTCTCTGTTAAAGCTATTTCACTAGCCGCGAGAGCAGAAAAAACAAAAGCATCCACATTCAAACCCAAATCAGCCATACACTTTTCAAAATTACGCAAACTGGTCGATAAGCCAGTGATAATGTGGGTTTCTGCCTCTAACCGCACACCCATCATCCCGACTGGATCTTTAATTCCCTCCTGCGAATCAACTTTAAAATCCTTGGGAATCACATGAATAATCTCCCTCTCACTCGGTAAAGAAATCGCCCGCGCTGCTTCAATGACCCGATCAACATCTAAAGCGGAAATTTCTTGATTTGAGGAAGAAACAGGCACCACCCCCTTCGAATTTTTGTAACGAATATAAACACCAGACACAGATAACACCACGTTTTTCACGGCTAAACCCGCCATCCGTTCGGCAGCATCTAGACTTTGACCAACAGTACTTAAAGCTTCTTCCAAATTAACAATGGTACTACGTCTAACACCACGGGAAGGAACTACGCTGAAACCAAGTACCTCTAACTGATCTGCTTCATTAACCTTAGCAATTATGGTCACACACTTGTCCGTACCCAAATCAATAGCGCTGATAATATTATTTTTACTCATTTTAGTTAACTCTCATCATACAGAATTTGCTCGACACTGTCGAGAACAAAAACGATCAAAGTTGCTCCCTAATGACCGGTAAATTAAAGCGCAGATCCAAGAATCCCTTGCTTTCAATTTCAGCAATCACTGCTTCATCAAGTAAAATTAATGAAAGATTGCGCATGCTTGTTTCTGGATTGCTGTGCTTATCCAAGATAACCAACCAGGATTTTCCCAAATCCAATTTTAATAAGTCATCGTTTTCCCAAATCAAACTTTTGGCATTAATTTGATATTTGTCTAAATTATTTTTTAAAGCCAAAAAAAATTGATGATAGGTTTCATCTAAATGACGTTGGTTTTTGTCTAAAATTTCTGCTGGTCCATGGTAATAAATGGTAAAAAGTGATCCTTGACCCTGATCTTTTTTTAAATTGTCATTTTGATTCAAAATATAACTCTGCTCTTGATTGTCATTAATGAATACTACCAACCGATAATCAGGTAATTTGCTGTCTAAATGTAAAATCAGGGTACTAGGCGCTTTTTTCTCTAAGCCAGAAAGTTGATAAAGTTGCTGATAATCAACACTCTGGGCTAATTCTTGCCAGATATCTGCTGCAAAAAAATCATAGAAGATTAATGACTTGCCTAAAAAGTTTTTTTTCAATTGGGCACAAACACTGGCCAATTCCTCTTGATCGGCACTATCTTGGTGATAACACTCGACTGTTTTTACTCGTAAAGTAAAAAAAATCAGCAAAAAACTAACAACTAGGGTTAGCAAAAAATCAAGATAATTAAAAAATTGCTTATTGTTGACAGACATCGACTAGTAATTGATAAATTTTGGCTTCAGCTTCTTGATAAAAATTTTTCTTAGCCAATTTTTGGCGCATTTCTTGATGGTGCTTGTGCACAGTGGCTATTGCATCAAGTAATACTGGAGCAGTTAATTTTTTTTGTTCAATAATAATTGCTCCCCCTGCTTTAACCATCATTTTGGCGTTAAGCACTTGTTCATTATTGAAAGTGTTTGGCAGGGGAATCAAAATTGAGGGTAATCTGGCTAAACATAATTCTAAAACCGTATTAGCTCCAGCTCTGCTCACCGCTAGCAAGGAGTTTTGATAAAGCCAAAATAATTCTTCTTCCTCAATCCATTCTCTGACAAAATAGCGGTTTTGCATTTTGGAGGGTAAAGTCGCTTTAATCTTAGTCAATTCAGCAGGATAATTTTTCAAACTATTAGCGCGCCCACATTGATGAACCACTGTAAACTCTTTGAGTAGATCTTTTAAAACTGATTTGACTAAGTTATTAATTACAAAAGAACCCTGATTACCACCCATAATTAAAATAAGGTTATTAGTTTTACCGGGCAAGTAAGCGGGTTTTTTTAAGTCTTTTTTAAAAATGGCTTGACGAACTGGATTACCAGTCAAATAAAAATTATCTTTTTTTAAATATTGGCTGGTCTGAGGAAAGGAAATGGCCACTTTATCGGCTAAATTGGCAATAAATTGATTAGCTTTACCCATGGCAATCGTCTGCTCGTGAGTCACCACTGGAATTTTTAAACTTTTCGCAGCCAGAACAAAGGGAACAGCTAAATAAGAACCAAAAGATAAGAGGACATCGGGTTTTTCTTGTCTTAAAATTTTCCTAGCTTTACCGATGGTACCGGGAAAAGTAAAAACGGCTAAAATCAAGTCGATCACAGAAGAATTAACAAATTTGACTGCGGCAAAAGGAATAAATTTAACACCGCGTTTTTTGACTTCCAACTCTTCAACGGCTTTTTGTTTTAAGCGCTCTTGGCTATACAAGCGACCAAGAAAAACCAATTGATCATTGGGATGAGCAAGCTGAATATAATCAATCATCGCTAAGGCTGGGGTTAAATGCGCTCCAGTCATGAAAATCTTCATAAGATCATCTTAACATTTTGCTTTGGCTTTTACTAATTTTTTGACCTTTACTAATATTGAGTAAAATCGCCGACACAAAGAAAACACTGACTAGGGCCGAACCACCTTGAGAAAAAAATGGCAATGGCATCCCACTCAGGGGCAGAATCGCCACCACCGCTCCTAAATTAAATAAAAGCTGACCAGCAATCCAAGCTAAAATGCCATAAAACAATAAAAATTGATAAGTGCTCAGTTTTTGCTCTTTGATCATTGCTTCAGCGAGGAAAAAATAGGCCGCAAATAACAAAATAATTATCGAAGAACCGACAAAACCCACTTCTTCAGCAATGATCGCAAAAATCGAGTCACTACTCGCCTCTGGAACATAGGCATATTTTTGTTGAGAATTACCAATCCCTCGACCAAACCATGAGCCAGCTCCAAGAGCTAATAACACCTGATGACTATGATAAGCTTCCGCTTGGATATCGACATCTTGCTTAACAAAACTCATTAACCGTTCACGACGATAAGGAATTAATAAAATTGCCACCAAGCCCAAAATAAAGGATCCCGTAACAACTAGGGCCAGGAGTTTAAGGTCTACACCAGACAGAAAATACATCACCATGGCACTAAAGATAATTACCAACAGTGAGCCGAAGTCTGGTTGTAACAGTAAAATGAGACTTGGCCAAATAAGGAAAAAAATAAAACTTGCTAAATTGGTTTTTTTAGCCAATAAGCTGGCATAAAAATTAATAAAAAAGAATTTAAATATTTCAACTGGCTGAAAACTATAACCAAAAACATTAATCCAGCGACTAGCGCCATTGAGCGTTAATCCTAAACCGGGGAGCAAAGGCAAAGCTAAAGAAATTAGGCCCATGACATAAAGGGGCAAAGCTAATTTTTGAAAAATCTGCAAATTAATAAAAGAAGTAATACTGGCCAAAATAATTGCTAAAACGAGCCACTTAGCCTGCTGAGTCACAAAATAATAAGGATGATTAAATAGCCTCACACTCTCTACCGTTGAAGCTTCAAACAAAAAAAATAAACCAGTCACAGCTAAAATTAAAACTAGGATTGTAAATCTCCAATTTGCTTTTGACATCAAAATAATTTAAATAAAAGCTAACCATAAACCAAACAGCGTTAGCATAATTTGTATCAGCCAAGCTCGTTGCACAATTTTTGGCTCATCCCACCCCCGTTCTTGTAGGGTCAGATGTAAAGGAGCAGCTGGCAGAATTTTTCTTTTCCAATATCTCTTAGCTAAAAGTTGTAAAAGTGAACTCATAATTTCCAAAACAAAAATAAAACCAATAATTAGCAAAGTAAAGACCTTACCTAACAGCAAGCCAATGACCGCCAAGGTCGCTCCAAAAGCCAAGGAGCCAACATCGCCCATAAATAAACGCGCCGGGTAAATATTAAAATAAAGCAAAGAAATTAATGAGCCTAACCACAGCGCAATAAAAACCGACAAAGGAACATCCAAGATACTCGAAGATAAAATCCACAAACCAAATAAACCAATCATCAGTAGGCCTGAAGCTAAACCGTCCAGACCATCAGTAATGTTGACGGCGTTGGTAAAAGCCACAATGACAAAAGTAGCAAAGGGAATATAACCCCAACCGAGATCGAAGGTACCAACAAACGGAATGTGTAAGATCGAAATACCTAATTGAAAATGAAGCATTAACGAAATAATTACAGCCAAAATGATTTGTAAAAGTAATTTTTGTCTTAGTCTCAAACCAAAAAATTTAGTTTTTTCAAAAGAAAAAATTTTTTTCAGATCGTCATATAAACCCAAAATCGCAAACGATAAAAAGGTGAAAAACAAAACGTTAATTTCTACTTGACTATTTTGGTGCAGTGATGTCACTTCAATGCCAAAATAGTTTAAGAGAGGAATCATCAGCGCAAAGAAAACTGACACCAAGACCACAATTAACAAACCACCACCGACTGGTACTCCCGCTTTGTTCTTATGAAACTTATCATAGATTGGCGTTCGTTTACCAAAAGCATCTTTGGTTTGCTGCTGAGCTCGACGAAACTTGAGTTTATAAAGTAAATTAATAAAAGGCACTACCGCCATACTAGTCACAATAAAAGAAAATAATAAAATCCCTAAAAATAAAACGATTGACCCCATCTCATCTCCTTTCGATGTTGGCACCCATTGACACTAATTTTTCTTCAATGTCTTGGTAACCGCGCTCAATTTGTTCAATATTCCTTAAAACAGTTTTCCCTTTAGCTGCAATCGCCGCCAACAAAATGGTAGCTCCGGCTCGCAAATCGTGGACAGTAAACTCACCGCCGATAAAATCAACTGGACCAGTAATTTTAATGGCGTGAAAATCCTCTGGACGATTGTCCGACCAATTAAAATTATAAACTTTTTCTGGGTTCTTCACTACTGGGTTGAAATATTCGATTTTGGCGCCCATTTGTCTGAGATGCTCAACATATTGGAAACGGCTTTGCATCACTGTTTCATGAATAATACTTTCACCATGACAATGACAGAGTAGGGTGGCAAACAGGGGCTGCCAATCAGTCATAAACCCAGGATGAATGTCGGTTTCAATATCCGTCGCTTGGAGAGCTCCTTTGTAAAAAAAGCGGATACCATAGTTACCAATTTCATAACCAGCTCCCACTTCATCAAGTTTTTCTAGAAAGGCAGTTAAATCTCGATGACGGGCATTTTCTACTACAATATCACCTCGCGTAATAATCGCCGCACAAGCATAACTCACTGCTTCATTGCGATCGGGCATCACCCGATGAATTGCTCCAGTGAGCTTGTCGACTCCCTCGATCTCAATTTTGCGAAAAGAGCGCCGGCGGATTTTCGCACCCATCTCATTTAAAAAAGCAATTAAGTCGTCAATTTCTGGCTCTAAGGCTGCGTTTTCCAGTAAAGTTTTACCTTCCGCCAAAGCCGCTGCCATAATCAGAGTTTCAGTACCAGTATGAGTATTCTTCTCAAAAGTATAGTGACAAGCTTTCAGTCTTTTTTTCGGCTGGTTAGTATTGATTCTTGCTTCTAGCATGTCGCCATTTTGGGAAAAAACTACCCCCATTTTCTCGAGACCTTGCAGATGTCGTTCTAGTGGTCTTTTACCTATCTGATCTCCTCCCGGAAGCGGAACAGCTGCTTCACCAAATTTTGCTAACAGCACTGGCAAAAACAAAGATGAGGCTCGAGAGCGTTTACCATACTGACCATCAACATGGCTAAAACGAAAATTCTGTGGATCAATAAATAAGGTGTGCTCACCAGCGCTATAAGCGCGCGCACCCAGTTCATTGATAATCTTTTTCACCATATCTACGTCTGCTATATCAGGCAAATTTAACAAACGACTTTCACTGCTAGCGAGCAGAGAAGCGATCATTAATTTGTAAGCAGCATTTTTTGCTCCACCCACCCGCACACTACCATGGAGTGGGGTACTACCTTGGATATGAAAAGTGGCTGTGGTGTCTGAGTTCATCTAAACTTTCTCTTTTAGTCTTGACCTAAATAAAAGACTTCTTCTTTTAATTCTACCTGAAATTTATTCTTTATCTCAGTTTGAATTTTTTTAATTAATTTCTTTAAATCCTTGGTTGAAGCAGGAATCGCTAATGTCTCAGCCTTGTTAACGACGAAGGCAGCGTGTTTATCACTAACCACAAAAGCGCCTTCGCGATAATTTTTTAAGCCTGCTTGATCAATTAAAAAACCAGCCGGAATAAATTCCTGATTGGCAAATTGGGGAAACAGTTGTTTTAGATAATCGGAGTTTCGAGGATTTTGGAAAATACAACCAGAACTAGGTAAATTCAGCGGTTGAGAGGAAACACGTCTGGTTTGAGCTTCGACCAGTTTTTTTCTAATGTTGACTGGTTGGTCTTTCTTTAACAGAAAAGTAGCTGACAAAATAACCAACTGTTTATCTTCTTGAAAAATCGAATGTTCATACGCAAATTTACAATTTTCATGTGAAAATATCATCTCTTGATTATTTTTCACATGAAAAGATACAACTTTCTCAATATAGTCTCCTATTAGATGCTGTAAATAATGAGCATTATTGTAAATGGCTCCACCCACTCTACCAGGTACCCCGATAAAACCCTCCAAACCAGTGGCGTTTAAATAGGTTGATTTACTCACTAATTGATTAGTTTTCATGCCGGCTTCCACCTCGACAAGCAGCTGTTCTGTGGTATCTTCTAAGATCTTAAAACCTTTAGTAGCCAGCTGCAACACCACACCCTTAACTCCGGCATCAGCAATAATTACATTACTTAAACCACCAACCACCGTCCAAGGAATGGCAGCGTGATGACAAAAAACTAAAATTCTCTTTAATAATTCAGTATCGGTCACTTTATAAAAAATCTCTGCAGGACCACCTAATTTAAAGTAACTGAGACTGGCCAGCGGCAAATCAAAAGACCATTCAATATCTGGAAACTCTGTTTTTAGTAAACGCTGATTGCTTGTCATTATTAGCTATTGTACTTGTTTTTTGAGCAATTGCTCAAGAGCAATATCCAAAATAATTGCAAATAAAAAAGAAACAAAGAATTAAAAAACGGCTGGATATTCTGCTTTTTTAATTAGCTCTATCTCACTGATTGGCCAATAGCGGAGAAAAACACGACCCACTATTTCATCTTTAGTGATTGGTCCCCAAAAACGCGAATCACTTGAGTGCGGTCGATTATCACCAGATACAAAATATTCGTCTGGACCTAAATAAATTTCTTCATTCAAAGTCGCTCGGCCAGGTAAAATTTCAAAATCATCGGGAATATAGGGTTCTGGTAATTTTTGACCATTAATCCAAATGGCATTGTCATGCACAGCGACTTTATCTCCAGGAACAGCGATAATTCTTTTGATAAAATCACAGCCAGTACCTTCCACACATCCTGCAGCTGGCGGAGCATGGAAAACCACCACTTCACCCCGCATTGGTTCACGAAACTTATAGGAAATTTTATCAGTCATCACGTGCTCGCCGTCCTGAAAATTGGGGAGCATTGATTGACCATTGACCTGGTGCGGTTGCATTAAAAACAAATAAATCACCAAAAAAATAGACAACGAGATTGCTACTGTCTCTACTAAATCTAAAAAACCGCCAGCAATTTTACTGAGGAACTTTGTTGCCATAGTTTTTCATTTTAACGCTGATGATCACTAGCTGGCAAGAGCAAAAGATTGTTTTATAATGGTAGCCATGGGTTATAAACAATATGCTATTGCTGGCTTTTCTATTCAGAGTCTACAAAAAGCTTTTATCTTTTTTCTTAATTTCCTGAAAATCACGATTTTGGCCAGATTACTCAAGCCGACTGACTTTGGCCTCTTTTCTTTAGTGATGATTGCCATTGGTTTAACGGAGAGTTTTACCCAAACAGGCATTAACACTACTATCGTTCAATCCAAAAAAGATATTAATTATTTTCTTGATACGGCCTGGGTGATCGCGATTATCCGTGGTTTTTTAATTGGTGTGATTATGTTGGTTCTAGCCTTTGCTATGAGCAATTTTTATCAAGAGGATTTATTGTTTCCCCTAATCACTGTCGCCACCTTAATTCCGATCATTAAAGGTTTTATCAATCCAGCCATTGCTCAATGGCAGAAAAATTTTCGCTTTGCCAAAGAAGGGTTATATCATGCCATTCATCTTACCGCTGAAGTGCTGATGCAGATCGTGCTAGCTTTGATCTGGAAGTCGGTTTGGGCTTTACTGGGCGGGGTAATTCTAGCGGCAGTGGTTGAGGTTATTGTTTCTTTTATCATGAATCCACAGCGGCCAAAATTTCACTACCGAAGTGACCGAGCTCGTCATATTTTCAGCAATAGTAAACCGCTGATGTTAGCTAGTGTATTAACTTATCTTAATGACAATGCAGATGACTTTCTGATTGGTAAAATGCTTGATGCTCACCAATTAGGTATTTATCACAATTCCTATTCCTTAAGTCATAAACTTAATTATGAGTTATCTAAATCAGCTCATCATGGTTTAATGCCAGTTTTTTCCAATTTACACAAAGAAGATGAACAACCAAGATTAAGGCGGGCTTTTAAAAGTTCAATTTTTAGCACTTTTTTGCTTAGTTTAGCTCTAAGCTTACCACTAATTATTTGGCCCAGTTTCTTTGTCAATTTAATTTTGGGCGACCAGTGGCACGAAGCCAGTCAAATCATTGGTATCCTAGTGCTAGCTGGACTAGTTCATAGCCTGACAAACATTGTTTACGCACTACAAATTGCTCAAAAAAGGTATTTGCCAATGAACTTTCATCTCTTAGTTTCCTTGCTGTTAATGATTGCCGGCATTATTAGTTTAACCCCAACTTATGGCCTCTATGGTGCTTGTTTAGGTATTTTATTAGCTAGAGTGATTAGCCTGCCAATTAGTTTATTGTCGGTTAAGAAAAATTAATGTTAGTCAAAAATCTAACTATCGTCATCATTAACGATCGCCGGGATCAACTGTTTGAGCAAGCGCTACTTAGCGCCGCGATTGCTGAAGAAATTATTGTTTTTGATCAAGTCAGCCATAACAATTGGTCTACTTTAGAAAAAAAATTAAAAAAAATTAATCCTAAGCTTAATTTTCGATTGATTTTTAGAAAAAATCCGATTTTGGATTTTGCTTCCCTGCGCAATAAAGCCATTGCCAAAGTTCATACGCCGTGGTTAATGTTTTTGGATAGTGATGAAATTCTAAGCCAGCAAAATTTAAAACAATTACCCACCTTACTGGAAAATGAAGCAGTTAGCGCTTATCGACTAAAAAGAGTGGATTATTTTCACCAAAAAAAATTACGCTTTGGTGAAACTGGCAACTGCTCAATTATTCGCCTAGCCAGATCAAATGCAATTAGGTATCAACGGGTGGTTCATGAAATTCCTATTATTGCTGGCCAAGTAGCGAATAGTCATTTAGAAATTAAGCATTATCCTCATCATAATCTAAATGATTTTTTAAACACGGTTAATAATTACGCCGAGCTTGAGGCTAGTTATCGCTTTAGTGAAAAATATTTTTATCCCAAACTAAAAATTATTTTAGAATTACTGATTTACCCCAATGTTAAATTCCTGGTCAATTATTTGTTAAAGCTAGGTTTTGCTGATGGCTTTGCTGGACTAGCCTACGCAGTGTTAATGAGTTTTCACTCATTATTAGTGAGAGTTTATCTGTATGAAAAATATTTTCTTAATTAGTTTCTTACTATTATTCGCGGGTGGAGAACTGGCCAAAATCCACATTAATCAATATTTGGCCATTTACCTACATGATTTTTTAGTCTTTTTTTATTTAATATTTAACATAAAAACATTAAAAAAAATTATTCTTAATTTAAAAAAAATAGATAAATTTAACAAAAAAATATTTTTATTACTTTTAATCAACATTATTTTCGCAGTTGCCTATAGTATTGGGCAAAACCAGTTTCAATTCACTAGTTTTCTCTACTTAGGTCGAGCACTGGCCTATTTTTTATTTGTGTTGCTATTGAAAAAAAATTATGGCCAAAAAAAGGTTGTGCAAGTTTTCTTAAATGCTTCCTTGCTTATACTTGGCTTAGGCTTTGGTCAGTACCTGTTCTTACCAGATTTGACCAACCTTTATTATCTAGGGTTTGATGATCATTTTTATCGATTAACTAGCACTCTCCTAGATCCTAATTTTACGGCCTTAATCATTGTTTTTAACTGGCTCTATTATGCCAAAAAGGCTAATTTAAATAAGAAGAATCTTTGGTTCAGCATTTTGTTTTTGCTTGGTCTGGCTCTCACTTATTCTCGCGCTGGCTATTTAGCTTTGTTTTTATCTGGAATTTACTTATGGTTGAAAAGTCAAACAGCCGAGCGTCGACTAATTGCCTTGAGCTTAACTGCTTTTTTAATCCTTCTACCATTGCTACCTAAGGGTTCTGGTGGGGAAGGAGTCAACTTACAACGCACTAGTTCAATAACGGCTAGAATCATCAGCGCTCAACAATACATCAAACAAAATGAGGGATTAGCCATAATTTTTGGGCGGGGGCCTTATCAACCACATTATCAACTTAATCGCGAAGGGCTCGTTAGTCACGCTCGCTTCAGTGATAATTTTTTAATCTTTTTTTATAACAGCTTTGGCCTCGTTGGCACTGTTTTAATCTTAATTTTGTTAACTCAAGAAATTAAAAATAAATCAAAGAAAAAACAATATTGGCAACTAAGTTTACTGATCGCCTTATTAACTCATAGCCTGTTCAATAACAATTTAAGTCAAGCCTTTATTTCTTTACTATTTTGGGGTTTTTATCTTTAATTGTTGAGAAACTTTACTTTAATTTCAAGTTCACCTTGATTGCCGGCCTGATCAATCGCTACAAAACGTAATACATTTTCACCTTCATTTAAATAATAGGTAGTGGAGAATTGACCTGCTTCATCAACGACAATTAATCGATCATTTAAATACACTTTAGCGTGAGGCTCAGTTTCGCCACTGACCAGCGTGTTGCGGTTGCGTTTTAATTCAATTACACTATCTGGCTTTGGTTCAGTCACTGTGATTTGGGGTGGTTCATTGTCATAAATAATGTCATATGTTTTAGTTTGCAGTGACTCGGTGCCTCGTTCATTAACGGCATAAATACTCAATTGATTGACACCTTCATCCAATTGTACTTCTTGACTAAATTCGCCTTCGTCATTAACTTCCTTTTCTTCAACTTGTTCACCATTTAAAACAAAAACCACTTTGGCATTCGGATCAGCATAACCCTTCAAAAGAATCTGCGCACTAAAAGTAGCCTCTGGTGGCGCAGCAAATAAAAGGGGAGCAGTCGGCGGTACGTCATCCTCAATAATATTTGCTTGTTCATCACCAAAAAAATTAAAAAATAATCTAATTAAATTAGGTACAATGACAAAAATAAAAACAACTAAGAGGACAATGGCTAAAAAAATAAAAAAAACGGTTTGTTTGCGCATTTCTTTCTCTTGTTTTTTGATCAAGCGCGAACTACCCCGTTTAGCTTGGCTTTTATTTTTATAAACGGAAGAATAACGACTGGAACGTGACATATTAGCTATTTAATCATAACACAATCTAAAATTGTTCTAGGAGCCAAAGGTGGGAGTCGAACCCACGACCTGCGGTTTACGATACCGCTGCTCTAGCCAACTGAGCTACTTTGGCATCTTAAGTTCATTCAAGTTAATTGACTGAGCGACCGAAGGGAGTCGAACCCTCTCCTCAAGCTTGGGAAGCTCGCATTCTACCGCTGAACTACGGTCGCAGTAGCTTTATTTTAGCATTATTGTAATAAGAAACATATAAACTCATGGATTCACATAAAAATAGGCCACTCTTCTAAGTGGCCTATAAATAACCTTTAAAAATTCACAATTTATTGAAAGAAGAAATGAATAGCCACAATGACAATGGCTAAAGCAGTAATTACATACGACATCACCAAAACAACAATAGTACCAAAAACGATACCCTCTCCAGAACCACCTACAATCGCAATACAAGCTATTGCTACTATCAAATACGATAGCAATAACATAAACCAACAAACTTTTTCGAGCTTAGTCACAATTTCACCTCCTCAAGTGAATTTTTAAAGAACATGTTGTTGCCAATGGGGAAAACATAAATGCGCAACGCATAGAGTTTCTCTCCAATTAGCTAGATCATTCTATATCAACAGATCTATATAGTCAATATTATAAGACTGTCTTTAAAAGTAAAAAAAATATATACCTATATATCAGTATAATTAGTCTGATATTACTCTTGTTCAAGATAACTTCTCTGATACTGGATAAAATTTTGTCTTATGATCTATTTTTTCTGTCACAAAATAACTAAGCCCTGATTGGTGGATTAAAATATTCTTGAGTTCTTTAAACATGAAAAAATCTCCTATTGGGGATTTTTTTATTTTTTGGCGAACTTGAACGGAATTGGGTGGAACAGATGAGTGCTTCACTTGAGAAAATTTTAAATGTGATGGGAAATTGGTTTACACCTGAGGAAGTAAATTTTAATCATAATTTTAGCTAATTATTACCTAACAATATTTGGAACATAAACTCCTACTAGGTCTTATTTGAGAATTTCAATTATTTAAGTCAATTCCATTTAAAAACACGAAGATTAAACAGGTTTATAATATTTTTGTATGTATGAAGCTTTTAATATAAACATTTGGTTTTCTCCAAGATATGCCATCAATTATTTATGGAGTCAAGTTTATAGAAACGGACAAAGAGTTTTAGCAAGCAATAAATTCAAAAAAGAGCGTGGAGCGTGGATTATGGGAGTTGCACTCTTTGGAGTCATGAAAATATTTAAAACTAGGTGGTGGTTGCAAATCCCGCTAACTGATCCTCCAGACATGTTGGCAATGACTATTGCTACAAATAAAGAAATGAATATCAATGAGATGCATCATAGAGAAATTGAGATAATGCAGATTACTAAGTATACAAAAAATGAAATAGACGAAGAAATACTTAGGAAACTAAAAAACAAAGCTTATATTAAAGAAACGGGTTTAGTGGTTTATCTAAACAGAACAACTTTAATTCAAGACATGAGATCACTCTCCACTAAAATAAAAGAAGAAAAAATAAACATTGCTGATATTTGGATACTTGGGTTAGAATCAAAAAATTCTGAAGATTATGTATTTTTTAGCCTTCTTCCAGATGTTCAAGTGATAA
>Ga0116163_1000868_pt1 | contig 19769 bp, 17 predicted proteins | sample AD_UKC107_MetaG_FD_89889 | JGI IMG/M metagenome (GOLD analysis project Ga0116163, IMG submission 89889) | Active sludge microbial communities of municipal wastewater-treating anaerobic digesters from Hong Kong - AD_UKC107_MetaG | ecosystem: Engineered > Bioreactor > Anaerobic > Digestate...
ATCGCTATTTTCTGCTTATATGGCAAATCAAGGAAGCGCTCTACACCTTTAATCAAGGCTTCTGAATTCTTAGCGTCCACCAAATAACCAGTTTTCCCATCTTCTACAGTTTCCCTACAACCAGGAACATTAGTAGTAATAACAGGACGCCCATTCGCGGCACTTTCAAGATTAACATTCGACATACCTTCGTGATATGACGGCATTATGGTACAATGTACATTTGTCAGATATGGCCTAATGTCAGAGGTGGTTCCAAGATAATTGATTACACCATCCTTAACCAACTCTTCCAACTGTTGCTGATAAGGACCTTCCTTCCAACCTAAAACCTGAAATTCTGACTGAGGATATTTCGCCTTAATTGTTTTTGCTGTCTCAAAATATTCTGATGTTCCCTTATCTTTCAGCAGGCGAGCAATAAACAAGAACTTAATCACACCATCGGGCGCATACTCTTGATAGCGATGATGCTCAAGATTGACCCCCGACCCTGGCAATACAATCGCATTGTTATCAGCAATCTTATGATTTACACAGAAATTCTTGTTTGTTTCATTCTGGAAGAACACCTTTGCAGCCTTGCCAATACCAAATTTATACAAACATATTGTCAGTTTCTGCAACCATCCACCATTTTCGATAGCATCACCAAGTCCTGTTACATTAGCAATCAAGGGAGTACCAGTCAAACGACAAGCAATACCTCCATAAACATTGGGCTTAATAGTGTAAGAAAGTACCGCTATAGGCTTCAACTGTTTAATAAGACGCCTATAATTCATCATTAACTTGAAATCGGCAAGAGGGTTCATTCCCCTGCGATTAAAATCCGTCTTGATTATCTCCGCCCCTATTCCTTTGAAATAGTTTACCCGTTCATCGTTAGTATCTGGCACAGATATGTATAATTGATAACCAGCATCAACTATAGCCTTCATAACCTCCTTTCGGAAGCTATGAAGGCCAGCTATGAAATTTGTTAGTACAAGGATATTACCTTTCATCCTTAAAGTCTTCCGTCAACAATACTTCTATCTAACGTACACTTCACATCAAAGATGACATGCTTCTCCTTCAGGAGTGCTGGCACATCCATTCCGTCAAACTTCTTGTGAGCCACAGCCGCAATAGCAGCATCAAACTTCTCAGTGGGAAGCTCATTTACCACTTTGATACCATACTCATGCTCCACAATAGCGGGATTTGCCCAAGGATCATAAACAGTGATATTGAGGTTGTACTCCTTCAAAGCCTTGTAGATATCAATTACCTTTGTATTACGGACATCCGGGCAGTTCTCTTTAAATGTAAAGCCAAGAATGATGATGTTAGAGTTCAGTACCTGAATTCCTTTCTTCAGCATGAGCTTAATGGTCTCAGAAGCGACATACTCACCCATGCCGTCATTCATGCGGCGACCAGCAAGAATGATTTCGGGATTGTAGCCATGACGTTGAGCACACTGTGCCAGATAATAAGGGTCAACCCCAATGCAGTGACCACCAACCAGACCTGGACGGAAAGGAAGGAAGTTCCACTTGGTTCCAGCCGCTTCCAGGACGTCAAGGGTGTCAATACCCATCTTGTTGAAGATCTTGGAGAGCTCGTTTACGAAGGCAATGTTGATGTCACGCTGGCTGTTCTCAATAACCTTGGCTGCTTCTGCAACTTTGATAGTGGGTGCAAGGTGGGTACCAGCTGTGATGACAGAAGAGTAAACCTCATTGATGTACTTACCTATCTCAGGGGTAGAACCAGAAGTAACCTTCTTGATATGCTCCACAGTGTGTTGCTTGTCACCAGGGTTTATACGCTCAGGAGAGTAGCCACCATAGAAATCAACGTTCATCTTCAGACCAGAAACCTTCTCTACTACAGGGATGCACTCGTCTTCAGTTACACCAGGATAAACGGTGGATTCATAAACCACAACGTCACCTTTAGAAATGACTTTACCAACGGTGGTAGAAGCTCCTACCAGCGGAGTTAGGTCAGGATTGTTGTCTGCATCTACAGGAGTAGGGACTGCTACGATGTAGAAGTTGCAATCCTTAATCTTCTCAATGTCGCTGGTGCAGATGAAACCATGGTTATTGATAGCATCCTGAAGAATGTCATCAGCTACCTCTAAAGTAGCATCGTGACCAGCCATAAGGGCGTCACAACGCTTCTGGTTCATGTCAAAACCCACAGTGGGGTATTTGGTTGAGAACAGGCGTGCCAAGGGCAGGCCAACGTAACCGAGACCGATTACACAAATCTTAGTATCCTTCATTGTTATATACTTTAATTATTACAATTATTATCAATTTTATGTTTTATCACTTCTATGATCCGTTTCGTTAATATATCCGCACCTTGTGAATTTAGATGGCTCCCATCATAAAATAAAGAAGGGTTATCAAAATAATAAGAGTTCTTGTTCTCCTTTATCAACGAGATATCTTGTTCAGAAGCATATTCCTCAATCCACTTATCAAACTCTAAGTTATCTGAAGCCTGAGGTGATTGGACTAGTATTAAAATAGAGTTGTTTCGTTTACATATCTTTATAATATTCTCAAGATGTGCAAGTTCTTTGGTATCCAGAGAAAAGTTACTATAGTAAGTCAAATCAACGTTTTCTCTATTCCCCACTAATGGAGCATAACCATTAAATACATTTGGCGCATCTAGTTTTACTCTAATTAGATAACTAAATGTCTTGTTATAACGGTAAAGCGCACTACAAAGCTTTAGTCTTTGCTGCCAGTCTGTTTCCTTGTCATAGTAATTCGATACTGGAACATTCTGACCATAATAAAGCTTAGTATCAGAAATACGACTTATCCAACTTCCATCAAGATGAACAGAACTAATATCTAAAATGACATACTTTGGAATCTGTCGTTCCAAAGTAGATTGCAACACTACATCAAAATAAATCATATCACGCCCGTCCAGCCCAGAATTATAGACACTCATTCTTAGGCTGTCTTCCATCATCTTTGAGTTGTAATGGTGATTGGCTGTGGATGAGCCTAAAATCAAAACATCTGCACTCTTCTTAAACAATGAGTAGTATATGGTAGATACCATAGACGTTTTATCAGGAAGGTTTCCAAATATCCTACTATGAGTAAAACCAACTCCAAGATCAATAGCCACAACCAATGCTCCGCAGCAGATGAACTTTATAATAAACTGTTTCATGGCAATCAGAATTGGAAATAAATGAATGAATTACCATCCAGTTCCCCAGAATATATCACCCATGCGATCATCAAAGCAATTGATACAATTCTAACAACCACATTAGGATTGTGGAAGAACCTCAACTTTTTATCATACTCCTTTAGCCATTCATCAACGAATGCCACAAAAATAGAGGGTATAGCAAATGTTAGGATTGCAAAGAATCCTCCTGTAAACATGCCTCCACATCCATTTCCAATCTGTGCCATTGTCCCAAAGAAATCTCCCACCGAAGCAGACCTCCAAAGCACTGCACCAATAGCGCAGAGAAGGAATGTCAGAATTCTACGGCTCCACTTATAAAATTCATTCTTCTTCAAATTATGCTTCTTCTCAAATTTCTTGCGTTTCTTCTCTAAAGCAAGGACAAGGATTAATAAAAGACCATGATAAACACCAAACAAAACAAACGTCCAGTTGGCCCCATGCCATGCTCCAATCAACACAAAATTAATAAGAGTAGCGAGATAGATTCCCCATTGACCCCAATCACGGAAGGAAACAGTAAGCGGTTTGAACACGTAGTCAGTCACCCATTGCGTAAGAGTAATGTGCCAGTTTCGCCAATATTCAGCAATATTCTGGGCAAAGAAGGGTCGTTTGAAGTTCTCAGCAACATTAATTCCCATCATTCGTGCTACACCAATTGCCATATCGCTGTATCCGGCAAAGTCGGTGTACATTTGTATGAGATATAGTATTGAGGCAACTATGATGGTCGTTCCATTATGATGTGCATAGTTATTAAACACTGCATCTGTCCAGGGCGCAATCCTATCTGCAATGCACATCTTAAGGAACATTCCCCAGAGGATTCGCTTTAATCCCTCACTCAGATTGTCTGCATCAATTTTCCTGGAAATATCCAATTGAGGCAGGAACTTGTTCGGGCGGTCAATAGGACCGCTCAGAATAGTCGGGAAGAAGGCAATGTAGGTTCCAAACTTAATAATATCCTTTTCCGGCTTGATATTTCCCAAATTCACCTCCAACACATAGCTCATTAGTTTGAACGTAAAGAAAGATATACCTATAGGCATCACAATGCTAAAGATACTCTCCTCCACATTCATTCCCCAGGAGCGGAATAGTGTGGCAAACTGATCCACCATAAAGCCTAAGTACTTGAAATAGACAAGCACACCAAGGCCTATGATAACACCAAGGGTTTTATACCGAGCCGCTTTCTTGGGATTGGATTCTGTATTACGTCCAATGGCAATACCCAATCCGTAGAAAATGAGCGTAGTGACTGCCAACAGGGGCAGCATACGCCAGTCAGCCCAACCGTAAAAGAAATAACTGGCAAGCAACAGCCATAGGTTTTGCCATTTACTCCCTGCTTTGTATAGCAGGAAATATGGCAATAACGTTGCTGCAAAGAACAGCCAAAAGTTGATGGAATTTACTACCATTGCCTACTATTAAATTATTAGCCTAAACGAGCAATGATGGTATCCACCATTTCACCGACTGTGTTCCACTTGAGTATTTCCTGCGATGTGAACTTTAATTTGAATGCTTTTTCAATGGCCACAATGAGCTGAATATGACTCAGGGAGTCCCATTCTTCAATGTCGTTAGCGGTGGTGCTATCTGTCAAATTTGCCCCCCCCTCCAAGTCAAGTACGTCTTCAAAAATCTCGTTCAGTTTGCTGAAAATTTCTTCTCTTTCCATAATGTTTATACTTTTAATGATTTATACTTTTGATAATTACTCTTCAACAACTTCATAATAACCTATTTCCTGCTTAAAGAAATAGCAAATACGACGTCCGCTAAAGGCAGGAGCGGCAACTGGATGAAATAACGGGAGGAAATCCTTAGATACCAACTCCTCATACGTCGCATCAATATCCTTAACAGTATGGCAAGTATGATAAGGCCCACATCCTTGCTTCTTCAGCATACGTTGCATTGTTTTATTATCTTCGTATGGCTCTACAAGTTCGATACGAACCTCATTTGGCTTGTATATGAAACAAATGCGGCAACGTTGAGTGTCATCGTTGACGATAGTATCCGCCTTATATCCTAAAATAGAAAAAACTTTTGAGGTTTCTTCTATGCTATCTGTAAGCCACCCAATATGATCAATCTTATTCTCCATCTTTCGTTTCTATATAACATTCTCTATTCTGGTACTCGTCCATATTCAAAACATACTGAGCTGTAGCTGCACCTTCAAGTGGTGTAAAACCAAGGCCGGTATAGTGGTTCTCCACCATCTTGTTCTTAGGAGTTGGCAGATATTCACCAATTATTTTCTTATAACCGGCGGCCTTCGCCTTTTCAACCATGGTATTGAGTGTAAAGTTTTCCATTCCACGCTTCAATACACGGCAGCTCATGAACCAAGTATCCACAAAGAGAGTTTCTTTGTCCAAAGGCTTCATAATGATAACGGCAATTAAACCATTATCACCAAACTTATCCTCCAGTGTAAAACTCAAGTCAATCACATTAGGATCATTGGCCAAAGCCTCAATATCAGCATCTGTATAGCGGACGGTACGCAGGTTGAACTGGTTGCTACGTTGGCTAAGTTGAGCCACACGAGGAGTATTGAACTTGGTGAAGCCACTTACGACAGAAACCATATTTAGCGACTTCAAGAAGTCAGCCTCATTGGTAAAGGTCTTGCTCAATGAAACACGTTGAGCTTCCACCTGATACTGCTTTGTGCGGTCTTTATCCAGATTGCTATAGGAGGCTGTCTCAAAGAGATTCAATGAGTAAAGATATTCCAAATACTCAGCTGGATCTTCCGGCAACTCAGGAACTGTGATACCCTTAATGTTCTCACGCACCATATTACGTTCAAACGGGTTATCATCCAGGAACACCATACTGTCAAAACCAATGTTCAAGATGCTTTGAATGGTACGGATGTTATCAACCTTGGTTTCCCAGTTGGCTTGGAACACAGCAATGTCATCCAGTTTCAGCACCATATCAGGATGTTTCTCAAAAGGCTCCTTTGCGGTTTCCTCATTATTCTTAGAGGCCACACAGATAATTATTCCACGTTGCTTGAGCTTCTTCACCCACATCTGAAACTCGGTAAAAGCTTTGCCAATTCCCAGTCCGTGACCAAGCTGAATGCCTTCCAAACCGTCATCACCAATCACGCCACCCCAAACTGTGTTGTCAAGGTCAAGTATCAAGCACTTCTTGAATTGACCTTTAACAGCACACACAATGTCCATCACGCGGGAAGCAACGTAAGGCAATGCATCCATTGAGAGAATCATCTCTGTACTGGTATAGACATTGGCAGCAAACATGAAATCACGGCCAAGTTTGTTCTGCAAGGCTGCAATATCACAGATGAAGAGGTTCTGGTACTGCTGTGAAAGGCGCATTAACTCAAAGTTGAGTTTGCGAACTTGATACGTGAAACTTGAGCCCACTTTGTTGGCATAGCTTCCAAATACCGTATCCTCTATCTCCGGATAGTTGAAGTAGATAATCTTCTTGCCAGCCAGCGCAGGGTTTTCACAAACGGATGCCAAGAAGTTGATCCTTTCATCAGCCAGTGTGGCCTGCTGTTCTGTACTCAACATAGAGTGATGTTCTCCCAGTTTATGGGTGCTCTGGAAGATGACTATGAAGTCAGCATTAAACTTGTATAGGTCACTTGTAGGGTCAAGCAATTGACGTTCTACCTGATTATACTCTGCCTCAAAGAGGTCGATATTATACCCCCTCTCTACACCCATACCACGAATGGCAGTGCACAATAGTTGTGTGGCGGTATCGCCAACTACTGCAATTTTGAATGAAGGAAGTGCCGTCAGATCTGACTTGAGATTCCTTTTTAGTTGGTTAAAGGATTGCATTTTGTCCTTTCTTTTGTTTACAAATTAGCTTTATACCATTCAATGGCCTCATTCAAACCACGAGCAAAATCATACTGCGGGTCATAACCCAACATACGTTTTGCCTTGCTGATGTCTGCATTACTATGCTTGATGTCGCCCGGGCGATCAGGACCAAAGTGAGGTTCAATGTCTTTACCCAGGGCTTTGGTAAGGTCATAATAGATATCGATAAGGTATTCACGACCACCATAAGCCACATTGAAGGCCTCTCCGCTTGCATCATCAGGAGCTAAGCAAGCTTTCAAGTTGGCTTCAATCACATTTTCAATATACGTGAAGTCACGGCTCTGCTTGCCATCACCATTGATAGTGGGCTGCTCATCATTAATCAACATCTTGATGAACTTGGGAATAACGGCCGCATAAGCACCATTAGGGTCTTGACGGCGGCCAAACACGTTGAAGTAACGGAGGCCAATGGTCTTCAAACCATAATGTTTGGTGTACTGTTTGGCCCATTCTTCATCAGCTCGTTTAGTGAGTGCATAAGGGCTAAGGAGGTTACCCTCTACCCCTTCCTGCTTGGGCAGGTGTGCTTCATCTCCATAAACTGAGCTGGAAGAGGCATACACAAAGGTCTTTACCCCTTTCTGACGTGCGGCCTCCATCATATTCAATGTACCTTGAATATTGTTAGCGCAATAGAACAAAGGCATTTCAATGCTACGAGGGACACTACCCCAAGCAGCTTCATTCATTACATAATCAACACCTTCACAAGCCTTCATACATGTATCAAGGTCTTTGATATCACCCTTGATAAACTCGTAATTGGGATTGTCCTTGAACAAATCCACGTTGGCTTGTTTACCTGTACTCAGGTCATCGAGGCAACGCACACGATAACCCATTTTCAATATTGCCTCACACAGGTTGGAACCTATAAAGCCGGCTCCACCTGTTACCAAAAACAATGTGTCCTTAGGAAAATGTAATTCTTTATATGTCATATAATTTACTGAAATATTTTTTCAAATTCTTGTTTGTATTGATGGTAATCAAAATCTTTCATATCCATACAATGTTGCTTCATTTTAACAATATCTTCTTTGCTCATTTTCGATACCTTCTTAAAAACATCATGCAAGTTTCTTATATCATCCACTAAAAAAGCATTTACTCCATCGCTTACAAAGTCTGTAATATTGCTGAAAATCGTTGCAATAACAGGTGTCCTGCAAGCAATTGACTCTGCAAGTTTTGTCGGGAAACCCGCATCATTTTTCCTGCTATGATTACGTATCAGCATCTGAAAATCAGCGTCACAGACCTCTTTCACAGCATCCAAGTGAGATAGTCTTCCCTTGAAATAGACATTAGGTATTACCTCGGCCTTGCGGCTAAAACCACTGAAAAACTGTTCAGCCGTCACGCCAACAACATTTAACCTTATATTGGGGAAATCTCTTATCTCATCAATAATCAAATCCAGTCGATCTTTCACACCGCCTCCTGGACTTCCTGCATATACTAGGTTAATCGGACTGCAGGCCACAAGTTGCTTATCTCTCATCCACTTTGGATTATTTAAATCAACCGTAGGTGGAACTAGGATGGTTTTAACTTCATCCTTATAAAAATTATAGAGATATCTACTAATGGCTATCACGCCATCCATTCGCTTCATACAATAGCGCATACGGAGAGCTATATCAATCCTTCGCATGATGTCACTTGGCATCCATCCGTTATTGCTCTCCCATTCCGTCAAATCGTGAATAACCTTAATACCTTTCTTATGGCAGGCATACAATATCTTTAGAGATGCTATTGACGGGAAATTATAGAGTATAACATATTCGGGTTCACGAGCAAAAATTTCATTGCAGTTTACGAATGTGCAAATCTGATGTATCCATTCCCCAATACTTGTTGGATATGAAACGGGGACACTATGAAACCCATCCACTTCAGTAGGTGTTTTCTTCAAGTCTTTAGATATGCCCATGAAGGTCACATCAAACCCCATCTCACGTAGCAGTTTAGCATTAGACAAAACGCGCTGTGCAGCAGCATTCTTGTCTGGCAGTTCAAAACCGCCTAGATAAAGTATTCTTTTCATCTATAGATAAATCAACAAACAACAAAAGGTCAACCATCAACTACCTATCAAATCTAATATTTTCTTGACTTGAACCTTAGGATTTTTATGGTTTAAAATGAAAAAAGCTGCCTTTTCTCCTTTCGTCCTTAAGACAACCGGGTTCTCTTCACATATCTCTACCAATTTATCCTTCATACCTTCTAATGATTCATCTTCAAAATAGAAAAGATGCTCATCATAATCACTTGGAATACAACCTAAATGACACATAACTGTAGGTGTACCCGATAAAAGGTATTCCATCGTTTTAGAAGGAAAAGAATAATCAGTAAAAACCTCGTTGCTATGTCTTGGATTAACAAGAAGAGTAGCATTTTTTTGCAATGATGCTATTTCATCAGAGGGTAAAACTCCTAAATAAGAAATTCTTGAGTCAATTGATGATGCCTCCTTTATGAAGTCTACTGCATCTCCCGAGCCGCATATCAATAATCGGTAATTATTGTATTTAATCATTTCAAAGGCTTCTACAAGATCCTGAATACCATATCTTTTATTTACGCCACCTGTGTATAAAATACTTCTAATTTCACCTTTGTCTTTAATTTCAGGGGGCACACCTTTTATTATTCCTTCTACAACCACATAGGGCCTTTTCACAGGAAGCCGATCCATCATTTTATCCGTAAGCAAAACAAAAGAATCTACATTGGTTAAATTATGGTATATAGCCTTCGTTTGCCTTTCTTTTAGCCCAAGTTTTCTATAGTACTTATTACATCCCATATACTCAGGTAAATCCGGTACTACGACACAAATACTCACATCTCTGTGAGAGCGTTTAAACTCAGATGCTATATTAAGTTGAAACAAATGCAAACCATATATGACAATACATTTGTTGTCCTCAATTCTACACTTCTTATACCATGTTTCTATTTCTTTTATCGTAGACTTCTTACAAGGTCTATTAATAAGAGGCAGATTAATGAACCCTTTACTGACACCTATATTTTTGTCTTTATAAATAAAATCACAGGACTTAACAAACAACTGCTTATAGCCAAACGGATACGTACTTAAAGACGGAATTGTAATAACCGTTAATTCTACATCATTACTCAAAAAACCATCAATCAATGCCTCTTGGAATTTCTGAGCAGCAAATTGGAACCCTCTCTTACTCTTTTGTAAAAAGACATTCTTCTGCGTTTCAGAATAAAGACAGCCTATTATTAAAATCCTTCTCATTTTCAATCTAACTATTGTGAACTACTTGTTTTCTAGATTTATTATTAAAATATAGGAACAAAATTACTAGAAAGATATAGGCATAATGCATATTCAGCTCTTCAAACATACATCCTTCGAAATTCATCAGTACTATTGGAGATAAAACACCGAAAGCTACTAATGATTGTATAGTCATAACTCCTCCTCTTGGTCGCAACTTATAAAAAATATGACTTAATAAGCAACTTATTAATAATGTTAGAATAATACCAAAATCGAATACCATTACCGTTGGGTATGGCACAAACAGATTATAGTACTTTGGCCATAGTTTCTCCCTAATTTCCCTGTTAGTCTTCCCTCCAGACAACCCCCAATAATCAAGCAAAACGTCTGAAAGCTCGCCACCTAGTGGTTGAAGATTGTAACTATTCATTGCATCCATATTAGGATACCACATAGAAGTGTAATTGGCTAATTGATATAGTGTTCCTTCTTTATCATCTACTGAAGAATTCTTGTCAACAGCCCCAAATCTATTAATTGTGATAATTGCACCTACAACTAATATAAGAGATAAGATTACACTAACACTAATTTTGAAAAGCCTTTTTGATCCTTTTGATAAAATTGGATATATAAGAAGAGAGTAGGCAATATACAGAATGATTAGTAATATAAGATATGATCTAGAGAAATACACCAACATTCGCATAGGGAAAGACAAAGAAAGAATCAAAAACACTATTGACAGAAACACCTTATTTTTCACTAAAAAATAAAAATGCAATGCCAGTGAAAACATAAACGTCGACCCAAATATATACGATATTGTAAGAAATTTCGTAGAAACCCCCATGCTACTAAGAGTGTCAGCAATAACATCCGGCTGCCCCTTAAACTGTCCATAATCCTCTACTACTGACCAGACGAATACTACAAAAACTAAGGCTATAATTAAACTAATAAAGTTCATTACACCGATAGTTTTAAAAAACTTCTCGAATTTTTGAGGATTAGGATCAATTACTGTGGTAACTTTGTAATATTCAAAGGGTCTTATAAGAATGTATAATATAATCAAGTGCCATATTTCAATTAATATGTTGGAAACCGACAACGGTAGCACCTGGTCTATATAAAAAGACAAACTTATTTGAAAGACTATCAGTCCTCCCATAAAGGCAGCTATCAAGTGCCTTCTACTATATTGATAAAGCGAGTAGATTAAAAAAAAGACAAGTAATATCATTACTAATTAATCATTCTTTGTTTTTATGTACTTGATGATAAACTTACCATCTAAGAAAAAAACAGTAGCAAAAGGGATAGCCAATGATGATAACCTGATAATAAAACTATCAACAAAAATTGCAACTATGGCTACACTTATTAGTGACAAAGAATATATAAAAATTCTTGGCAATAAATTTACTTTCGCAAATTGCAAACTATAATAATAGCGAGTCATTGACATTGCAACAAACGAAAACAAAACTGATAGGGCAGCTCCATACAAGCCGCAGAGTGGAATTAATACCAGGTTCAATAGTAATGCAGTTACCGCACCCCATAAACTTGAATAAAAAAAGTACTTACTTTGTTTTACAACAACATATGTGGTCCCAAAATAAGAAGAAACACATGAATAGAAAGCACTTAATACTAAAATAGGCATATATTTGGCCGCTTCTGCGAATTCCGGTGCTGCAAATAACCGTATAATTTCTATAGATAATACATTGATAACTGATACCAAAACAACAATTATACTAAATATAACCTTGAAGGTTGTCGTAAAAAAGGTATTAAATGTACTTTTACCATATTCTTCAAAAACAGAGATATTTAATGCCACAGAGAAAACAGTGAACACCATCGTAATCACACCCGGGAAACGGTTTGCTACCGCAAAAATTCCTATATCAGCATAACTTAAATTATATTCCATTATAGGTCGATTTATGGCGGAAACCAACCACCACATTATTCCATTTGGTATTAATGGTATAGAATACCTAAGGACTTCTTTAATCTTTGAACTTTCAATACTCTTAAATGATAAAAAAGAATATGATCGTGAGAAAAAGAAACTATATAGTGCAGTGAAGAGATTCGAGTAAATTATAGCTAAAATATACCCTCTAACACCAATAGCAGGTATAAGCCAGAATGAAAAGGCAAATGTTAGAAGAGTATGTATAATCCCTGTAGTTGAGTATAGTTTAATCTTTTCTAAACTAAGAATAAACTGTTGAGAATACTGTTGCAAGAAAGTTGTTACTACAACTCCATATATTAACCATATATTATCTGCAAAACTATTTTTGACTTCAAAATAAGAAAACCCTAAATCAAGTATAATCCATACTAGTAGCCATAATAACAGTACAATTACTATAAATGATAATGAGGTTGAAAATAATACTCTCTTCTTTTCATCATCCTGATTCTTTGTAAAAGCAAAAATAGCATCACTTACACACATTGTCATTACACATACAAGAAAGGAGGAATAGGTTGTTATAAGATCCGATTCTCCAAATCCGGATGTGCCTAACCATCTAGTATATAAAGGGAGTAAAAGGAATCCTAGTATCTTACTCCCAGAGTTACCAAGAAGAGTCCAAAAAGAATTTTTAGCTAATCTTTTATACTTATTGTCCATATACTATGGGCTTCAATTGGTTATACAATATTGTGATTTCTTCTTCTGTAGCAACATTCTTTTTATAACCTGCCTCTAGAGCCTTATGATGTATATCAGATTTTTCAAAAGCTTCTTTAAATAAGTGCAGTTTACGCAACAATGGTTTAATAAAATCTAAACTTCTTGATATTTTAGTCTTCAAATATACTTTTCTAAAAAACCTCTTTTCTGCTTTTGAATAATGGATATCATACTTATCTGTATTTAACATATCCTCCAACACATCGCATATTTCTTGGTACACATAACGGTTAGGCATAAAATAGTAATCCTCTACTTTATTCTTGTCTAAACCTATTGTTGTATCCATCGAACCATAATCGTCAATTAATTCATTAAGATCTTTAATCTGACTCGCAGAATCAAACAGTTTATAATCGTAATCCTTAGAAATAGCACACGGGCGGAGCATTCGACAGGGTTTATTAAGAATGACACCATCAATGATACCCGTGCTATGCCAATTATATATCTTGTCTACTGCATTAAACCAGTGCTTTAAAGACAAATCGGATATTACATAGAAATTTGGATAGCAAGATCTCAATCTTTTTAGCTCTATGGATTTCCCTATTTCATCGGGATGTGGTCTATATATTAAAATATCGTTCGGATAACGCTTTAATAATTCTTCGAACCAAACTAAAAGGATCTTTCGGGATTCTACAGAAATATTAGTATAATCTTCAAAGAATTTATCACCAAACTCTTTTCTTATTAGATTTTCTTGAATTTTATCCAGCTCGCAATATGCAAAAGAAGAAACAAATAAATTCCATCTGGTATTGACATTGATATCATATTTTTTAGCCAGTTGTTCTTTAGTTGATAGTAATTTTGCAAAAGGTCCTCTTAAAAAATCAGTATTAATAAGTCCTACTACTTTTGCGTTTTCCTCGGGCATTCCTACCGACATCAGTCTTCGTTGAGTGTTCTTCCCCCAACAAAAAGCAATTGCTTTCTGTCCTGTACCATATACATTTTGTGGACTTGTTGGAGATTCTTCGTGCGACCTAACTGTTACTTGCTCCCATAACAGATTTGCTATTTTCTTTTTAAGGCCATATTTGGAAATATCAGTAACTAGCTGACTATCGCTATATATCGCCGGCGAAACAATAAGTTTTGGATCATAGCGATTATTGTTTTTGTAGTCATAATTAGCCACAAAAGCAACACTATACCCCCGGCGTTCCATTTCGATCTTGAGAAGCATAATGCTCTCGAATTCACGAACTTTATGTTCGTATCTTATTAGAATATCTACTTTATGTTTCATCTTTTTGATATTACAACTATTTAATAATGCACATATGGATAATTATGACCCTCGTCCCGATATAATAACTTAATTCTTCCAAATTCCTGTTTAATGAGATGGGCTCACTTTGCTAATACAATGAGTACTTATAACGCCAATGCTATTCTTGGTTTATATGGCTGTCCAGCCACCATCAACCATAAGGTTATGACCAGTTATAAATGATGCTTCATCAGACAGCAAGAAACTTACTGCAGGTGCGACCTCTTCTGGTTTGCCAAGACGTTTCAATGGCGACTTCTCACTATAGCGCTCTATGAAAGAAGGATTCTGCTTATCAAGAATGCCGCCAGGGGAAACCACATTCACGCGAATGCCATACTTACCAAAATAAGAGGCCAGATAGCGTGAGAAGTTAATAATACCACCCTTGATGGCAGGATAAGCAGCCGGCGAAGTACCACCGTAACCTTCATAGATAGTGAAGTCATTACCCACTACACCATAGATAGAACCAAAGTTCACAATGGAGCCAGACTTTTGCTTTTTCATTACATCAAGAGTCTTCTGGCAAAGATAGAAGCAACTGTTCAACTGCCACTCCACATTCTTACGCCACGATTCAATGGGAATATCCTCAAAGAAAGCCCCCCAGTCCTTGGTACGAGGGTAGCCACTATTGACAAGTCCATCAATACGGCCATATTTTTCTACCACATCAGCAATGAGTTTATCAATTGCTTCTGTTGAGGTTACATCCAAATGATAAGTTCCTTTTTCCCAATCTGTGTCAAATGCAATATCGCAGTTGACCACTATGGCGTGTTTCTTAACGGCATCTTTTACGATTTCCCTGCCTATAAGGCCACCGCCACCAATAATAATAACTACTTTATTACTAAGCATAACTTTAAGAATTTGATTGGTGCCTGGTGGCAGGGTCAGCCGCCACCAGACAATGGTAATTTAGGCAAGACGAGCAAATCCACCGTGAGCAACAGGGCCAAGGAGCAACTGTTTGTAATTGCCTTCCTTAACAGCTTTTGCCATCAGCGCAAATACTTCATCTACTGCCTCCAGATACTTTGTCATGTGCTCTTCTTTATGAGCAAAGCTTGCATAGTAAGCATCACTGGCAATAAAGCCTCTTCTCAGCATTTCCTGTGTGAACAGGGTCTTCAGTTCACCAGGTGCAGCTGTAAAGGAGATATGGCTGAGGGGATAGATACCACTGATATGGATATCAAGGCCATGCTTCTTGGCAAGGTTCGTCCAGCCCTCCTGTACCTGCTTTCCGCAAGCCACCATGTGATCCTGAACTTTTTCACGTTTCATCTTCTTTATGGTAGCGATGGCAGCTGCAAAGCCAACACGCTCTGTCCAGAAAGTAGAGCTGATGAAGCTCTCCTGTGCTGCATCCATAAACTTCTCTTTACCAATGATAGCAGCAATAGGATAACCGTTACCCATACCCTTGGCAAATACAGCCATATCAGGATGGATACCAAAGTACTCGCAAGCACCACCGCAATTCATACGGAAACCACTGGTCACCTCATCAATAATAAGAGGAACACCCAGACGCTGTGTTTCACGCTCAATGGTAGCAAAGAAGTCTGTCTCAGGAGTCATGTTTCTGGCGGCTTCCAGAACAACACCACCAATCTGATCACCATAGGTATTAATTAAATCAAGGAACTCCTGTTTGTTATTGTAATAGAAAGGCTTAGAGGTTCCTTTAAGGCCACGAGCAACACCAACGGGACTCAAACCAGCCATCAGCTGACCATCAAGGGCGGCATTATCTGCCAAGTTAGCTGAAAGATACCAGTCGTGCCAGCCATGATAGCCACTAAACAGAATGATGTCCTTCTTGGTAGCAGCACGGGCAATACGTACGGCAACGGCCATAGCATCACCACCACCCTTACCGTAGCGAGCCATATCAGCCCAAGGATGAAGCTCGAGCAAGAGTTTAGCCAGTTCAACTTCCTCAGGAACCATCAGTGAGCACATGCTGCCATTGTCAATAGCGGCCTTTACAGCATTATCAATCTCCTCATCAGCATAGCCAATGGTGCAAGCACCAATGCCCATAGTGCTGAAATCAAGATACTCATTCCCATCAAGATCCCATACCTTACATCCTTTAGCCTTTGAATAATAAGCAGGCCAGTACTCAGGTACAAATTTCTCGGGTCTCTTTGACAACAATTGGCAACCGCCAGGGATAATCTTCTTAGCTTCCTTGTAAAGAAGCTGACTTTTACCATTCTTAGTAAGTTCAATCTTAGCCATAATATTGTTTATTTATTAAAATATCCGTTTAACTTAAGTTTCATAATTGCTTCGATGATGGTGAAATCCACAAAATCATCCACCTCGTGACTCTTCCATTCAGGGACCACATACGGGAGGGTCTTGTCATGATAGAAGGTTCGCTTCTGGAGATATGCATCAACACAGCTCACATAAACACTGCCCTCAAAGAAATACACATCAGGAAGGTCTTGCCTTCTCAAAGTGGATTTATCAGGCATAAGTGCCTCCAGATATCCATTCTCTCCCTTGACAACCATAAATGCAGGGTGAACGGTTCCAGACATGGCAACACCCACACAACTTTCGCTTTCAGGGCTATCAATCAGCATTTCAATGGACTTATCCACATCTTCCACATCACGCAGGGGTGAGGTGGGCTCCAACAAGATGAAGTAGTCAAACGGTTTGTTTTCATTCTTCATCTTATTTAAAGTGTAAACAATAAACTCTGAAGAAGGAGCGGTATCACGGGCCAGTTCAGCAGGACGGAGTTCAGGGCAGGGAGCGCCATACTTCTCAGCCACATCTGCTATTTCCTGACTATCTGTTGAGATGAAAATCTCATCTACATACTTGCTCTTCTGGGCATGTTCAATAGACCACGCGATGAGGGGTTTGCCACACAACTCGCGTATGTTTTTTCCAGGAAGACCTTTACTGCCACCACGGGCAGGAATAATAGCCAAAATTCTTTTGCCTTTATACATACTTGTATGAATTAAAAATGTAAATGTTTAACTAAATCTTGAGCTTTATGGTATTCCTCATGCTTACCAATGTCTATCCAATAGCCAGCAATTGGGAATCTAATTACTTTCTTGTTTTTACTAATAAGAAGCTCTATCAAATCAGTTGCATTAAAGAATTCACCATCTGGAATTAAATCTAACAGCTCTCGTCGGATTAGATAAATACCAGCATTAGCATAGTAATTATACGTTGGTTTCTCAATAAGGCCATGAATTTCTCTGCCTTTTAGGTCAAAAATACCATAAGGTATAGACACCGTATACGGGACAGCGGCAACAGACATATCTGCATTATGTTCTGTAAAGTGCATGAAAAAATCCTCATAATTGATATTTGTAAAGAGGTCTGAATTCATTACAAGAACTGTATCATTATTAAACCCCTCAACAAATTTTATGGATCCTATAGTACCCAGGAACTTGGGTTCTCTAACGCACTTAACTTTTACACCATTGATTGGTTTTTCAAAATGATCTTCTATCTGCTCTTTCAAATAATTAACAGTCACAGATATATTCTGCACGCCAAAACTAATTAGCCGTTCCACATTATAATCAATAATTGACTTCTCTCCTACTTTCAATAATGGCTTAGGAGTTTTTTCCGTCAAGGGGCGCAATCTTTCGCCCTTTCCACCTGCCATCATTACAACATCAATAGGGAGCCTTGTATAATTACGTTCAAGGTCTATTATATCTATAATATGATCTTTATTATCAAGAATAGGCACAAGCCTCATTTTCAAGTCTCTTTGATGATGTATATGAGAAACATCATCATCAACACCCTTATGCAGACAATTGAAATCGCGATTCATTACTAACGAAATACTATCATTTACAGAAGCTCCTTTTATAAGAGCCCTTCGTGAATCGCCATCTGTTAGTGTCCCAACCATTTTGCCAGTTTCGTCAACAACAAACAGACATAAGGGTCCTGTTGCTATGAAATTAATCTGACGTAATGCTTCTAGTAGGCTTTTGTCCTGAGATATAATATACTTTTGATCAAACATACCCTGTTAATATTTATATATCGTAGAAATGTTTCTGAACCAAATTATCTAAAGGATAAGTCTTGATGACATTCACGATGGCATCACACGTACCTTCTTTATAATAGGGGTTATCTATATTCATATTGCCATATGCAACAACCTTTTTCAATCCTTCCTTAATCTCTTCAGTTGAGTAACCGCAATGAATCACGCTATCAGCAGCAATACGTCCTTTTTGACGGTCACCAATATCCAGCGTAGGGATACCAAAACTAGGGACTTCAATAATACCGCTGGAACTATTACCAATTACAGCCTTCATATACTTTAAGGCTGAGAAATAGCGTCTCTGACCCAACGACGGAATGAACATACATCTACCCTCATTCCTATCCACATACTCCTGAATGCGCTTGATGATAATCTGCGAATTGGTGTCGGAGTTAGAATAGGTAAAGATGATATGGTACTCTTTGTAATCATCCAACGCCTGTAACAAACTCAACACCTGAGTTTCAGAGGACATATTGCTGAGCGTAACTGGGTGATAGGTACAAAGAAAGCACTTATCTGTTAGTTGAAAGTTCAAGCTTTGCTCTATCTCCTCTTTGCTCATGAAGTCGTTCTTCATCACATTCTCCACACCAAGAGCACCTACATTGAACACACGTTCGGGCTGCTCTCCCAACTGAATCACACGCTTACGATATGCCTCAGTGGATGTGAAATGCAAATGGCTCATCTTGGTTATGGCATGACGGATAGCATCATCAAATGCACCTTCTGTAATCTCGCCACCATGAAGATGTGCAATAGGTATCTTATAAATCAGAGCCGTTGAAGCGACTGCCAGCATTTCATAGCGGTCGCCCAATATCAGGAGTAAATCTGGCTTCAAAGCATCAAAGGCATCTGCGAAACCAGCTACTCCCCTACTGATGGACTTGGCTGTAGTGTTTGCATTATCCGGAGCCTCATCATCTGCCATATATACCTTGTAGTCAATGGCAAAGCCGTCACGCTCTATCTCTTTGTAGGTCTCACCTTGCAGTTTAGACAGGTGCTGATTGGTAGCAATAATCTGCAACTGTAATTCTGGATCTTCCTTAATGGCTTTCATCAAGCCTCTAAGGATGCCATATTCAGCACGACTACCGGTGACTACACATATCTTACGCATACGCTTTAGTTTCAAGTTTCACGTTTCAGGTTTCAAATCTCTATGAGATCTTCCTCTGAGAAGTCCTTAATTGCTTTTGTACCCACTACTTCTTCCCAACGCATAGGTGAAATACCGGTTCCAGGGCGTTTTACAGTCAGGTTCTCTTCTG